>Ga0070733_10000005_pt1 | contig 299573 bp, 220 predicted proteins | sample Coa_R1_9_FD_66450 | JGI IMG/M metagenome (GOLD analysis project Ga0070733, IMG submission 66450) | Surface soil microbial communities from Centralia Pennsylvania, which are recovering from an underground coalmine fire - Coalmine... | ecosystem: Environmental > Terrestrial > Soil >...
CAGTATTTTCCCAAGACTCCATGGGGCGCGATGGGAATCAAGTTCTTCGACTACGACAATGACGGTCGCATGGATCTTTTTATTGTCGACATGCACTCCGATATGAGCGCTGAGCCCGGGCCGGAAAACGAAAAGCTGAAATCGAACATCACGTGGAGTGATTCGTACATACAGGGCACGAAATCCGACTACATCTGGGGGAATGCTTTGTATCACAACCTGGGCGACGGCAAATTTGAGGAAGTTTCCGATCGCCTGGGTGTGGAAACTTACTGGCCGTGGGGGCCGAGTGTGGGTGACCTCAATGCCGACGGGTGGGACGACATTTTCATTGCGTCCGGAATGAGTTATCCGTATCGCTACGGGATCAACTCGCTTCTGTTGAACGACCACGGCAAAAAGTTTGTTGACGCTGAGTTCGTGCTCGGGATCGAGCCGCGCAAGAATCTTTACACGCCGTGGTTTGAAATCGATTGCTCGGATCCGCTGGAGCGACAGGCACAGCAGAAACTCGACAGCAAAGTCTGCGTCGGACAGAGCGGTAAATCGATCGTCATGGCTCCGCGCTCCAGTCGGTCTTCCGTCATATTCGATCTGGATAACGACGGCGATCTCGACATCGTCACCAACGACTTTAATTCCGAGCCGCAGGTGTTGGTCAGCAATCTGGCGGAGCACAAGAGGATTCACTGGATCAAGATCGTGCTCGAGGGCACCCGTTCGAATCGCAACGGGCTGGGCGCGACCGTGCGCGTGCGTGCCGGCGGTCAAACTTACACCAAGTACAACGACGGCAAGTCCGGCTATCTGGCGCAGAGCGTTCTGCCGCTTTACTTCGGTCTGGGAGACGCCGACAAGATTGACCGCGTGGAAGTCGACTGGCCGTCGGGGCGCAAGCAGGTTCTGATTACGGGGATTGGAGAGAATCAAACGCTCCATGTCACGGAGCCAAAGTAGCCACAAGAGAGTTGCGGGTCGGTGACTTCCCTCCGCGCGGCCTCGGCTCGACGGTGAGACTGGCTTCAATTAATTTGGAGACAAGACGATTTTGCTCTGCGCCTTGTACAGCCGGTACTTTGAATACTTGTGTTGCTCCTGGAGAATCTGCCCTCTGGACTCCATTTCGACGTCTACAACCTGAGGCAACCACAACGTCAACTCCAGCGTGGGGATTCGCACTGGGCCGAACAGCATGTTGGCCGTCTGTCTCTGCACCGAGATCGCGGGTAGCGGGGCCAACAAGTCCGTGCGCAGGCGAACGATACGGTAATCGGACTGGTCGATCCACGCGATTCCCTGAAAGAGCATGGGGACCGACTCGCGGTCAGTCACTATTAGCCCAGGAGACTCGACCTCGCCGGGAATTTGAGCGAACCCGATGACATACGTGCTGTGCCCATCCGTCTGCTGTTGCCCTAAGTAGCGGAAACGTGATTCCACCTGATTCGGTGAAGAAAAAATAATCCAAGCCGAAATGAAGCCCTGGAAACTTGGCGCCCCGGCTCCCTCGACTGGCTTGCCCTTCCGGTTGGTCCGATACTCTTGAAGCACCAACCGTCCGTCAGGAACTGGACGCGTGACGATCAAATAACTAAATCCCTGATCCCAAACCGAACTGCGTCCTGGGGCGAGACATCCCCCGCCGCTGCAACCCGGAACTAACCCTTGCGACACCGGCATTTGCGTCTGGCTCACGACTTCGTCGGAAATTAAATCAGGCACTTTCTTTAACAGTTCGTCAGCTTTCGCGCCGACTTTGGCGAGAAGATCGGAGGGTTGTTTCGAGCCGGGATCCGGCTTCAGTCCGGCCAATTCATGCACGTCTTTCTTGAGTTCGGGCAGCGGCTCGTCGATGTAGGGATGGGCGTCCGCGTAAAACTTCGCCATCGCCGTCCTGTTCTCGTCGCTGGGTAGGGAAGAAGATCGGGCTTGCGGGGACGCCGTCTGGGCATCGCACTCGTATTTCAAAGTGGAGTAGGTTACTTGCTTCCCGGCGGGTTGGTCAGCGGGGGCTCCGGGCAAAGTGCAAGCGAAAATCCGCCACGGGCTGTGGGCCGAGCCCGCAACAGAAACCGAGCCCCCGGGATCAAGATTTTTGACCGGTTGGGTTCCGTCGGGGGTCGAGGCCTGAATGGTGATCTTGAAGGCGCAGGTGTTAGTGACAACAACGTCTCCCGAATCACGTTTTGAAGTGTCGGCGCACTGCATCGCGGGTTCGGTGCGGGTGATTTGTGCTTGTGCCGCAGCCATGACAGGAATGCACAATGCCAATAAGAGAAGGAAATCTCTCGGCGTATTCCTCGTTGGTCGCAGAACTAAAATTCCACGCCGAACCAGTCTGCATGAGTTCATGATCGGGCCTCTAGCTTTGAAATTAGACGATCCTCTCAGAACAATGCTGGCAAAACTCAGGTGCAGCGAGCTACGGTCGCGATGGCTCTAACCCGGGTGCTGGGGCTTGCCGAACCTGGCATTATCGATCGGGATATTCTGCTGGACCTGCTCCAACTGGATCGTGAAACGCTCGCCGGGTTGAGCCACGGTCCAGCGGAAGGGAGTCGACACGCCGTCCACATTGCGGTAGTCCTCGTAGTCGGTCTGGGTTGGAACAAGGCCGAGCGGCGACGGCGCATAGCGCACAAGCCGTACCAGCAATCCTGACTGCTCGTCAAAATAGAACTTAACTGGCGGCTGCGCCACGCGCGTACCTGAAACAACATAAGCCTCGTGGTCGCCAATCTTCTCGGGATATTCGACCCGCAGCTCAGAAAACATTTGCCGGATGTGCAGCGGGAAATGCAGATCGGCGGCCATTTGCGCGGCATCAAGATCTGCAATGTGCATTTCGCGCAAAGGACTGTGGGGCTTGCTCGTCCAACCCTCATGGCCATTGAATGCGATGATGCTGTCTCCACCCTCCGTGTGCCGCACTGTAACCTGCTGGTCCGGATACTGCTCGGAAACCTCCACTCGCACAGTTTTTCCGGCAAGCATTGTAGTGCCCGTCTCCTCACGGCTGGTGATCTTCTCGATCGCCGTTGCTCCGCCGAGAGCCTGAATGTAGTGGTCGATGAGCTGCTCGGCAGTCGGCATATCGACGGGAAGCTTTCCTGCCTCAGAAGTGGTGGTGCGAGCCATCTCCGATCTCGGCACGAAGTCAGTGGCGACCAGCGGGGTACCTTCCGGTTCAGGCGCACCTCGATGGCAGGAGTAACAGGTCACTTGCCGGTCGCCGTCAAAGTTGTCCTTATTAATCGCAGCCATCATTCGCATCATGTCGCGCGCGATCTGTTTCGGTTTCTTGTCGTCTTGATCGAAATGGTCCGGCACATGACAGTAGCCGCACTCCACTCCTAGAGAGGCGGTGACGAATCGCATGGCTGGAATCAGTTGGTCGGCGGAAACACCCTTGAGCACCTGGATGTTCTTGAAAACGGACTCCGCCATTTGAGGCGAAATTGCGGGTAAAGGCTTAGCCGCATTTTCGCTGGAAGGTTGGTTCATGGCCGCGCTGACTTTATCCGAGAGTTCTGCGGCCTTCGCCGCATTTCCCTGCCGTTTGTAAAGTTCGATCAGGGGGAAGTCAGCGGGCAGATGCAACGGATCGATGGCCACGGCGCGCTCCAAGTGAGCCACGGCGCTATCGGCGTCGCCGGATTGCAGGTACGCGGACGCCGCATTGGTCTCAGCAATGACCGAGCCTGGATTCAGTTGCAAGGCGCGATCGAACGCGAATTCGGCCTCGGACGGTTGTTTTCCCAGAAGCAGCGCAGTGCCCATCGAGGTAAAACTTTCGCTGTCGCTGGAGAATTGATTTTGGACTTCCGTCAGCATGCGATAGCCACGAATTACGAACGCCGGCGAACGGCGTTCCGCGCCCGCATTGATGTAGGCGATGCCCAGATTCCGCTTTTGCAGATCACTCGCAGGCTCACGCCACGCTGCGATATCGGCGTCGTCCGCGGCGGTGGATTGCGGTTCAGGCCGCCGCTGAATTCTGTGGTCCGTGAACGCAGTGTGTCCGCCGTCTTTGGCATCGCGCCGCGGCATGTGGCAGCCAATGCAATTGCTGTCTTTGTCAGGATGCGAAGTGGAGAAGTTTCCCATGTGGCAGGAAAGGCATTTCGACCGATAGTACTCGATCGGCTGCAAAGGCAGGTTGTGCGGATCGTGACAAGTTCCGCACCATAACTGCCCATTGCTTTTGCGCGCGCAGGTGCTGCGGGCGAGTTGCTCCACATGGCTGATGACTTTGAACTTCCCGGCGTCCACACCCGGCGGCAAGGCGTTGCAGTAGGTTGTAAAAACATCTTCCAGGCGCTGTCCCGGCCGAAAGTCGCTGAATTTTTTTCCTGGATTCAACACTCTGCCCACACCCAGGAGATGACACTGCTCGCAAATGCTGTCGCGAGCGTCGGGCTCCAGCTTGGCGGGGTTGATGATTGTGCCCGCCCGGGGTTCGCTGAGGTGCTTTTCCGCCGAGCCGTGACAGCGCTCGCAGGTAATTGCCTCTGCGGAAAACGGCGGAGACCAATACCGGTTCGACGTTCCTGCGACATGTAACGCGCTTCCGGAATGGCAAAACAAGCATCCTTCGGCAACGGGTCGCGTGAAATCAGGATTCGGCCGACCCTCATACCCAGGGGCTAAATCGTAGGCATGGCGACTCTGATAATAAGCAACCGGAGACTGGAAGAGATGATCGGCGAGGTCGAGCAGATAGCCGGATGCATGCTTGCCCGATCCGATCACGTAATCAATGCGGTAATCGGATGTGTCGCCACCACTTTGCAAGCGCTGCCAATAGCCTGTGGACGAGGAATGCATTGTAATCTTCGCGTCGGGAGTATCGACTGTGCCGTCCGGCTCCTGACCTGCACGACGCAGGGAGTGCGCCATGGCCGAGCGCGCGTATCCCTCGACTTCGGAACGATGGCACACCTGGCAGCGGCTGGCACCGGCGGGTTCGCTCAGCAGTTGCAGTGCGGGTTGTGCGTCGGAGCGGACCGCCGTCTTGACGCCGGACTGTCCCCGCCCGGACGAAACGATTCCCACGAAAACTGCGAGCAAAAAGGACAACCGCAAGAGAGTGGGCCTTGGAAGCGTCATCCTAACCAGCGTCATCCTAAACCTAGGTGGGCAGGCCCATTCGCCGCAGAAGATCGGCGAACCTGGGATCGCCGCGGAGATTCTTGAAAGCGGGATCGCAGGTCAGCAGCGTGATGTCTTTGCCGTCGCGTTCCGCATAAGCCTTGTCAAGCCATGGGAAGGCCTTGTCCTTTTCGCCGGCCATTGCGTAGGAGGAAGCCAAATCGCTGGCCGACACGAAACCTCCGTTGGGGGCTTTCAATGCTCGCAAGGTCAGGTCAAGATTGTGTTGCCAATATCCCCGTTCTCCCCCGGTCTTAAAGGCTTGCAGCTTCATGGCCGCCTCTGCGGCCGCGTCCTCTGGACTGGCACCGCCCAGCACCTCGCTCTTCTCATTCTCTGCGATCGCCTCCTCGTATCTTCCCATTGCGGTCAGAAGGAAGGAAAAATACTGGTGGGCAAGGGGGAAAGTCGGATCCATCGCGATGGTGTGGCGGAATTGTTGATCGGCCTTCTGGTAGTCGCCGGCAAACATATAGGTCATACCCATAAAATTGTTTATCGGCAAGGAGAGAGGATCCAGTTCCAGCGCTCGCTGGTTCTCGGAGATGGCCTCTGACATCCGCCCCATCGGCTCAAGATAGCAATTGGCGTAGAAGAGGTGCGCGTAGGCGGAGTTTGGATTCAGTTCGAGAGCTCTCAGAAATTCCTCCTGGGCACCAGCAAAGTCAAACTCGTAGTGTGACTTCTCCATGCCGAGAGCGGCATGCGCCTCGGCCAGGGAAGGATCCAGAGACAGGGCTTTGATGGCTGCCGTCCTTGCGTTAGGAAGGCTTTCCTTGGGCGAATAAACACCCAGGATGTTGCCGATATTGTAGGCATCGGCAAGGCCGACGTACGCCAATGCGAAGTCAGGATCCTGTTCCGTTGCCCGCTGAAGATACTCAATGCTCTCCTTGATGGCGGCGGGACTCCTCTGATTCCAGTAAAAACGGCCTTTCAAGTACAGATCGTAGGCTTCGGGATTGACCGTGCGCATTCTGGACAAATCGATTTCCTGCTGCGGCGTGAGATTGATTTGTACCTGACGAGCGATCGCTTTTCCCAGTTCGCTTTCGATTTGCAGCAGATCATGAAGCTCGCGTTCGTAGTTCTGTGCCCAGAGATGGGTCTGGTCGCCTACTCGAATTAATTGCGCACTGACCCGAGCTTTCCCACCTTCGCGCCGCACACTTCCTTCGAGGATGTAGCCGACACCCAGTTCGAGGCCGATCTGGCTGACCGTCTTGTTCGTGTGTTTATAGGCCATCGCGGAAGTGCGAGCGATGACGCCCAGGTGCTCGGGGCTCAATTGGCCCAGGTCGGTGATTGTCTCTTCCGTCAAGCCGTCGCTGAAGTATTCCTGCTGCGGATCATTGCTCAGATTCTGGAAAGGCAGGATCGCCAACATCACCCGCCGTGGGGCAGCCGGGTTTGGGGAGGAATGCCGGCGTGCCAGGTATGCGACGCCGGTCAGGGTGGCAATCACGGCAACCGCAACCAGCGTCCACGCGGACCGCGGGGCCGGCCAAAATCGGTCATGTTGTGCTTGCGCGGCAGGGTTTGAAGCGACTGTCTCCGTCGAGGGTTCTGGCAGCACCGCGACGGCTTCACGAACTGGCGCGACGAAGCGATAACCCCGACGGGAAACGGTCTCGATGAATCGTGGGTTCTCCGCCGAGTCGCCAAAGGCCACTCGCAGTTTCCTGATGGCCGTGTTCAAACCTTCATCGAATCCCACATAGGTGTCGGCCGGCCACAACCGGGCCTGCAGCTGCTCGCGGGTCACAACTTCGCCAGGGCGCTCCAGCAGGATCGCCAGAACCCGAAAAGGCTGCTCCTGCACGGGCACTTTTCGCCCTTCTTTGTGGACTTCGCCAGAGCCAAAGTCAATTTCGAAGAGCCCGGTGCGAACACGGCGACTGGAGCTGGCGAGCGGGTCCATTAACCTCCACCCAAAGAACCCTGATTTTACTCCAGACCTCAGTTCATGGAATTCAACAACTCCTTGGACAGCTATCGCTTGGCAAGTCAGGGAGGATTCAGGCGGGGTCAATTGACCGGATGCGGATCCCGCGCTAACAGTACACACACTTCGGCAGCTGCTTCGCCGCGAAGTGGGCGTGCTGAGGAATGCAAAAAATCAATGAGGAGGGGTTATGCACAAGAAGGTATTCGTAAATGTAGCGACGTCGGCCGTGCTAATGCTGGGAGCTCTGGGGTCAGCATACGCGCAGAGTGAATCTGCCGCCTGCAATAACAAACTCATCGCTGGCAACTACGGATTCGCCATCCAGGGCAACAAATTGGGAGGCCAGGGACCCACCGGTCCACAGGTAGGTGTGGCGATGACTGAGTTTGATGGCAAGGGTGGGCTCACCCAGATCGACACGGTCACGGTGAGTGGCGTGGTGGTCGCCGATTTCACCCACACCCCGGCCAACGGTACTTACGCGGTGAATTCCGATTGCACCGGAACCTTCACCATCGACTTCACTGACGGACGGCCGCCGGTGGTGGCAAATTTCGTCGTGCTGGACAACGGTTTGGAAATCGACACCGTGGTCATCAGTGCGGGTGGAAACCAGGGAATCATCGCCACCGGCAGCATCGGGAAAAGGCGCTTCGCCAGATGCCGACCGTCGGCCCGCTGAATGCGGGCAGGAGAAAGCTCTGCGATGTGGCCGCGATGGGCATATCGCGGCCACATCGCCGTGCCCGCCGGTGTGGAGCAGGGGGACACCACACTGGCTGCCGTAAGCCGGCGCGGACTTATTTCTCCAAGAAACTTATTTCCGGATGATAGTTCCGCACCACCGTTTGCGCCTATCAAGATGAGCGCTTCAAGTCTCTGACTAAGACGTTTCCAGAGCGGAGAAGCGTGGCTGCGATTTACAGAAGGCCAAAAGAGGAGACCACGATGATGCCTATACGGAATGCCAATGCAACTACACAAGCACGAACAATGGCCGGTGCGCAGCGGACTGGGATTATCTTGTCCCTGGCTTTCTTCCTGACGCTTGTTTCGAGCGCCGGCGCACAAGTCACACTCTTGTACAGCTTCGGAACCCACAGTGGCGACCCGGCGCACCCCAATAATCCTGGAGCTATTGTCCAGGGTCGTGACGGAAACCTCTACAGCACTTCCAACAATGGAGGAACGGACTCTTACGGTACAGTTTTTAAGGTGACTCCTGCTGGGCAAGTGAGCGTACTGTACAGTTTTGATGGAGTAACAGGTGGACTTCCTTCCAGTGGGCTCACACTCGGCACCGACGGAAACTTCTACGGCACTACGTATGAAGGCGGCCCCTCGACCTACGGGACGGTCTTCAAAATTACCCCGAAAGGGAAATTCACGCTTTTACACGGGTTCGGCCTCAACGACGGGTCCTTTCCATGGGGGGCACCGGTCGAAGGCACGGATGGCGCTTTCTACGGAACTACAGAAAAGGGGGGATCGGCAGACTGCGGCACTGTGTACCGCGTTACTGCTGGGGGAACGTTCAAGACTCTTTATAACTTCGACGGGACTCACGGCTGCCAGCCCCTTGCGCCACTCGTTCTGGGAAACGATGGAAACTTCTATGGCACGACTCTGATCCTGGCCGGGGTAAGCAATCCTAATTTGGGCGCAATCTTCAAGATCACGCCGAAGGGCACGATAACTCTCCTGCATAGCTTCGACGGAACCCACGGCGCTGGGCCGTATGCACCATTGATGCAGGCCAGCGACGGCAATTTCTATGGCGCAACCTACAACGGCGGCCAGTATGGCTATGGCGTCGTCTTCGAAGTTAGCCCGACTGGGGCTTTCACTGATTTGGACGACTTCGACCCCTATACAGACGGCGGGGATGCGTTATCTGCTTTGGTTCAGGGCACGAACGGCATTCTCTACGGTACTACGGTCGCAGGGGGAGCCTTTAACGCCGGCACGATTTACTCCATTCCTTTAGGCGGTGGAAGCATTAACATCTTGTACACCTTCGACGGTACCACGTCCCCAGCCGCGGAGGCACCCCTGACGCAGCATACCAACGGGACTTTTTATGGGGACACCTCATGGGGCGGGAGCGATAATCTCGGCACCTTCGATTCGCTCAATGTCGGCCTCTCGCCGTTTGTCCGGCTCGTTACCACCTCCGCAAAAGTCGGAAAGACGGTTGAAATTCTAGGCCAGGGATTCACTGGCACCACCGCAGTTTCTTTGAATGGGACGGCGACGAGTTTCCACGTTGTCTCGAATACCTATCTGACAGCGGTTGTACCGAACGGAGCGACCAGTGGATTCGTAACTGTGGCGACGCCAGGCGGAGATCTTGAGAGTAATCAGGTGTTCAGAGTGATCCCATAGCGCACGTTTCGGCCCTTTGCGCGGATATGGATGTAAGAGCTGGAAGTCGCACAGTGGAAGACTTTTTCAGTTTAAGGGCGTTTCATCAAAACGCAACCAGTTGTGGTGATCTAGCCTTCAGTTCGACCGCAAGCGACTGGTTGCGGTTCTCGAGTCACTGAAAACAACAATTTGGATTTTCACGAGAGGAATCTTGCCGGCCAGCTTACTTCGCATGACTGATAAGCGAGTCAAGGAGTCAGGAAGGCATCTCAATCCCATGGTTCAGAGCACTCGCGACCCTACCCGTACCACTGCCAACGTTGCATCGTCGGTTTGGTGCCCCTGGGAGAAGCCATCCATCGTATTGAAGATTAAGTTGACGAGACCTCCGGCGTCTTGAGAACATTGCGCTCCGCAGGCGGCTGCCTTCAATAAACCCTGAACTCCCCATTCCTCCCCGGCCTGATTTCTTGCTTCGACGAGTCCGTCAGTGAAGGCGATCAGCAAATCACCGGTTTCGAGCTTTACGATACCCTCTCCGTAGTCCGAATCGGCGAACAGTCCAACTGGGGCGCCAGTCGTTTCCAGCCAATGCACTGAACCATCTCGCCGAATGACGACCGGCGGGTTATGTCCGGCATTTACATAGCGCAGAGTGCGGGTCGACCCGTCGAGTACTCCGTAGAATAAGGTTGCAAATCGGTCCTCGGACGACGAAGCGTATGCCTGATGATTCACCACTTTGAGGAGCGCGGCCAAATCGTCTCCTGTGAACAAGGCCGCCGTCCGAACAGAGGCCTGCACATTGGCGATCATGAGTGCCGCGGCCAGACCCTTGCCCGAGGCATCTCCAACGACGAGTGCCAAGGAATTGTCATTCAGCGGGATGAAATTGTAGCAATCGCCGCCGAGCGCCCGTACCTGACGGCAGCGAGCGCTATAGTCCAAGAAATCGCTAGCCATGCACGGGGACTGCATAAAACCCTGTTGCACATCGCAGGCCAGTAGCCAGTCCTGGCTGACGTCCACTACCATTTCGTCGGTCGTCATTTTCCCGCCTCCACTTGTATGTCGGTTCTGGCGCTCTTAAATCGACATCGGGTGGTGACTTTTGGCCTAAGAAATATTTCTGAGGAAGATGTAGAGAACAGCGCGACGGCTCCGACTACAGGATGAAAGCGCAGATCGCAGGCGCTATAACCTGGAAGGAGACAGAAATGACGACTCTGACACCCTATTTGCTGTTCGACGGCAATTGCCGGCAGGCCATGGAGTTTTACAGATCCTGCCTCGGAGGGGAGCTGATTCTCACCCGAGTGAAAGACACTCCCGCGAAGGCGCAAATGCCAGCATCCCAGCACGACAAGGTTCTGAATGCCCGCTTAAGAGGCAGCAACGTAGATATTTCGGCATCGGACTGGCTACGGCCTGACCGGACGCCGCTTCGCGGCAACACCGCTTGTCTCTATCTCAGCGGAGGGGCATCTCGGGAATTAAAGTCCTTATTCGAAAAACTCTCCGCGGGAGGCGAGGTGACAGATCCTCTGAGCCAGCAATTCTTTGGGACATATGGGGCACTCAACGACCAGTTTGGAGTTCGATGGATGTTTCACACCCACAATACATAAAGGAAGATGAGAACAGCATAGGAGAAAAGGACATGAAATACATTTTACTGATGTCGGGCACAAAGGCAGGCGTTGAGGCGTATCACGCATGGTCAAAGCAGGATATCGATGCCCATATGGCGGTTCTCCACGGCATCAACCAGGATCTCATCGAGTCCGGAGAATTTGTCGCCACACAGGGCCTAGCCGAACCGAAGGAAGCCAAGGTCGTGCGTGGCGAGAAGAATGGCGTCCCAGTCACCGACGGTATTTTCCCGGAATCGAAGGAATTTCTGTTGGGCTACTGGATCGTTGACGTTCCGAACGCAGAGCGCGCTTATGCCATCGCGGGACGGATTTCCGCAGCTTCCACAAACATTCCGATTGAGGTGCGGCAGTTCGCAACCTATGAAGCCCCATCCCGATAAACCAACATGGTAACTGTGTCGCGAGAAGCAGCGCCGAACTCAACAGGAGAAGAAAATGAAATACATTTTAATGATGAACGGCAAGAAGTCCGATTTCGAGGGATATGCCAGGTGGTCGAAGCAGGATCTTCAGGCGAATGTGGCTTTCATGCGCACATTCAGCAAAGAACTAAAGGATTCGGGTGTATTCGTCTCGACCGAGGGCCTGGGGTGGCCGAGTGAGGCCAAGCTCGTTCGGGCCGGAAAAAACGGAGAACCGATCACCGACGGCGTATTTCCGGAATCGAAGGAGTTTCTCGCGGGATACTGGATCATCGACGTGGACAGCCCGGAGCAGGCTTACAAGGTCGCCGCGCTGGCCTCACAAGCGCCTGGCCCTGGAGGGAAGCCGGGAAACATGCCCATCGAAGTGCGTCCCATTCTGAGTGGCCACGCAGATTTGGGCCTCTGAATATTGCGGCGGAAAGAAACTGAAATGGCAGACGATCCACACGACGCTCCGTTCGAGCATCTGTTGCGTGAACTTGCGCCGCAGGTGCTCGGCGCCGTCGCTCGCCGTTTCCGGGATTTCTCCCCGGCCGAGGATGCGGTCCAGGAGGCCATGATTGCTGCTTTCACCCAATGGCCGCAGGAGGGTATTCCCGAAAATCCCCGGGGCTGGCTGATTCAGGTGGCGTGCCGCCGCATGGCAGACCAGGTGCGCAGCGAAATTGCCCGCCGCGAGAGAGAAACGGCAGTGACCGCGGAAGCGGAAACCGTGGCATCCCTGCTCGAGATCGAGGCTGACATGGATCCAGACGACACTCTGATTTTATTGTTCATGTGCTGCTATCCCGCGCTCACTCCGTCCTCGGCAATCGCACTGACGTTGCGGGCAGTCGGCGGGTTGACCACGGCTGAAATCGCCAATGCCTTTCTGGTTCCCGAGGCCACCATGGCGCAGAGGATCACCCGCTCGAAGCAAACCATTAAGAGTTCGGGCGCACCGTTCCGTCTCCCTACTCCGCAGGAGCGGACTGGACGCCTGCCTGCCGTTCTGCACGTGCTCTATCTGATCTTCAGCGAGGGATATGTCAGCAGCATCGGGTCGCATCTGCAGCGACTCGACTTGGCCCGGGAAGCGATTCGCTTGACCCGCAACACGAAAACGCTACTCCCCGAGAATGCCGAGGTTGCGGGACTTCTGGCGCTGATGCTGTTAACCGACGCGCGGCGCGCCGCCCGGACCGGGCCGGATGAAGAACTCATCCCGCTGGATAAACAAGATCGAAGCTTATGGGACCGCGCGGAGATTTCGGAAGGCATCGAGCTTCTCACGGCCGCGCTGGCGAAAGGGGCGGTCGGCCTGTATCAGCTTCAGGCAGCGATCGCCGCCGTGCACGACGAGGCCGAGCGGGCCGAGGACACCGACTGGCCACAGATTCTGGCTCTCTATGAGTTACTGAAACGAATCTCTCCCGGCCCGATGGTCACTCTCAATCACGCCATCGCCGCCGCTATGGTGCACGGCCCTGCCCAGGGCCTCCAACTACTGAGAGCGCTCGATACCGACCCGCGCCTTGCCAGTCACTATCGTCTCGATGCGGTTCGTGCCCATTTGCTGGAAAAGACGGGAGATTATGAAGCTGCCATCGAGCACTACCGACTTGCGGCCGCGCGGACGACCAGCATCCCGGAACGGAATTACCTCATGACGCAAGCAGCGCGCTTGGCCGGCGGTTAATCCCCGATTCGTCGAGACACCTTACATTGGGATTACCTCATGTTTGCCCGTTATCCGCGCAAATCAATGCAATGACGTTCAAGGATATTACTTCGGCAAGCCATTGACGGTGGTCGAAGTCGTCGAAAAGCTACGGAGCACCAAGGTTCCCAACGCTTTAGCGGCAAGCGATGGCGCGGGATAAAGCCGCGGTACGCGATAAGCTTTGCCTGGCCCGGCGATCTTCCCTCAGGCGCGGGGGGCGCAACAGATTGTCAAATAGACGCCTCTCCCCCTACGTTATTACGAATCTTAATTGCTGACGACCACGAAATTTACGCGCCTGGCTTTACGGGAAAATTGCTCGTCACGCTACTTCTGCTTGAAGAACTCTGACATAGAAGGCGCGCTGGCCGCTGCGCCTGGAGGATCCGATAATCGAAGTTGCTCCATTACTGTGCGCAGCATGCTTTCATGCTGATATAGCGTAGTAGATGTCTGGGTAAAGCCGACATTTGTGGTCGGTCCCCAAAAGACTGCGGCGACGTGACCGCCGCCGTATGCGGTATCGCTGGTTGCCGCTTCATCGAAGTCAACGATGAGAATGCCATCCCCTCCGGGAGTGAATGCAACAGACTTGGACAAGAGGTCGATCACGCTAGTCTGCAACCAGGCGTCCGCCTGCTGAGGCGTTCCATTGTGTGCGTCGTCATTGACATTTGGAACAATGAATGAGAATTCAGGTAAGGTCCCGCTGGCCAGGTCCGCAGCAAACTGTGTAAACGGCCAGATGCATTGATTCGCCACCTGCGGGTTATCGGCAACATCGGAGAGCATGGCAAACGGATTATGCCGAATCAGGTATAGTCCGGTATCTCCGCCAAGATAGCCCTGAGTAATGCCTTCGGCATAGATCTTGAACGGGACGCCAGAATTCACCATTCGCCTGGCAAGATTGTCTACATTCCAGACGGTGGTGGAACTGTCATCAGTCGTCAGCAACTCTCCGGTCGTCAACATGAAATAGTTGCCAATCGACGGGTGGGAGTCAGCGTAATAGTTAGTCGCCAGAGCTCCATTGCTTATCAGGATGTTGAGATTTGACCAATCGCTGGTATTGCCCACCACGCTTGCATAGCTCTGGTTTTCTTCCATCACGACAACAATGTGGTTGCTCGGTGGTGTCTGAAAATGTACGGTCACGGTCGCGGCGCCCGACCGTGAGGTGTCCTGGATGCTGATAGCGGTCACGGTGACGGTGACGGGCGACGCAGGCGCAGTGATAAGCCCGCTCGCACTGATGGTGCCTCCGCTGGCAGACCATGTAACCGCGGAACTGTAGGCTCCGGTACCCTGAACCGCTGCATTGCACTGCGACGTAGCGTTCGTCGCAACCGCCGAAGGCGTGCAGACCACGGAGACTGAGGAGACGGACGATGATATCGGGGAGGGCTGGTTGTTGCTGGCACCGCTGCCGCAGGCCGTTTCGGTGAGCAGAATGGCACACACGATAAGGGCATACAGGAGGAGAGTCCGCTCTTTCCCTCTCCTCAGATCGTGGAGCCTCCTCGGATTGTGCTGCGAGCACATACGGGCCTTCCGTTTACTCGGCCCAGAACCCAACACGTAACCAGGCGATTTCACTCACGCACAGCTCCCTTTTCAAAAAGATGCGGCGTAGCCAAACGGAATAGGCACGCCGCCAGAGGAACCAGGCGTATGACCCTTGAGAGAGTCCGTTCTGGTTTCCTTCACATCGGAATCAGCGTACGGACTCCCCTGTTAATCGTCTGGTCAGAATTGCTCACACTGGTGGCGCAGCTCACCAGAATCGCCGCGCCACTCTTTATTGGTTGGAGACGGAGCTATCAAGCCGATCAGGTCAGAGACCCCGACCGAGCATGTAGTTGTTCGCGCGCATGAACCAGCCTGCCTCGGCGTTGTAGAACGGCCACGGGAAGCCAGGATCCACATAGCGGCTCTGTATGGCATTGATGTAGGTGGTGACACGGGTCTTATCTCCCATGGCGGCCGCGCCGTCGACTACCAGGCACCAGGGGAATGCGTCTTGGGAATTAAACGAAAGCGTCGGCCAGCCCGGCCACGCCGTGTTGAACGTCGAATAGGCTTGCTGCGCACGTGAGTCGGAGGAGGGCACCACGCCCATCAGCACGGGAAAGACCTGGGCGCTGGCGTCGGGATACCAAGTGTCCATGTTGGGTCCGATAAGGTCGCCATAATAATTCTTGTAGACCGCCCACTTGTCATTCATCCACATGGCCTGGACGCCATTCTGCATCGAGGTCGCGGCAGCATTGTAATATGCGGCCTTGGTGGAATCGCCGAAGGCATTCTTGTAAAGGGACGCCAGGTCTCTCAGTCCGCGGTAGCCTTCGGAGTTGTCCATGAGGTATTTGATCTGATAGTCAGGCTTGGCCCAGGTGAGGCCATCGCTCTGCTGCGTCTGGATGAGCACTCCACCAATGACATCCAGCTGGTAGGAGAGAGTCTTGATGTAGGACCGAGCGTTCGTGTCGCCACTCTGCCACGCATTCCAGGCAAGCGTGAGGAACGTGGCAGCATAAGAGTCCGTCGAGTCACAGTCGGCAGTGGGTGTCTCGACCCCGTTGCTGACGGTGTAGTTGTACATTGTGCCGTAGATGCCCCACTTGTCCGGCCAGTTGAGGTGGTTCATGTACCACTTCATCCAGGCCACTACTTGCGGCATCCGATTCGAATCTTTGGTCATGCCGATCGCGCCGATATTGGCGAAATAGGGTTCGATTTGTCCCGGGACGTAGAGAATGGCCCCGTCCGATTGTGAAAACTGTGACACCCACTGCGACGTGGCACTGAAGTTTTCCTGGTACACCCCTGAGGAGCCGACGGTGATGCTCATGGTCTTGATGTAGACAGCGCCAGTATTATCCCAAGCCTGCATGTTGATGTTACGGACGCCAGTCGCCAGCGCCAACGAGGTGTTGAGACTGGAGGCGTAGACGGTGTAAGCGTCTTTGCTATCCACGTAAATGCGCATGGCGTTGATGACACGCCCAGTAGGAGCGGTGGCTGAGGCCACGAACTGCACCGGAGAGGAGACGGTGGCGCCTGCTGCCGGAGACGTGATGTTGACGCCCACGCTCTCTGCCACAGCGACGGCTGCCAGAATCGTCACAACCGCAACGCCGCGAAGCAGCAGCGGGAGAAAAGACGGACGGAGGGCCGGGATTAGATAAGATCGCGAGGAGCCGCCACGGGAACTGCGGGGTCGCGGACGGAAAAATACATTTTGTACAACTTGCACAACGAGCCTCCAATGCATATCGGGAATATGCCCAAGAAAGAAAAGCCAGGCACTTCTGCGCGGTCAGGATCTCTAAAGGTTTTCTACGCTCAACCTACAGTATTCCCGGTATTGACAACGAATAGGAAGTACATGGCGGGTTACTAAAGTCTTGGGATGAAGCAGACGCTCAAAGACGCGGGTGCGGCTCGGCAAGCCGCTGGCGCGCCTGCACACGCACGATTTCAACTATGCTTTTTAGTATGGGGGAAAATGATGCCTGTAGCGATACGGAATGGGAAGTTCATGGTGCGTGGTTCGGGGGCGTACCGAGGGTTCTTGGGTGAGGCGGACTTAAAGGACGGGGTTGGCGATTCCGAGGAACAATGGCGAAGGAGGAAGAGCTAGGTGCCCAGTGGGTGCGATCTCCAGCTCATTCCCCACGAGTAAAACCCGACGAAGACGAGAATGTCGAGAAAAGGACCGAAGACGAAATAGAGGACTGGCATAAAAAGGACCGACCCGTGCAGCAGGTACACGTGCAGCATATATTGTTGCGGCACAAAAAGTACCAGGTGGGCTACCGTGGCCAAAGTGAGTAAAACTTTCTGGGTTAAGCTGAAGTCCAGCAGATAGAAGGTGAAGCCGTAGAGGACCGGGATCAGTCCTATCAGGACGCAGCTGAATACCAGCATGGAGACGGTGTATCCGGGCAGATCGTGGGGAAAACGGGCCGAGGCCACGGCGAAGTACCCGAGCGCCGTCGCCTGGAGCAGGCAGAAACCCCGGAGCAGGTAGGCCCAAGGTAACGCTTCCTCCGTCAACAGGAAGCTGGCGGCAAAGGCTAGAATCGTAACCCCGGTGGTGATCCACCAGGCAGCACCGCTAGCCGGTCCAGCAGAGAGACCGAAGCAGGGGAGCACGAAGTGAATATGGCTGCCCCATCCCTGCGGGACAAGAATGACGTTGCTCTTCAGGCCGAGATGGGTTCCCCAGAACCCCAGGATGTGACCCCAGAACCGGCCCACCGCAGGGAGTGCGACAATCCAGCACGCCGTCCCGAGCACAGCAAGAGCAACACTTTCGGCAATACGGCCGGGGCCGAGGCGCAGGCGAACGAAGGCGCGGTGCGGGGTGATCAGGCCTCCGCGCCAGCCGCGGTGCCGAAGGGCTTCGAGGGCCGGAGGCAGGAGTTTCTGTTCCTCTCGCTCTCGCGGCTTTGCAGCCTGGTGAGAAATTAATTCCCGCAAGGTGTGCCCTCAGCGGCTGACCCCGTATGTAGAACAGTGAATTGCCGCAGCAGTGAATCGCTGCGCCGAGAGTAAGAGCAAAAGCAAGCCGCTTTAGAAATCGAGGAATACACCGAAGGTGCCTCCGATGCGGTGGTATGCGGGTTCCTGATGTTGTTCTACGTTGAAGTTCAGGCCCCAGTTGGGCCCGATCCATTGCCGCCAGGTGCCGGCGACGGTATGCTCGGGAAAGTTTTCCGCTACAGAGAAATCCGGGACCAGGGACGTGGGTGCCCCGATGATCTCGTAGCCTTCGCGGCCCCACTCGTAACGCAGGGAAACGAAGTGTTCCTTTTCATGACCCCAGGTACCAGCCAGGTATTGAGTTCGTGCGAGAATGTTTCCGGGGCTGGCGTGAGTCCAGTTCAACCCGCCCTGGAGCACGATTGGATACTTAAAGTAGTAGGCGGCCCCGACCAGGACGCGCACGTCATTGTCGGCGGTCTTGCTCTGATCAAAGCCCACGCCCACGGTCGCGACCAGTTGCCTTCGGGGGAGCAGCTTGCGGTTGATGAGCCCGTTGGTCTGAAACTTGTTCAGAAAGAAACCGCCTGCGCTGCCGCCGGCGGAGACTTCCGCGAACCAGTCCTCCGACAGGCTGCGAACCATGTCCAGATTGCCGAACCAGCCGCTGTCGCCGAATCGTTGTTCGCGCGTGACTTCTCCGGTAAAAGTGTTGCGGCCACCCGAGACCACACCTCGGAGATAGAAGTCGTTCCATGCGGGGAAGTTCGCGGTGAGCGCGCTGTGGCCGCCCCCAACTTCGATGTATCCGGGGCCGTCCAGACCCAGAGGAATGCCGCCCAATCCGGGCAGGCTCGATCCGGGCGCCACGGTCGTGGCGGGACTGGCCTGGGCGCCGGCCAGGGCGCAAAGAAGCAAACACGCGAAGAGCAGGAGCAGTGTTTTGCAGCGAAGTTTTTTACGGAGAATCCAAACTTGTCGTGACCACGGGCAGCTGCCGGGCTGCGCCTGGGTTGGACGGCCGGAATCGGCGCCCCCCACGCAAACTGTTTTGAGTATCTTTTTATTCATCGTTTGGCCTCGAGACCCTCAGCCCTGGAGCGCCAGGGATCGCGGCGCAGAGTAAGTTCTGCGGTTAGCTGGCGGCCTTCGCCGGCGTCGACGATGACCATGCCGTCTTCAACCCGGACTGTCGCCTTGCCTTCCACCACTCGGGCGCCGCTGTAGTACTCCTGAGGAAAGGTCCAGGTTTGGTGGTCGAGGGTCTTGGGATGGGAAGCGCGCAGCATAACCTTGCCGGCTGATTCGTGCAGCAGTGTCCATCGGACGAGGTTGCGCTGATTAAGAAAGCCCGCCAGCTCGGTCATGGTGTACCAGCGGAAGCGGCCTTCCTTCTCGATGGCGTTGGCATTGTCCAGCCACGTCCGCAGCGTGCCGAAAAAGCGTTCCGCACCGTAGGGATGCGTATACACCAGGCGGGCCTGGTGCTGCCGCACGGTAAAGTCCGTCACCGCCAGCAGCCAGTCGCGCACCGCGCTGATGGGCACGTCGTCGAAGCCCATCTCTTCCAGACTGGCTTCCTTGCCCATGTGAAGAATAGGGAAACCCCAAATATCGGAGCCGTCGCGCCCGTCGTTGCGATAAACGCGGGTCGGTCCCAGGCCGGCGTCGCCAGTGAAGTAATAAGCCACAAAGCCGTTGCGCTCGAGCCAGCGCGTCACCCATGCGGGTTGGTTGCCCACCGGCGCGGAGTACTCAGTCATGCGGGTGCCGGAAACGCTTTCCAGGGCATCCTTGTTCAACGTCAGATACTTCTGGAATTCGCTTTCGTTTTTATCGGTGACTTGGCCGCCGAAGTAGTTGTGGATCCAGCCACCATGACTGCCGATCTCGTCTCCGCGTGCCAGCAGGTAGTGGATCCACTTCTGCACTTCGGCATCATGGGGAACGTCGAGGCCCTTGTGGTCACCAAAGGCATCGACGTCGGGTCCGGCCGTGAAGTGGACGGAGAACTTGCCGTGGTCGAAAATCCCCTCGTCGGCCAGCATCTTGAGAGGTTTCAACGACGAGCGCGCGTCGATGTGCCAATTAAATACCAGTCCACCCACGCCGTCCGGAACCGACGCCAGATACGGGAGGCCTAACATGCGGACGCCGAAGAAATGAAGGAACGAGTGCAGCAGCAGGCCGTCAGTCCGCGATGCCAAATATCCTAGCGGCATATTCACGAACAGAACCTGCCCCAGTTCCTCCTGCCGATAGCCGGCGGCCAATCCACGCTTGGATTTTAGGAGCATAGTGCCGTCGAAATCTCCGAGCGTGCGGAAGAGGGGATAGTCAATATCACCGTATTGATAGGCAGCAAACGCGAATTGGCTGTTGCTGGCGTCTTGCTCGGCAACTGGATGCCAGCGCCCGAGCTTGCCACCGTCGCCCGCTTTACTCACGGGTTCGAAGCTTCCGGGCGGGATGCCGATTTCCCGCATGGCAGCGGACGTGCCAGTGACTTGCGTCGATTCCATGGTCGCGGTCTCGTACAGGTCGTAGAGCGCGTAGCGCACGCCCACGAGAGCAGAGAGACGAGAATCTCCCGGCGGGAAGCGGCCATTCAGATCATAGGTGCAGGCGTCGTACACGACCATGAGATTGCCGCCGCCGTGCACATAGCGATAGAGCTCGCCGATCAGCACATCGTTCGCGGAACGATGGAGCTGATCGGGGAGGATCACTCCGGCAGCACGGATGGTGGACAGCGGATCAAGGAATTCGGAGTCGTGAATCGGTAGCAGGTGGAGACCCTCCTCGCTGGCGGCGTCCAGCCACTCTTGCACCGCGATCGAATTGGAATCGACCGCGTCAGGTAGCAGCAAAAGCAGGGTGTCCGCACCCACGCCGTTGGTTGCCCCTTCGGATCGATGCTTATAGCCGAGGGCAAAAAGCAACAGTGGAGCGAGGACCGCGACGCACACGTACTTGGCCCCTTTTTTCATAATTGCCCTGTCATAGTTGTGACTTCATAGCTGCCCCCGAGATGACGGTGGAGGAGCTTGCGGGAACGCTGGGCTCTCCACGGGAAAAACTCATACAAACCTGGGGATCGAGCAACCGCGACTGCACGAAACGCGCATGAAGAGACTGCCACACCGCTTCTTCCAGCACATTCCAGGAGCTACTGCCGCGCAGGAAGTCGGATTGCGAAGTCCAGCAAGCGGCCGACGTCGTGTCGCCTAGTTTCTCGGCAGCGAGCGCGACTAAGCCCCAGGGATGAGTGTCGTAGCGCCGCTCGATCCAGCCAGCGCCAAACGCGTGTTTCCACTGTTCCCACGCCTGGCGCGGATCCTGGCCGGGACCACTCACGTCGGCGAGCCACGGATAAACCTGGGCCACGCTGTCGGGATAGAAGGCAGGACGGGTTTTCTGCATCGAGGGTCGAAAACGCCGGGCGTGCCGGTCCCAGAAGATGCGCCGGATGGCAGTATCGAGTTGCTTGGCGCCGGCATCAGTGGCAGCCGCAGCCGGATCGTGCAAACGCTGTTGTGCCTGGGCAACATCCTTCAGCGCTGCGTAGACTTCGATATTGTCCATCAGCAGTGCTACGTGGTTGCGCTGTGAGATGTGATAAACACCCAGGCGGCGGTTGCGCAACGTCGCCAAGTGTCTGGCCGCCAGCGTAGCGCTGCACTGCCATTCCGGAGACATGCCCGCAGCGGGCGCCATGCGGTAGAGCAGTTGCATCCAGAGAGCGAGCATGGAATCGTCGGCATCGGCGGCGGCGCAATCGAGCCAGGCGTCATTCTTATTGTTGGCGCGACAGAAGCGATGGAAAAGTCCGTCGTGGCGCTGGCGCGGCAAAGCCCAGCCGATCCAGGCCTGCGCGGCCTCGTGGACATCCAACCCACCATCTTGTGCGACGATCAGCGCCTTGGTGGCGAAGTAGGGCTCGACGTAGTTGCCGCCGAAGTTCAGTGTTATCGCGCCATCGGGCGACTGCAAGGTTGCGGGATAAAAGGTATCCGCGCAGACGGAGGGCGTCCCGAAGGGAAGCAGTGCGGCAAGTGCGAGTGTGGTGGACAGGAGATGACCGTCTGTCCACGAGCCTATCCCTAGGGGTGCTGGTCGGGTGGGCATTAGACCTCGACGTTTCCTCGCACGCGTGCCCAAACCGTGCCGTGGAGCTGGCATCCGGCTGCGATCTGGACGCCACATGACGAAATGGTAGTAAGCGCATGCGGTTCGCCGACTCGGGCACCGCGCGCAATAAGCACGTCAGCTTCCGCCAGGACCGGGCCCGCAACAAAAGAACGCGGTCCGAGCCAGACGGTGCCGCCACAGATGATGCCGCCGTGCACGCAGGCGCCCTCCTCGATCACGGTGTGCTTGTAACTCTTGGCGGTTCCGAGAAGGCGCGCGCCAGGGCCGAGGTGGAGTGCGCCGGTGGCGATTACATTGGCATTGAGGGTCTCGCCGGCAGGGAGAACGAAATCACCTTGGATGCGAAGGCGCTTGCACGACGACGCGAATGCATCGCCCTGATCAGGCGCGGAGTTCGCAACGTCGCCGGCATCCTGGGTTTGGCAGACGTGGAGCTTTGAGGAAACGAATCTTGTATCGCCCTGGCCATCTTGGCCCTCGTGAGAGTTGTCCAGGTGAGAATCGTCCAGCTGAGAATCGTCCTGCTGAGAATCAAGGGTGAGGATCTGCGGAGCGTGCATGTGCTGAAATGCGCAGCCGGGCTCCAACCTGATCGATTGGCCCGCAGAAAGGCGACCGTAGGCGGTGCTTCCAGGGCGCATACGAATGGTACCTTCAGCGTGCAGCCAGCGGAGGACGGCGCTATTTTTTCCGAGGATGATGTCACTTGCGCCCCTCGCGGCGCGAAGAGCGGAGCCTTCACCTAAGTCCAAGCGGCCGTCTGCATAGACATCGGCTTCGACGACTCTGCCGGCGGGAATGAGTGCGGAGTGGCTCAACATGACCGCATCTATGCTGTCGGTCAAGCTGGGATGGAAATCGAAATCTTTCAGACCGACAAGTAATACTTGCATGCCTTCGATGGAGGTACGGGAAAGCTCGCGGCGGGTGTGACACTGCTCCAGCTGCGGACGAAGTGGGGTCAGGCGCGAACGGAAGATCTCAGAAAAGTTCGCAATCCGACCGTCGTGGCGGGTGGTGGACAGAGGAGCGGCATCGCTGCGCTTCCATAACTCGTATAACGCGGGCGTGACCGGCAGGGCGAGCAGCGCCGCGGTCACCGCGGTCAACGCAACCGGGGCCCAGAGCCACATTAGAGGGCCCCTCTCAGGACGGATGCGGCGGGGGATAGTGAGTCATCGAGCACGGGTGCCGTGCGGGAGCGCTCGGTCTTGTCCCACACCAGTTCGGCGCTTCCGAAGAGGCTTTTCTGCGCTTGTTGCCAGGCGGCTTGCGAAACACTGATGAGACTGACGGTGAAGCCGAAGAGGGTTAGCGGCAACAGACGGATGCGTTGCCGCGAGCCATCGAGACGCGCTGCGGCGGCGATCTCGAAGAAGGCGGCGAAGTTCCCCAGGGTGGTGAAAGCGCCCAAAGCCAGCACGGTCAAGCCGCCACCGATCTGCACCCCGGTGTAGAACAGCACGACGGCCAGAAGCCATCCCAACAACAACACGGGGCCCATCAGATACACGCCCAACAGCAGTACTCCGTCAACGCGCTCGAACCAGCCGAGGCTGGAACACTTCGCTGTGGGGACGATATAGCTGACCATCGCCTGGTTGTGGCCTTTAGCCCAGCGCATGATCTGGCGTACACGGACGGGCCAGCGCTCCGGTACTTCCTCGTAGCACTCGGCGCGGTTTTCATATGCAGTCTTCCATCCGGCCAGCAGCAGACGGTAGGTTAGGTCGGTGTCTTCGGCAAGTGCGTTCTGATTCCATCCGCCGATTTCATCGAGCGCGCTCTTGCGCACACCAGCCACGGTTCCACCGTACTGTGGAACAAGGTGGAGATTCATGCGCGCTTGTTGATCGACTTGGTAGCCACCGGAACGCTCAAGATCGAGCAAGCGTGTAAGGCTTTTTTTGCCTACATTCAGCGGCACCACTCGCCCCATGACAGCGCCGATTTCGGGATCGAAAAAGGGCGCCACCAATTGCCGGAGGAGCGCCTTTCCGGGAATGTAATCCGCATCGAAAATGAGCACGACCTCGGTGTTGACCCGGAGCATCGCTTCCTTCAAAGCGGCTGCCTTGCCGGGCTTCCCGCCCACACGGTGGAAGGGTTCGATGCTGGGATGCTTCTCGGCGAAGGCTTCGATGATCTCTCGGGTGCGGTCGGTCGAGCGGTCGTTGACCGGGATGATGATCATCTTTTCGCGCGGGTAGTCCGCTTCGAGCAGCGCCTTGATGATGTCGGCTACTACAGCCTCCTCGTTGTGGGCGGCGATCAGAACCGTGATCGGCGGCCAGACGGCGGTCTCCACGTCCACATACGGATGACGTTGCCGGCCGAAAAGACGGTTGAGAGTGAAGCAATAGTGGCGGAACGTATAAATGCAGATGAGTGCAATGATCGTGCTAAACAGGTTCATTAACATACGACGTCACCCGCCCTTCCATCGCCTGTTCAGCTAATTCTTCACTGCGAACTTCTACGGTTCGCCCGCTCAAAGATCTCCCGGTCAAAGAGCTGGGACAGGTCGCAGCCTGGTCGTTACTGCCCACGTTTTTGAACTGCTCCGAGTCATGCAGGACCGGTAGTTCACCTTGCAGCCAGCGCGACAACGCGGTCACGATCCGGACTGCGGCGCGCCCATCACCATACGGGCACTCTCCCGCGGCCATGGTTTTGTAGGCGAATTCATCACTCAGGAGCCGCGAGGCCTCGCGCACAATCGCTTCGCGTGAAGTGCCGACTATCTTAGCCATGCCCAGCAGCGAAGCCTCCGGCCGCTCCGTTACTTTGCGCAACACGAGCACAGGTTTGTGAAAGATCGGTGCTTCCTCCTGCACTCCACCGGAATCGGTGAGCACCAGGTAGCACCGGCGCAGCAGCGACAGGAACTGGAAATAGTCGACGGGCGGAATCAGGTGCACGCGATCGCGATTTCCCAATCGGGCCTCCACCGTAGAAATCACATTCGGGTTCAAGTGCACTGGATAGATGACGCGAATGTTGGGGAAGCGTTCGACGAGTTCGAGGATGGAATCGCAGATGTTTTCCAGTTCGACGCCCCACGATTCGCGACGGTGAGAAGTCACGAGCACGAGCGGAGAGTCGTCCTCCGGAACGCCCTGGGGAAGCGGACGCTCGATGGTTTGCATTTCCAGAAGCCTGTGCACGGAATCGACGATGGTGTTGCCAGTCACCACCACGTCCTTGGCGGAGATTCCTTCAGCGAGAAGGTTGTCGCGAGAAAGCGGCGTGGGGGCAAAGTGCAACTGCGTGATCACAGTGGCCAGCCGCCGGTTCACTTCTTCCGGCCACGGCTGGAAGATATCGTGGCTGCGCAATCCTGCCTCGACATGCGCGACCGGCACCTTTCTATAGAAGGCCGCCAACGCGGCCGCGAAAGCGGTGGTGGTGTCGCCCTGCACCAGCAGGCAATCGAGCGCGTTCTCGGCGAGCAGCGTGTCCATGGCTTCAAGAATTCTTCGCGTCAATCCATTCAGCATCTGGTCGTGGCGCATGACATCGAGCTCGATGTCGGTGCCTACGTCGAATACCTGCAGAACCTGGTCCAGCATTTGACGGTGTTGGCCGGTGGAGATCGCCACCGGGATGAATTCGCTGGGATGTTTACGGAGCTCAAGCACAACCGGAGCCATCTTGATCGCATCCGGGCGAGTTCCAAAGACGATTCCGACGCGTTTCTTCACAAGGGGATCTCCCAATCGCAGCTCTTAGAGTCGCTTCGCCTGCTCCGGGTTGGCCTGGCGTCGGGGAATTTGCAGGAAATGAACCACGCGGTTTCTATATTTGGAGAGAGTCGTGGCAACCCAGTTGCCAATTCGTTCACCTAAAGAGCGCGCCGTGACTAGTTCGTCCAAACTGAAGCTGCTCGAGTTCTGTTTCCGGCGAGCGCAGGGCATGTCTTGCAGTGGCGTCCGGTATGGCACGGCCTGACTGTGGAGAATCGAAAGATCGAACGATAAGCGTTAACTCTGTGCCGCAACGGGCCGAATGATCCGTTAATTGGAGAGCTTTAATGAGCAGACACTTTATGCAAAGGATCGCACTGGCACTCCTATTCCTGTTCACCGTCGGCCTATGGGCTGCAGAAGCAGAAGATGAGAAGCCGAACGCCAACCGAGCCCAAGATCGGCAGGTGGCAGATCGGCAGGCCGCGTCCAAGGCGAACGAGATCGCGGAACGTATCTTTTATCGCGAGGCCAAATTCGTTCAGGACCTGAGGCCCTACACTCCGATGGTCGAGACCTACATCCAGGACTTCAAGGGCGATGAGCAACTCGGGCAGGTTCCGAGTGGCGACAAGTATTTCATCGGGCGTCTGCTGATAAAGAATGGCATCGAGAATTTGTCATTCCAGGGAAACAGGAAGTCGCTGCCCACTCTCATTTTGGAAAAGCTGAACAGCTTCTACAAGATGAATTATGTGGCATTGGGCTTCATGCAGATGGTGTACATTTCCGGCTTCGACCAGCACAACTATGACCTCAAATATCTCCACCAGGAATTTCTAGGCGATGTCCGGACGCTCGTCTTCGACGTATCGCCGAAGGCGAAGGTGAAGGGAGCGCACTTCCTCGGACGCATCTGGGTGGAGGACCAGGACTACACCATCGTCCGCTTCAACGGGACGTATCTGCCGCAGGGACGTCTGAGTTTCTACTTCCATTTCGACACCTGGCGCACCAACATGCAACCGGGAGTCTGGCTACCGGCGTTCATTTATACCGAGGAGTCGGATGCCAGGTATGCCCTGTTTCGCAAGTTGGCCATGCGGGGCCAGACGCGGTTATGGGGCTACAACCTGAAGCAGCCGACGGACGCCGAAGAATTCACCTCGGTACAGGTGGATTCGGCGTCGAACGTCACCGATCACACTGAAGTCGCCAACGAGATCGTGCCCGTGGAAAGCGAACATAAGTGGGAACGTGAGGCGGAAGACGACGTTCTCGATCGCTTGCAGCGCGCCGGCCTACTGGCGGCCGAGGGTGACGTTTCAAAAGTGTTGGAGACAGTGATCAACAATCTCGAGGTCACCAACAAGCTCGACATCCAACCGGAGGTGCGCGCCCGTGTCTTACTGACCACGCCACTGGAGTCGTTCACCGTTGGGCACACGATCGTGGTCAGCCGCGGGCTCCTCGACGTGTTGCCGGATGAGGCCGCGCTGGCCATGGTGCTGGCACATGAACTCGGACACATTGCGCTCGGCCATCGTCTGGACACCAAATACGCTTTCGGCGATCGCGTGCTCTTCCCCGACGAAGAGACGTTGCGCCGCATTCAACTGGCGCGCGATCCACGCCAGGAAGAAGCCGCCGACCGGAAGGCGGTGGAATTTCTGCAGAACTCACCTTACAAGGACAAACTCGGGAACGCAGGCCTGTTCCTGCGCGCCCTGGAATCGCGCTCGAAGCAACTGCCGGCGCTGATCACGCCCCAGTTCGGCACCCGTATGGCGAAGGGGGACAGCGTGCTGCGGATGAGTGCGCTGCTACAGTCCGCGCCCGCGCTGCGGACCGGCGATGTAAACCAGATCGCGGCGCTGCCGCTGGGGAGCCGTATCAAGCTCGACCCGTGGCACGACGGCCTGGAGTTGAACAAGAGCAAGGCCGTGCCGCTGCAGTCGGCGCGCGACAAGATGGCGTTCGAAGTCACGCCTATGATCCCGCACCTCGCCCGCTATCGCGATTCGCAGCCAGTCGCGGCTGCGGTTGGCGGCGGCAAGTGAAGGCATTTCCGGCGGTCCCACTCATTCGCAAACAACGCGTGGGAGCGGGCACGGCGCAGCAATAAAGTTGTAGGTTTTGGGAGGTTCTTGTAATGAAGCGCTCCACGTTCCGCTACTTGCCACTCTTGTTCATTCTGACGATTGCTATCATCCTTCCTGGCTGTGGCGGAGTTTCCAGCGTACCCGCTTCCTCGGTGTCAACGGCACCTCCCCCGCCTCCCCCACCTCCCCCGCCTCCCCCGCCTCCCCCACCGCCTCCCCCACCACCGCCGCCGCCCCCACCTCCTGGCCTGAGCTCGATCCAACACATCATCTTCTTGGCCGAGGAAAATCGCAGCTTCGATCATTATTTCGGGAAGATGAATGACTACCGCAGCGCTGCGCCGTTTAATTTGCCGCGTGAGGTAAACGGGCTGCCGGATGACTGCAGCCCTACGACTCCTGGGTTGACGCCCTGGACTACTTCGTGCAGCGCCATGAGCATGTCGCCGAATTCGCTGGGAGTGCCCACTACTCCTATCTATGCCTTCCACTTGCAGACGGCGTGTATTGATGGCCTCAGTCCCGACTGGATTGTGGTTCATTGGGATTTCAATCTGCAGAGCCCGAGTTCTAACACTCCAGGCATTTTGGGGATCCCTACGCCTGGACCAGATGGTTTCGTCGTCAGCGCGGCCAGTGCTGCCATTGCCAACGGTGAAAATGACGTTCAGGGCATTCGCGCCATGGGCTACTACACCGGCGGCGATCTGTCCTACCATTACTGGCTGGCGACCCAGTTTGCCATGTCCGATAGCTGGTTCTCCCCCGCACCTACCAGAACTCAGCCCAATCGCTTTTACATGATGGGGGCGACTTCGGGCGGATACGCCTATCCGTATCTGGGGGGCATTGAGCCTCCGATTCAATCGAAGACTATCTTTGATTCCCTGCAAGCTGCAGGTATTTCGTGGAAGATCTATACCCAGCTACCCGTCGCATACACCTATGCCTCTGTTTTCGCGGGCTTCCTGACGCGATATGCGAGCACGGGGAATATCGTCTTTGACCCAACATTTTCACAGTTTATATCGGATGCGCAAAGCGGTAACTTGGCCGCGGTCACATTCATCGAGAAGCCGGATGCGGACGAGAAGCCCAACGGTACGGCTGGTAACATACAGGACGGCGTAGCTGAGACCGCTCAACTGATCAATGCCGTAATGTATGGCCCCTCGTGGGCCAATAGCGCACTTATCTTTACCTTCGACGAAAGCGGAGGGATGTACGACCATGTGGTGCCTCCGACTAATGTTCCCAGTCCGGATGGCATTCAGCCGGTGGACCTCTGCACCAGCGCTACCGATCCTGGGTGCACATTTGCCGCCCTTACTCACAGTTCGCCGCCTTACGACCCTCCCGGCGATTTCACCCGCTACGGCTTTCGCGTGCCGGTGGTAGTGATCTCGCCGTTCGCCAAGGCGAATTATGTTTCTCACGTAACCACCGACTACACGGCTTGGCTTAAGCTGGTCGAAAAACGCTTTAGTCTCCCACCCTTGAATGCCCGCGATGGCTGGAGCGGCACCAGTGACATGACCGATTTTTTCGATTTCCAGAATCCGCCCTGGACGACGCCGCCGGCAACCCCCCCAGTCGACGGCCCTGGAAGTTGCTACGACACTTTGCCATAGTGAATATCCCCTGCATGATGACGCTTGCGAAAATTAACGTGCCACAAAATCAAACGGGCCGCATTTGTCCTCACGCAAGCTCGACCGACTCTTAGGAGCTTCCGTCGTCCTTACGCTCTCGCAGTGCGTTGACATTCTTGCAGACCTGAACGACATGCACAGAATACTGGTGCTGGCAGACAGTTGTCCTATTCTTACGTGAACAAAACTTGGAGGCAGGTCAATCTACCAGCAGTTCGTGCCCGAAAGCCAGCAGCGGGCAGTCGACAGACTGAGCCGTTTAGTCAATTGAATTGTGACCGAGTGTGACCAAGTGACCAGCAGCGAGGCTTCTAAGTGATTGAAAATGTGGTGGCCAGGGACGGAGTTGAACCGCCGACGCCAGCCTTTTCAGGGCTTGTTTATGTTGTAGTTTGAACGACTTACGTGACTCTGGGTGGCCGCCTAAGTCCTTGAAAAGTCGTTAGAGACATTTGCAATCGTGGGTTGAAATCACGGGTTCAAGAACCGGCGCTCTGGTACGCCGATTCCGCGTCCACCTTCGCGGTAATTGGAGGCTGTTCCCCATTACTTTGTGATTCTCTTCGCGCGCTTGGGAGAATGAGCCTTCCGTTTTGTAACGCTTCTAGATGTCGGACGCTCTCTATCAACCTTGACATGGACAGTGGTGGGTTTAGAAGAGCCGACAGCGGCAGCGAACGCAGCGGGATTCAGTGCGGTGAGCACGGCAGCGGGATTCTTGCCGATGACAGTGAGCAAAGTGCGAGCCGGCGCTTCTGGGGTCCTCCGCCCCCCCTCCCAGTGCTTGATAGCATCAAGGCTGAACCCAAACGTGTCAGAGAACCTGGCCTGTGTCATACCAAGTCGATTGCGGATGGCTTTCACGTCAACGTCCTGGGGTACGTGCGCCTTGAATCCTTCTTGCTCCCCGGCAAGAAAAGCCTCAACGTCGTTAAGGCCATCCATCATCCGCTCGAATTGCGTTTTCAAGCTACCTCCCGTAAGTCTCGAAAATACTATCGGCCCGTTTCCTTGAGTGTGTTGCGCTCCGCCATCGACAGATTCTCTTTCTGATTCTTTGGAAAAACCGTGATAAGAAAAACCGGAAATCGTTCGTTGCGCCAGATATACACAACCCGGGCTCCGCCACTCTCCCCATTCCTTTGCGTGCAACCCGGACCTTTCGAAATCCGCCCGTTCCACGGATCAGGTCTCCACATTGCGAGTCAGCCGCAACGAGTGCCACGATGTCCGCACGCTCCTCCTCGCTAAAAAGTTTGTTCGCAATCGCGAGATAAGTAGGCGTCTCGACAACCGGCTGCACAATTCTCTTGTACTCCATTGGACACCAGGAGTCAAGTAAAGTTGTGTGCCATTGGACACCACAATGGGCCGTGGCCTCTCGCCTGACAGGGAACTCAGAATGCGTAATTAATTGAAAGCAAAGGGCGCGGATGGCTCCCTGAGCCCTCTAAACACACCCTCGGAAGCGCTTATCGAACCCACGCCAGCGCCCTATTGGCCAGTGCTGCGACGAGGCACAATTCTCTCCAGAAATCGTGCCGGAAGGGGGAATTTATTCCCCCATTCGCAATGTGCCATTTCAAACTGTGCCGCGCGGGACGTCCGCGCAAAACCTTCCACCATGTAGCCCTCAGCCTCCGCGCCTTCGCGGATCTTGCCCGCGCCTGCGATGCCATCTAAGCCGACAACCTTCTCCCGCGAAAGAAAGATTTCGTCTACTGCTTGGCGCTGCGACGCATTCAAGTCCGGGCGGCGGTCTTCCGTGGCGATGCGCACTTGCGGCGAGACCAGCATGGGATTGCTGTAGCCGCGCCGATTCCCTTCCTGCATCCGGCCCACGATCTCACGCTCCATGCGTACCATTACGGCGGTTGCGTATTGTCTGCCGGCACCAACCTGCGAGACTTCGCGGAACTCCCCGGCCTCGATCCGGCACTCGAACTCCTGCCGGCACTGTGCATAGGTGGTTTCCCCCATACCGCGCACCAGCGCTGTTTCAAGGATCACGCGGCGGTCCTGCACAGCCGACCTCTCGAAAACATGATCGCGCGGCCAGGTCACGGCCTGCTTCGCCTGCACCTCTGGCTCCGGCATCTGATATTGCCCATGTTGGCGTGCCTGTCGATGACGCCGGTCCGGCTGATGCCCGTACTGTGCGGCCAGTTCGCGGTGCCGCTGTAACACTTACCACATTGCGCACAAAATCGAGTTTCACCGTATCGCCGGCATCTGGCAGTTCCGTCCACTTCGCTTCAAACAGCGATGGCACAGCTTCCAGTTCTCTGTTGAAAGCATTGAAGAGAACCATGGCCGCAGAGTTTAGTCGAGAATTGGGGAGAAGGTTTTTCGCGGAAAGACCCGAATTGTGAAGTTGGGTTTCTGGGTAGGAGGCCCTTCGGGCTATGGGTTTCGTCGGCTGATGGTCTCCGCGACGGGAAAGCCAAAGCAGATAATGAAACCGGGCGAACAAAAGAGTTTGACGACTGATCGCGTCACTCTGATTCGCGGACCGCGCAAGGGAGTAGAGGGCGTTCGAGCGATATTTTCGTTGGCAGGTGCCGGAAAGGGACCAAGCGAAATAGCTCGCTTGTTAAATCGGCAGGGTATCACGCATGGTGGTAGGCCTTGGATACACAAGGCGGTTCACGACATTGTGAGGAATCCAAAGTACATGGGCTGTAACATCTGGAACCGACATTCCCAGCGCCTGAGAGGGCCGCTTATTCCAGTCGAACCTCAGTTTTGGATCAAGAAGGAGCCATGCATTTCCTGCGATTGTGGATGAGAGAACTTTCTTCCTTGCACAGGAGGGGCTATGAGTTCCAAAGCATTGGACGAAACAGGAAACCCTGAAAAAAGTTGGTCGCCTATTCAAGAGAAAGGGGCGAATTAGCGAGGATATTATCAGAGCAGTGCGCGGGATGCCCGCTCCTGCTACCATTTACCAACATTGCGGCTCGTATCAGCAACTATACAAGGAACTGGGTTATCGGCAGAGGACCGAAGACTTCCAAAAATGTGGGCAGTTTGAACGTTCAAGTCGGTTGCGACAAAAGCTAGTGATGAGCATAAGGGAGCTGTTGCCTCAGAACATTGTCGTGACTCACTTACCCAGGAAGAGCCGGTCCATGCTGACCTGACCGTGCCGCGAAGCGTCAAGCTGCGGAGACTGCGGGGCGGTCATTTGCTGTGCTGTAGACGCAGTAACCATCAGCAAGCTGGCAACCAATATCCACCTTAAAGCTTTGTTTCGCATTGCATCGTCCTCATCAAGATTCGATTTGGCGGTTTCCAACTGCTGGGTTCCCGTATTGCTAATCCGATCCCGCACTCCGACTGCGGTATCGAATCGAGGTACCCGTTCGGTTGCACGAAAGACGCGGCCTTGCTTTGGAGGGAAGCCCGACTGCGTGCTCGATTGTGCTGGGGAAAGTACTCCTGTGATCGCATAACGACCAAGTGACCGAGGAGCTGCCTATATCAGCACTAGATGACACGGCAAGCGAATTGCCACCCGTAAGTACCGCAAACGGCTGAACCGGATCTGCAGAGACTGTCCACAGCGTGGACATCTGTCTTTCTTATGGACGCTAGAATCTGGGTTCCGGTCGCCCGCTTCACGGAGAATGGCGGACTATTCGCGATCCGAAATGGAGCGACATCGTGTTTTTTCGAAGCGGAGGCTTTGGTTCTCAGCGTGCAGACGGACGAAACTGGAGGCTCCTTGAAATCAATTCTCTTAGTCGACGACAGCAAGTTCATGCGACGGGTCAACGAAAAGGCACTGGTCCGAGCAGGATATGACGTAGTCACCGCTGGCGACGGTGAAGAAGCGTTGCGGACCGCCCACGCGAGGGTTCCAGACCTAATTCTGCTGGATATGTTGCTGCCGAAGCTCGGTGGGCAAGATGTTCTCCATGCGCTCAAGAGCGACCCTCTCACCGCGTCAATTCCTGTTGTCGTCTTGAGCAGTCTTCCCGAGAAGAACGCGGCCAGGCTCGTAAAGGAGGGTGCCACCGCCTATCTCGAAAAATCAAGATTGGACCTAGATCGGAATGCTGAGTCCCTCCTCCAGATTGTGAAAAAAGTCCTGGATGACTGGCAGGAATCGGTACGGGTTTCTGCTGGGAGCCAAACACTCGAACCAGACAGCCGTTCGTAATTTGGGCAGAATGGGGGCCTAGCAATTGATGCGTACTCTTACGATCGTGCAAGGCGGTCTAACATCTTTTGCGGTTTGTGGACGCTGCAATGGCAGGTTTGACTCGAAGTTTCTCAATGTGTTCAAAGCCAAGAATGATGTCCAAGAACAATACAAAGCCCACAAGTGCAGGGAGGTCGAGACCTCTACAGCGATCAGCGAGCAGATGGCGTTTCGAAGTTTCCAACCCAGCGCAGACTAGGTGCCACGATCATGCGGACGCTGATGCGGCGGCTTTGGATCGAAATCCGAGGCCTTCGGTGCGGTTGACTTCCAATAGCTTCAGAATCGTCTGGTGATCAACAGGTTTCGAGAATAGGTAACCTTGGGCCCGCTCGCAGCCGACGTGCTTAAGAAGATCGAGTTGGGCCTGGGTTTCCACCCCCTCGGCAACGACCGTCAATCCCAGATTGTGGGCCAGCATTACAATAATGCGGACGATTTCGTGGGTTTCCCGGTCGCTATCCATGTGTGAGACAAAAGCACGGTCGATCTTCAGAGTGTCGACGGGGAAGCGCTGTAGGCGGCTCAAAGACGAGTAACCGGTGCCGAAGTCGTCGATGTCCAGACCGACGCCCAGCGCTTTCAGCTGCGAGAGCACCTCGGCCGATCTCTCTGCGTCAGCCATGGCGATGGTTTCGGTAATCTCTAGATCCACGCAGCGCGGATCCATGCCGCTTTGCTGAAGAAGTTGACCAATCTGAGACGCCAAATCGGGCTGCGCAAATTGTTTCGGGCTGATGTTGACGCTGAGCGAGAGTGGCGGGTCGCAAGGAAATAGTTGCTGCCAAGAGCGCAGCTGCTGACAGGCTTCCGGCAGCAATTGGCGGTTGATCGCAAGGATGATGCCCGTTTCGTCGGCGACCGGGATAAAATCGTTCGGCATCACCAACCCCTTGGGGCTATGCCAGCGCGTGAGGGCCTCGAATCCCACGATCTGCCCCTCTTGCAAAGACACAATAGGTTGGTAGTACACGTGAAATTCGCCCAAGTCGACGGCTCTGCGCATGTCCGTCTCGAGTTGTAAACGCTTAATGGCACCAGCGTGCATGGCGTTGTCGAACACTTCGCAGTGAGCTTTGCCGGTGTGTTTAGCTCGATACATGGCAATCTCGGCGTCGCGGAGCACGTCCTGGGCTTCGGCACTAATGTTATTGTTGAACGCGATGCCAATGCTTGCAGTGATGACAATTTCGTGACCGTTCACATCGAAGGGAGGGGTCAGTCTCTGCTGAATACGCTCGGCCACGCGAATGGCGTCACTCGGGTCGCGGAGTTCTTCCGCAAGTACCGCAAATTCATCTCCGCCGGGCCGGGCTAGCGTGTTGTCGCCGAACAGGGAGTCCTCGCCGTCAATTTGCCGGGGCCGCGAGATCGTGTCGACACGACGAAGGCAAGCAGTGAGGCGCTGGGAAATCTGGACGAGCAGAACATCTCCGGCGGCATGTCCAAGACTGTCATTGAAGACCTTGAATCCGTCGATGTCGATGAATAGGACCGCGAATTTGAAATCCGCGTGACGTCGGAAAGTTGCCAGAGCTCGACCCATGCGATCGAGAAGAAGAGTGCGGTTTGCTAGGTTCGTCAAACCGTCGTGGAAAGCGCTGTGCGCCAGCATTTCCTCCGCGCGCTTTCGCTCGGTGATGTCCCGGTTGACGACTACCAGTCCTTCGGTTTCACCTTTTGGTCCTCGAATGGCGCTGGCGGTGGACTCAAGAACGCGCCACGAACCATCTTTGTGCCTAATGCGATATTCGAGCCGCTCTCCCCGCTCAGTGATCCGAGCTTTTTCAGCGGCCGCGAGCACTCGTGCACAGTCGTCAGGATGGATTTGTTCCATTGGAGACGAGTTCGTCAAGTCTTGCTGGGTATACCCGAGGATTTTCTGATACGCCGGGCTGTTGTAAAGACGATGTCCGTTCTTGTCGACCACGGCGATCATGTCCGCTGCGTTTTCGCTGATGAGCTGAAAGAGGCGGTCGCGCTCCGCGAGTTGTCGGCGCATGCGTTGCAGCTGCAGGTGTTGATAGATGGTATAAATGTCGAATAACAAAACGAGGGCGGCGAGCCCGCGCACCCACTCTCTGAGGCTCAACGAATAGGCTTTGTCGCTGGCCATATGGAAGCCGGGAAAGGTCAACGCAAGGATTCCGAAGGTCAAGACCAGCGTGACAACGACCGCAAATCCCCATAACCACCATTCACGCCACTCGACCTGATGCAGCCGCGGCAGGGCCTTCGTGGTGTCACTCCCAGGTTGACGTTGTTCGGACACGTAGTTTTTCCTCAGTGATGCGAGAATTCTGTAAGGGCAAGATCGGCAGGTTGTCCGCCGCCAGTCTGGTTTTCGTCACAGCTCGACCAATGGCTTCTTGATCTGACTCTTACTGGTGAGCCAATCATGCAGAATGTTTAGATCAACCGGCGGTATACGAAGGAACTCGCATCCCACGACGCCGTACTGGCGAGTCCATTGGACTCGCGCCTGAATGTAGATGATTTGGTCGGTGTTGGGCAGGAGCAGACGAAAAGCCAACGTGTCGCCGACGACGAATTCCTGTTTGGTGCTGACGCCTATTCCCCCATCGCCAATATCAGTGATCGTCAAACCCACCGACCGGCCCTTGCCGTCTGTGGCGACCACCGCGCTCATCAGTGCATACCTAGTGTGCCGGCGATGGTCATAGAGCATCCGGGAATAGGCGGCTTTCAGAGACTTGGCGCCAGACTCAGCGGTTACCGGTTTGCGAACCCACAGGTCCGCACCCGGCACTCGGCACTCCTTGGCCGCGGACACCGCAATCACCGTCGGCTTCTTCCATCCGTAGCACTCTCGAAGTCTGTTCAGGAACTCTGGGGAGTCGTCTTCCCAGTCTACAATGACAAGATCAGTGCTACCTTCCGAAAGCTGGCCGAGTGCCTTCGACGAACTCAAGCAGATGTTTGTGGAGATGGAGAGATTGTCGAGCAATCGGTTCATCATGCAAACAACGCCCGGGTCGCGCGAGACCAGGAGACACTCGAAAGCCATTTCTGGCGTCACAACAGTCACCTCTCGTGCCAGGGCGGCGAACCGCCCTACAGCAGAATTCGTATTCGACCCATTTTGGCGCCTGCGATTACAACTATCTGCCCGGACGACAGCCAGGAAGTACGGAACCGGCGATACGCGGAGCCCTCGGGACTCCCCACGTCTGAGTTCCGAATCGTGAGTCGAAGAGACCCGCTGGTTTCTACCAGACCTCCGGACTTCGCGGGCTGCCGCCGAGATTTGAGTGCATTTTCATTGCCATCGATCTTTGTGCGGCAAGTTGACCCCAAAAACAACTTGGACTGCCGTTCCTCGCAACAAAATGTTCAGAATCTGGATTTGTGTTCCATATTCCAGGCGGATGGATCGGGGTGTATCTGCGCGATCTCCGCGTGTCGCGGGGAGAGACGCCGCCGCAGGGCCAGACACCGCTTTCTAGGAGCGAAGCGAATCGCGTCGACTAATGATTGGTCTGGTCCCGCGGAAGGGGGGCCGGGCCGGCCCGAAAGGCGAGTCTAGGCCGGTGCGAATTGGGTCCTAAACTACGAACGAAAGGCCTTGGAATTCTAGGGCCTAGTTGACCAGATGAACCGCTTGGCGATCACTCACCAAAGAACACGTAAACAAAGCGTGCGGTTTGAAATTTGGAGGGCCGCGATCCGGTTCCTGCACAAGGAACGGAGGACTCGAAAATCACGAATCGACAGACTTGCCGATATTCTAGAACTAGCCGACGGAGGTCGATGCGCTTTCGCCGGGCTTCTCCAACTTCATTCTTGAGAGGATTAGGTAGATGGTCGCGCGTCCCACACCGAGGATCTCGGCAGCTCGCGCCTTGTTCCCGCCTACCCGCTCGAGCACTCGCATCACGTGACGCCGCTGCATCTCTTCGAGAGAGAAGAGAGCTTCATCCGTAAATAACTGATCACCGGACTGGCCGCGGATTCGTTCCGGTAGATCGTTGATATCGACAAACTTGCCATCGGTCATCATGCACGCGTTGCCGATCACACTTTCCAGTTCCCGAATGTTTCCAGGCCACGGATAAGTCGCCATTCGCGCCTGTGCCCGCCTGGTCAGGCCCGCAATAGGCTTCCCGTACTCTAGGGCGAACTTCTCCAGAAAGTATCGCTCGAGGAGCGGCAGATCCTCGCGCCTGTTTGAGAGCTCGGGTAAGCTAATCTCAACCACGGCCAGCCGGTAATAGAGATCTTCGCGAAACTTGCCCTCCCGCACCATGCTTCGCAGGTCTCGATTGGTGGCGGCGATGACTCGAAAATCTACTTCTCGCGCCACTGACGACCCAACTCTCCGAACTCGATGATCTTGCAGGACTCGGAGAAGTTTTGCTTGAGCACTCGGTGTGAGTTCGCCAATTTCGTCGAGAAAGATGGTTCCACCGTCTGCGCTCTCAAAAAGGCCAGACTTGTCTTGGATTGCACCAGTGAAAGCACCCTTCACATACCCAAACAGCTCACTCTCCACCAGGCTCTCGACCAACGTGGAACAGTTGCAGACCACAATCCGGTCTGCCGGAGCTGGACTGAGATTGTGCAATGCACGCGCTACTAATTCCTTACCGGTTCCGGTCGATCCAGTGATGAGCGCAGTTTTGAAATGCGGCGCCACCCGCCGCATCTTTGCGAACACGTCAAGCATGAGCGGGCTGCGGCTTACGATCCCTTCAAACTTGCAGGTTTGGATCAATTCCTGATCCAGACTCAGCGTTTTCTGCCGTACCTCAGCCTCTGCCAGGAAAGTCGCGATTTGATGGCGAAGCCTCCGACGATCAATTGGTTTCGTCAGATAATCGCAGGCGCCTTTTTGAATAGCCTTGACGGCTGAATCTGCAGAGTAGTGATCGGAAACCAGGATCACATTCACCGAGGGGTCGGTGCTGACCATCCGCTCAAGCAAGTCCATCGCGGCTTCTGGCATGGCCAGACCGAGCACGACCGTTTTCGGCCGAGCCTGCAGAAAGAGCTCGAAGCCAGACTCGGGGTCGTTCGCGGTTAGGATCTCCAGTCCTTCCTGTGAAAGCGCTTCGGTAATCGATGCCAGGTTCCGTGGGTCCCCATCAATCGCTAGCAGGGTAAACGTGCTGGACTTGCTCATTCGAATATGCCCGAGCTGTGGGCTCCTTCTGGGTCGATCGAGAGTTAATTTTGGGTCTTTCGATACAACTACTTAGATGCTCGATTTGGTCGCGAGATGCAGCCACATTCGGGGCTGCCCCGGAGACTTATTAATTATCGGGGACGCGAGAACGGCAGAGTTTCAATTCCACCAGCGTTGGCCGGCAGCAGCAGTGGATGGATTGGCCATGGCGGAGCGAGCAGACCACATTGGATTTACGCGCTGAAGAGATTTTAGACACTACCGCACCGTCCTTTGAATAGTCGGTGAACTACTGTTCCATAGCAAAACACCCGACTGTAACCCAATGGAAAGCGGAACCGCGGAAATAATTGGTTTTGTTACGAATTCCGAACAGTCTAAAAGGAGCCGATCCGATTCGACTCGACTCTCTTCTCCAAGACAAAAGCCGACTTTCCAGACCTCTGACCTCCGGCCAACCGAACTCCCCAGGAAACTCCTCGCCGGAACTGTCTATCAGTCGAACACTAATCCAGAACCCATACTACATAGCCGGATCTTGAGAGAACACCCAATCTCGACAAGTGGAAGCCTCCTAAGACGTTAGGCACTCTGATCTTGTTTGGCGCTGAACGTGCCAAAGACCGAGGGGATCTTATGAAAGAGCATGTTCAACTCGATGGCCTTCTCTTCACCAGTGACACGCAGATTCTGAACGTCATGAATCAGATTCTGGAGAGTTTTGGAATCAAAACTGAGGTTTGCCACGAGCTGGACCCTGCGCTGGACGCAGTCACTCATCGCAGGCTTGATGCCGTGATTGTGGACTGGGACGGCGTGTCCGACCCCACACGCATCGTCAGAGCTACGCGCAAGTCATCTCCCAATAGCAACTCGACGATTGTGGCTATGGTCTGTGGGCAGTCAGAAACGCATGCCCTTCTTGTGGGGGCCAACTTCATGATTCATAAGCCAGCAGACAGCGATCATGCCAGGCGGTGCATGCGGGCTGCATACGGCACCATGCTGCAAAATCGCAGACGCGCAGCTCGCGTTCCTGTCGACATTGCAGTAGTGACACGAATCGCGGAGTTCGGAGAAATCCAAGCCCAAATCAGCGATCTTAGCGTGGGCGGGCTGGCTCTGCAGTGCCGCCAGCCACTGCCAATCAATCGAGAGGTGTTGGCGCAATTCTCACTTCCTGGCACGGGCGTAATTCATGTCTCCGGCAGAATCGCAAACGCCGATGCCACGGGGCGGGCGGGGGTGCGTTTTTCGTTTGTTCCCGAGGAAGATCGCAATCTGTTGGAAAGTTGGTTGGCAGTCGAATTGGCCAAACTGGAGAAAGCTGAGATGCCCACTGACCATGCAGAAAACGAAGGGAACTGAAACAGAGAAAGCCTCTCCCTCCGAAAAAAGCGCCGGGGCGATCCTGGTGGCCGAAGATTCGGCCGTGTACCGCCGCCTGATTGAGACTCACCTTAACGAATGGGGCTTCACGTTCACTTGTGCGAAAGACGGCAAGGAGGCGTGGAAACTTCTCATGAAACGGGGGGCGCCCCAGTTGGCTCTGCTCGACTGGGTCCTACCCGAGATTGATGGCATCGAGCTTTGCCGCCGGCTCCGCAGCGGTTCGGAAGACGAGCCCTACACCTATACGATCTTGCTGACAGCCAAGAATCGTAAGCAGGAAATGCTAGAAGCGATGGATGCCGGCGCTGACGATTTTCTAGCAAAGCCCTTCGATCCACTGGAGTTGAAGGCACGACTGATGGTGGGCCAGAGAATCGTTGAGCTGCAGCAGAAGCTTGTTTCCGCCAACACCGCTCTCCAATTCGCGGCCAGCCATGATTTCTTGACGGGAGCTTGGAATCGCGCTGAAATCGTGGCCTTCATGCAGCGGGAGTTGGCCCGTGCTCGGCGCGACGCTACCCCCGTTGGAATCGTCTTGGTCGATGTGGATCACTTCAAGAAAGTGAACGACGAGTTTGGGCACGAGGCCGGAGACCGTGTGCTCAAAGAAATTACAAAGCGCCTATCCGCCAGCTTGCGCGAGTACGACGGCATCGGCCGCTATGGCGGGGAAGAATTCTTGCTGGTGATACCCGGCTGTGACTTGGCAACGACAGTTCGGCGAGCCGAGCAAATCAGGGAATTGATCTCCGGCCAACCAATCGCCACGGCTCTCCGAACCATGACAGCGACTGTAAGCATGGGGGTCACAGTGGCGGAGTCGTCAACAAATTCCGAACTCCTATTGCGCCGTGCCGACGTGGCACTCTATCAAGCTAAGCGGAAGGGCAGAAACAGGGTAGAGCAGGCGGTTGCAGCTTCAGCCGAGGTGGGTGTGAACTCATCCAGCAGCGGATGATGCATAGACCATGCACATGTCTAAAACCAAAACAATATTCCCAAAAGAAAACGAACGCCCAAGGCACACCGCGAACGCCGGCTCGACCAATTCGTCTGCATAAGTCACACGCGACCTTTGGTTTCCCCGTCACTTTTGATGCAAACACGATTCGGCACGGATCGTGCAATGCCTTCTTTTGCGAAGTTCACTCGAAGAGAACCTCTCGCCTTGACGCGCTAAACACGGACGCATCGGTTGTAACGACTGGTCGTGCTAGTAGAACCAAACATCTGGTCTCGCTCGGCGAGCCTGCTGAACTTGGGGGACAGAAATGCGATCTAGGAGCCTTGCGTGGGTGTTTTTTTTCCTGACAGCGGCAATGTCAACGGCGCAGCAATCTGCAATACAGATGGTCTCACCGCGCGGCCTGTCGCTGACTACAGGGGCCCTTGTGGGTACACAACTCCCTCTGACTTTCGAGACGAACCAGGGGCAGACGGACCCACAGGTAAACTTCGTCTCTCGTGGTAAAGGATACACAGCATTCCTGACTGCTGGCGGATTGGTTCTTTCCTTGCGACCTGGCGAATCCTTGGCGGCACAAAGGAACACAGCCAAGATTGCTGCGCAACCCTCAAACGCAACATTTCAGTTCAGGCTAATGGGAGCGGCACAGACTGCAGTTGCCGTGGGAGAGGATCCGCAGCCCGGCAAAGTCAATTATTTTATCGGCAAAGATCCGAGGAAGTGGCACACGAACGTGGCAACATACGCCCGTGTCCGCTACAAGGATGTGTACCCGGGCATCGACCTGGTCTACTACGGGAACCATCAACAATTGGAGTACGACTTCGCGATCTCACCGGGGGCCGATCCAAGCCGGATCCGATTAGAGATCAACGGCGCGAAGCGAATTCGGATAGACGCGGAAGGTAATCTGGTCCTTCAGACTGACAATGGAGAGCTTCACTTCCAGAGTCCGGTCGTGTACCAGGAATGCGAAGGAGCGCGCGTGCCTTTGAAGGGGTCGTATGTAGTCAGCGATTCGAATCACATCGCTTTCGACCTTGCGCCGTACGATTCCAGCAAGCCGCTTGTGATCGACCCAGTGCTGGTCTATTCGACCTACCTCGGCGGAAGTGGCAATGACCAACCCACCGGAATCGCCGTCGACAACGCCGGCAGTGTCTACCTTGCCGGATACACAGACTCAGCGAACTTTCCACTGACTACCTTGGGTTCCCTTCCATCGGGCGCTGACCACGTCTTCGTCGCCAAACTCGATCCTACCGGATCGAAACTGATCTATGCGGACCTTATCGGAGGCAACGGTCAGGATTACGGATACGGGTTGGTGTTGAACGGCGCGAACGAGGTGTACGTAACCGGCGTTACCAGTTCGAGCGATTTTCCTGTAATCAATCCGTACCAGGGTACGATGCCGGGATCGTTCAACGGTTTCCTGACGAAGCTCTCTGTCGATGGTTCTTCTCTCCTATACTCGACATACCTCGGAGGAGACAGTGACGATGTGCCAACTGCCATTGCGATGGACAGCGGGGGGAGCGTCCTCGTTGCCGGGGGTACTTTCTCGACGAATTTTCCTGTGATCAATGCCTACCAGGCAACGGTAAGCCCCAATCAGGGCGGCTTATTTGGCGAATACGGATTCCTCACCAAGTTCAGTCCCGACGGATCGTCACTGGTGTATTCCACCTACTTGGGTGGTAGTTCCAACGCCCCTTACAACTGTGGCACGCCCTGCTGGGGTACGCCCTTCAGCGGAATCGCTGGGATTGCGTTGGATTCCAATGGCAGCGTGTACACTGTGGGCAACACGAATACTTACAACTTCCCGACGACACCAAGCGCCTACCTTACGACGGACTCGACCCAGCAAAACAGCTCAGTCGGATTCGTGAGCAAATTCAACGCCGGCGGGAGCCTCGACTACTCCACATACTTCTATGAATCCAGCGGCGCCGACACTAACCTAAATGCGATTGCGGTGGACGCTTCTGGCTCGGCCTACGTCACCGGGATTGCTCTGAGTGATGGCACATTTCCCATCACCTCGACCAGCATTTGTGATCCCAGTGTTTATGGGTGGGGATGTAATTTCGGCTTCGTCACTAAATTCGACCCCACAGGTTCAACGTTGCTGTATTCGACCTTCCTAGGCCCTAACAACGGCGCCAGTCCGGCGGCGATCGCAGTCGATGCGAACAACAATGCTTTTGTCGTAGCCTCCACAGCCAGCAGCTCGTTCAGCACAGTCAACGGCCTTGAGCCTTACACGAGCGGGGTCGACCTTCTGTTGGTAGAGATCGATCCAACGGCGAGTAGTGAGCTCTTTGCGACTTTCCTGGGCGGGACCGCAGATGAGTTCCCGACTGCTATCACTCTCGATTCCAACGAAAACCTTTACATTGTCGGCTCCTCGGATTCCACCGACTTTCCGGTTACCCAGGGGGCCTTCCAAAATGTGTTGGGGGGTGCCACGGATGCGGTCGTACTCAAGATTGGACCAAACTCAGCCCCGGCGGCGGTCTTGCATCCCAGCGAACTGCAGTTCGCTCTGCAGGCAGTGGGCACCACCAGCCCGGCGCAGACTGTTCTGCTGAGAAACATGGGCAGTGCCCCGCTGTTGATTTCTCCGACGACGGTCAGTGGAGACTTTGCTGAGACCGACAGCTGTGGGACTGGCGTACAGGCCGCTGGCAGCTGCACGTTTTCCGTGACCTTTACCCCCAAGGTACCGGGATCCCGCAGCGGGTCCGTCGTGATTCAGGATGATGCGGCGGGATCGCCCCACATCATCGAACTTAGCGGCAACGGCTTGGGGCCGTTCGTGGCGCTCGCCCCTGCCAGCTTAACTTTCCCAAGCGAGCCGGTTGGGACCTCCAGCGGAGCCCAAACCGTGACCCTCACCAACACTGGAAACGCAACGCTAACCATCAGCGGCATTCAGGTGAGCGGCGACTTTTCACAGACCAACAATTGCCCTAGTGTGTTGGCTTCTAGCTCAGCTTGCACTGTCAACGTTACATTCGCTCCCACGGTCTCTGGAATTCGCGGTGGAACACTGACGGTGAGCGACAACGCCGCAGCCAGTCCGCAAACTGAGAGCCTGGCTGGCGGATCGGATTTTAGCTTGGCGAGTTCGCCGGGAAGCGACACTCTCAAAGCGGGCTCAGCGGCCAGCTACAATCTGATAGTCTCACACATGGGAGGATCGTTTCCCTACGCCGTCAAGCTAACCTGCGGCGGGCTACCGGCCCAAGCCTTCTGTGGCTTTTCACCCAACGCCGTGACTCCGGGCGGGAGTGCAGCTACCTCTACGTTGTCGATCGCCACGGCGGCGTCCGTAGCCAATGCGGCTCCGGTTCGTCCATCCGGAAGCACACCGATTTACGTGGTTTGGATTCAATGGCAGGCGATCGGCTTACTCGGAATAATGCTGGCGGTACCTAATGGCACCAAGAGGAAGACTCGCCTGTTCGCCTTACGCGCTTTGTTGACGATGGCCTTAGTCTTTATGATTGGGTGTGGAGGAACCGGCATTGTTCCGACACCCCAGCCCGGAACGCCGCCTGGGACCTACACCATCACAATCATAGGTACGTCGAGCGGCCTTCAGCACTCGGTGCCGGTAACTCTCGTCGTTCAGTGAAGTTCTAGCAACCCGTTTCCTAGTTGCACACGATCATGTTCTGGGTGACGCCCCCAAGGCTCGCCACCGAATTGGCGATTAGAGACAAACTCCAGAACTTGCTGTGATGCTTACGCAGGTAGTAGGCCGCCAAAATGGAACCGGCACTCTTCGCGGAAGCGACGGCATATGCGCGCCCGACGGTCGGGTGAGTGCCATACAAGTATGCGGACTCGACCTCCGCATTGCAAACGCCCTTCTTTCCGGCCAGCCAATTCTGCCGGGCGAACAGGGTGGTGTAAGAGTCGGCGAACGTACTGCCACTAGAGATAAGAGCCAAGCCGATGAACTTAGCATCGATCGGCTTCGCTTCTGGAAGCCTTGTCGCCCGAACCGGGACTGTGGCTATTACGGCCGCGCTGATAGGAATGACGCTGCTGGGGGCGTCTGGAGGCTCGGCCGCGAGCGAGACGCTAGCCAACGCCATCACGGCAAGCACAGTGAATACGATCCCCTTCAGGGGCTTTGCCCTTTTGATCGCGTCCGATGTGAAGGAGTCCTGCGCAGCGTCGTTTTCGTGGGTACGGTAGGTCATGTCCTAAAGATATCCCCGGATCCGCCAGTGCACAATCGCAAGTCCGTAATGGTACCGCACCAGAAGTTAGTAACATGTAGTAACCACCCGTTTGGGCCATTTGGTTTGAGCACTTTTCCACTTTTGTGGAATCCCCGTGACGGGATCTCAGCAACCTGCCCCTGGACGTGATCATCATCGCTGACGAAGTGGATTCGCAATTGAAGCAGGCCGATGCTCAGTTACGCCGCTCCGGTTCCCGGGAACGCCGAGAACGTTTGGTCAGCTTTGTCAGGACTATATCGAAAACGAGCTGAGGATCGACCAATCGGAAGCAGCGCGTCCCAAAGCATTTCCCACAGTCGAAACCTACGAGCGACACCTTATCAAACGCATCATTCCACGGTGGGGGAGATTAGCACCCTTAGCCGTGGAATCGAGGGATGTCGAGGCGTGGTTTCGGGAGCTTCGCAAGGGGAACGCTCAGAAGAAGGTGAAGCCGTTAGCCGATCCTACGATCGACAAAATCCGCCGCATCATGAGCCTGGTCTTCAAGCACGGGCAGCGATGCAATTTCCTCCCTCGCCAGCAGGAAGGCAACCCCATGAACTGGGTGAGCCAACGAACCACGAGCGACTACCGGGCGATAGTGATGACGCCAAAGCAGGCGTTCGAGGTTCTTCTCAATACTCCGGAGCCAAGGCGCACGTTGACTCTAAGCGACGCGGCCACTGCTCTGCGCGTATCAGAACTATTGGGATTGATGTGGATGGATCTCGATTTCGAGGGGTTGGTGATTTACGTGAGACGAGCTTATGTGTGGGGAAGATTCAAAGAGCCGAAGTCGAAAGCGTCAAAGGCTCCCGTTCCCATGCATCCGCTTTTGGCTGGCTTCCTCCTCGCATGGCGCGAGAGACCGAAGTATGCCAGGGAAAGCGACTATGTGTTTCCCAGCGTGAAGCTGAGAGGCAAGAAGCCGCTGTCCGGGTCCATTATGGTGCAGAAATACTTGCGCCCCGCAGCCATCAGCGCCGGCGTGATTGCTGCGAACTGGAAGGGGCGCTTCGGTTTTCACAACTTTCGCCATTCACTGGCGACGGCACTGGTGAAGCTGAAAGTGGACCCCAAAACCGTGCAGGGTGTTCTGCGGCACGAGGACTTTGGCACGACGATGGAACTCTATGCGCAGTCCGACATGGAGTCCATGCGGGATGCGCAAGGCAAGTTCCTCGAACAGTTGATGGGGGACAGAATTCACCTGCTCACGGAGCGAGTTCAGTGAGAATCATGGGTTGGATCGTGGGTTGGAAATTTCGGCTCTCGGCCGCCAAGTTCTTTGGAATGATGGTGGCCAGGGACGGAGTTGAACCGCCGACGCCAGCCTTTTCAGAGTGGCGTTGACAAGTGTTTACAACGACTTAACAGGTCTTAGGTGGCTGCGTAAGTACTTTGACGGTCGTGGCAGATGCACATATCTTGGGCTGGATTCTTGGGCTGAGGGAGAAAGATCGCAGGCAATCAAAGCGTGTTGCACTTGGGGCTCAAGAATCTCCGGTTAACAGACGGGGAGCACATGGTGGAGTATTCGTACTCTCAATGACTTAGACGGAGCGCTTCGGCGTCTTTGGAGTGCTTTCGGCGATAAACGGTTCCAAGAACGGTTCCAAGTTTGGTCGCGGAGAACCGTTCGTTGCGGCACGATGGTACCGATGGATTCGAAGCCACCGTGTGCCTGGCCTTTGGCATACCTCTTCCCCTTTCCTTCGTCCGAAAATCATAGTCAGATTCGTTCGGGAAGGGGGGAGCAGGTCAGCAGAGCCCACGTTGGACAAGGTGATGCTGCAGGCCCGTGCTGGCAAGAAAACTGTGATGCCCTCGCGGCGCCTGCGCTCGTGCCGAGAAGCGCCTTCAGTGTGTTTCATGCAACAGGGGGGACTGGCCCTCTTTGGCACCGAGAACTCAGCAGCATAAACCCAAAGTAGCAAAGCAGACCGACACCCCAAAGCACTATCGAGATTGCAATTGGGCGCCCCCCTGAATCGCTGGCAAAACCAGTCGCGCGAAGAATGTCAATTCCAACATACGTCAGCGCGAGTGAAAGGGAAGCCCCGAACCCATAGCCCAAAACTCCGGCCAGGGCGCTACGGTTGCGTAGTCGTGGCTTGACGTCGACACGCCAGCCTACCCACCACCAAAACAGGAAAAGCGCCAAGTAAAAAGTTATGCTGACGTGGTGGAACCAATAACCAGCTAACCCTTTCCCTGCCCAGAATGCTCTCCACACCGGCAGATTTCCGAGCAGGTTCGTAAAAACAAAGGATGGCGCATTAATACAATAGCTAATTAGCTGGGCGGGCGGGATGTAGGGGAAGATAGCATCGGAATGCACGAGTTGCCGACGGAATGCGTCATATTCACGCAACCCCAATACAGACTGGATCATCGCACCTAGCAAGTTGGCTGTCGACAAGATGATTCTCCACGTGAGCTTTCTCACTTGCCTCCTCTCGCTATTGACACCGCACGATGTTCGTTTTTGGCGGTATTAAAACGAATTGTTCCAAATAATACGTAAGCGTCCAGTTGTGAACGTCTCGACATCCTTGTAAGTAAGAGTCCATTCTCGGCGAAGTGGACAGCTGGGATAGGTGTCCACTTGGAGTGGAGATGGACACTTCGCGGCAAGATCCAGAAGGAATCGCAGCTAAGAGTGGGTCGTCAAGCACGGTCTCGCGGCAGCGACGAAGCATCGCGGAGAAGCGGCGGATCGTGGAAGAGACGCTGGTGTCGGGCGCATCGGTAGCGAAGGTGGCGCGAGCGCACGGAGTGAACGCCAATCAGGTGTTCGGCTGGCGCCGACTTTACTTGGCAGGGCGACTTGGGGAGCAGAAGCCGGGGATCAAGTTGCTGCCCGTGCGCGTGAGCGAGAGTAGGTCAGCGCCGGTCGTAGTCGAGCCTCCCGTCACGGATATTTCCCAACCACAGCCCGGTACGATCCACATCGAGTTTCGTCAGGCGCAGGTGCGGATTGAGGGCAGCGTCGATCCGGTCTTGGTGCAGGTTCTGCTGGAGTGTTTGCGGGCATGATCGCATGGCCGGCGAAAACACGGATCTGGATTGCGGCGGGGGTGACCGACTTGCGCTGCGGCTTCACGGGACTCAGCGCGCAGGTACAGACGAAGCTAGAGCAGAGTCCCTTCTCCGGACACGTGTTCGTGTTTCGCGGACGCCGTGGCGATCTGATCAAAGTTCTCTGGTATGACGGCGACGGCTTGTGCTTGCTCGCGAAGCGATTGGAGCGTGGGCGCTTCGTGTGGCCGCAAGCCACCAGCGGCACAGTTTCTCTGACGCGTGCGCAGTTATCGATGTTGCTGGAAGGTATCGATTGGCGGCGACCAGAGCGGACGTGGGAGCCACAGTTATCTGTGTAACCTGCGAGATTCTTTCCACAAGGTTTTTCGTGCCAACGCGTATGAGAAGGCGCGAGTTCATGCGATACTCCGCGCATGGCGGTGAACGCGCTCCCCGATCTGAACCTGCTTCCTGCCGAGGCGCTGCGTGCGCTGATCCTGACGCAGCACGAACAACTGATCTCACACGAGCGTGAGATCGAACACCTGAAGTTGCTGCTGGTCAAGCTGCACCGCATGCAGTTCGGTCGGAAGTCGGAGAAGTTACAGCGGCAGATCGGACAGTTGGAGTTGCGGCTGGAAGAACTGGAATCGAATCGCAGCGAGAAAGTAAACCCACCCGAGCCGTCGTTGGTGGCAGCTACTCTCAGTGCGACCACAGCGAAACCGGCACGTCGCGCTCTCCCCGATCATCTCCCGCGGCAAACGCGCCGCCACGAGCCGAAAGAAACCGTGTGCCCGCACTGCCAGGGCGAGTTACGCAAGTTGGGCGAGGATGTGTCGGAGATGCTGGAGTACGTGCCCGCCAGTTTCGTGGTGATTCGTCATGTTCGCACAAAGCTGAGCTGCACGAAATGCGACTGCATTGTGCAGGCGGAAGCACCGAGCCGCCCGATTCGAACGCGGGCTAGCCGGGCCGGCACTGTTGGCGCATGTGCTGGTCTCGAAATACTGTGATCATCAGCCGCTGTATCGGCAATCGGAAATCTACGCGCGTCAAGGTGTGGAACTGGAGCGCTCGACGATGGCCGACTAGGTAGGCGCGAGCAGCCGGTTGCTGGAGCCGCTGATGGAAGCGTCGCGTCGCTACGTGACGGCCGCCGACAAACTGCACGCCGACGACACGCCGGTGCCGGTGTTGGCGCCAGGCCAGGGCAAGACCAAGACGGGGCGGTTGTGGACCTACGTGCGCGATGATCGTCCTGCGGGCGACACCGCCGCGCCTGCCGTGTGGTTCGCCTACTCACCCGATCGCAAAGGCGAACATCCCGCGCAGCATCTAGAAAACTTTCGCGGTACTCTGCAAGCAGATGCTTATGCGGGATTCAATCAGCTCTACGAAAATAACCGCATTGAGCATGTTGCTTGCTGGGCGCACGTGCGCCGCCACTTCTACGATCTGGAACAGGCGCACAGTTCGCCGGTGGCGCGAGAGGCATTGCAGCGGATCGGCGTGCTGTATGGAATCGAAGAACCGATTCGCGGTCGACCGCCGGACGAACGCCGAGCCGTCCGCCAGGCGCAGGCCAAGCCACTGCTGGATTCTCTGCGACAGTGGTTCGAGGCGACCTTGTCGAAGCTCTCGCGTAAGTCGGAGACCACGGTGGCCATCCGCAACGCTCTGTCTCGGTGGGACGCGCTGACACGCTATATAGAAGATGGACACGTCGAGATCGACAACAATGCCGCCGAGCGCTCTTTGCGTGGCGTAGCTCTCGGACGGAAAAACTACCTAATTCGCCGGATCGGATGCGGGCGGAGAGCGGGCGGCGACGATCTATAGCTTGATTGGTTCGGCGAAACTCAACGGCCTCGATCCCGAAGCCTATCTGCGTGAAGTGCTGACCCGCATTGCCGACCATCCCATCAACCGTATCGACGAACTGTTGCCTTGGAATCTCCATCCCACATCTGCCGAAGTGTCCACTTAACCGATTCGTGGACACTTAGCAATACGGTGCACGGCGAACGCTTACAATAATACGTAAGATTGTGGGTTTTGAACTGGTCAACCGTAGCGCAACCCAGTGCAGTCTGCAATTGAGTGTCGCTCATCCCTGTAAATCCGTGCAGACCCTCGTGAAAAACCATCCCCATATTCCAGAGGGTGACTCCATCGTCTCCTGGATTAAGGCCATCAATGTTAGAGGGGTTGAAGAACGTTGTCAGCACGGGCATGTGAAGTATCGTCGCGGCGTCTTGACTTGAGTCGAATAAGCTGCTCACGTCTGCGTAGGTTTTCGATGTGGGTACACCAAGGACTGTCAATGGAGCGGAGGACAACATGCCGTCATACGGCGAAAATCCTTTTTGCAGGTAAGTGACGAAGGCACTTTCGGAATAGACGCTTCCATTCGGACCGATCAGTTCGTTGAAAACATTCGTCTGGATGAATGATCCGTTGACACCTAGAATTGCAGGAGCTGAATTGGGAAGGATTCGCAATCGCCAGCTTTGTATGCGTTCCAGATTGCCTGCCTTGGTCCTGGACAGGCGGGCGGGTTGGGATTGTCCGAAGCATAGCAACTCTTAAGTTGGGGATACGGCACCTGTTTGACGGCAGTGCCGTTGTTGGACGCGTTTCCGCCCTGAAACCCCGAGTAGCTTCCCGCCTCCAGCTCTGCCAGGAGCGTGTAGAACGATTCGACGGACCCCAGTTTGTAGGCACTCCCGGTCCATGAGTAGGTAGGCAGGCTGGCGAGTTCACCGGTTTGGTTGCCATTGGTGTCGAAGGTTGCGATGGTCAGGCCGTCCAGAGACGTTGCGATTACGCCGCCGCCGTCAGTGGCAATCTGGGGCGTGTAGTTTGTTTCGCTCCACAGCAACTGCCCCGATAGGGTGAAGGCAACCATGCTGTGCAGCGGGAAACCGTTTGTTTCAACCACAACGGTACCCACGTATGTTCCATCCGCGCGCTGCAGCATTTCCTCCCTGGAATGCCGAATAGCTTCCTTGTTAGCCCGTACAACGGTTTAGCAAAAGGACCGGGAGCGCCTACAAGCTCGGCTCAGTCGAATCGTTCTACGCCCTCTTGGCGAAGCTGGAGGCAGGTAGCTATTCTGCGTTCGCGGGAGGAAACGCATCCAACAACGGCACGGCAATCGAGCAGCAATGGTATCCCCCTCTCGATCACTGCACTACGACACTAGGATGCATCGGGCCTTACGAAGCGCTGTACAATGCTCTGGACGATTTGATCATCAGGCTTCAGAATTCCACGACTTCAGACCTCGCCCAAACAGCGATTTTCGCCAAGTTGGGGACCAACGCAAGCGGCAAGACGTATACGACAAAAGGTTTTCTGCTTTACCTAACAAGCAATCGGCCCACGTTCTACAATGGATTCTTGTCAACATACTGCTATAGTGCGCTGGAGCCCATTGCCGATCCCAATGCTCTCTGTAACAAGCTCCCAACCCCACTCATCAAAACGGTTGAAGACTTCCTTACTAAAGACCCTACCGGGAAAGACGCAGACGCTATCACTGGCACACCAAGCACTCCATTGCTCGTTTTCTTCTCACCCCAGATGATGCTCGGAGCCAACTCGACGGGATACAACAACCTCGGCAAGAACTTAGGAAACGAGGGCATAATCTTTCACGAGGCCCTCCATGGGTTCACTGGACAGAGCGATTTCACGATTCTCGACGAACTGGGATTGAATTCGTTGCAGTACGCGAGCTGCTCCATCAGCGTCAGAATTCAGAAAAAGGTTCTGCTCCTGAGCACTCCGAAAATCGATCCAACGATTGCGTCACCGTGCTCCACAGGTGACTGATTAGGAGAGGAAGGTGCACAGATTGCTCAAGCTGACGGTGTCGATAAGCCAGGCTGTCGTCGTAGTTGCCGCATTTGCATTCGCCAAGTACTGCCAGACGACAGGATGTACGTTTTTTGTGTTAACCCCTTCCTACACGTCGTGACGAAGATGAACTACCCCTTGCTGATTGTCTTGTCTCCCATATTGGACACTCTGAACTGGCTGGGACGATTCCTGCCTACGCCAACTGGCGGATTACGCTCGTCAATTGCAATTGTGGCTGCTGTTCTCCTAACTTCCACCGTTGCATTGTTCTGGTACTTCGTCCTCTCTGAGATCGAAATGAGAAGGCACGGGAAGAGCATGCTTAGATTCAGGAGGCGCCCTGTAGAGGTGGCCGCCCTGGCTGTGCTATTTATTTCCGGTATCGGCGCGATTCGCTATGCCTGGACTGACGGATTGTTGTTAGTGCATATCCATGGGAGCAAGATCGAAGCGTTCGTAGGGGGCCTGGTCTTGCTAATTTGGGGCATTTTGCTTATTGGAATCTCGATTTTCGATCTTTTGTTATACCTGAGACCTGGTGCCCATCCCGCCTCCTGAAGTTGGATATTTTGTTTAAGGAGTGGGATAGTTCTCGCCGCCCTCACTCGTATTCAAGCACTTACAGTCGGACTCGATGCCTCCAAGTCGGGCCCAGGGCCTCTCATTCGGCAGTTATTGCGCTCCAGTTTGTGCTCCGCCGGGCCGTTGCATTGTTGCCTGCTTTGACCATCAGCGGAACTGCGACCCATGCGACCGAGCCTCCTGTTGTCAGGTCGACCTCCCGGGGGTTCGGTCCCTGTTTCCAATACACCGCAAGAGGTCTTGGCCGTACGCGCCTGCGAACGCCGTTGCCCACAGAGCATACGGCAGCGCGCCCAGCAACGCTCTTGGCCAGGAGACCCAGGACAGGTCCCGCCAAATTGCAACCTCCAGAAAACCAAAAAACACGCCGACGAGCACAAGAGCGAGGTCCACGGCAATTCTCGAGGAAGTCCGAGCGGGCACGACAGCCCTCTTTTCCTGGTCCCATGACTCTATCTCAAGGCCTACAACGTACCAAAGCATCGCGACAGCGGCCAGAAACACGCAATTACCCAAAATTCCGCCGGCGGAGTAACAAGTTTCAATACTCACAACCGAACAATTTGCCGCGACCGCCGAGTCCCAGAGGGACACGACGAATTTGCGAAAGAGGGCAGCGGGCGCCTCGATCATGTAGGAAAAAGCCACTTGAGGTGGCCCCACACCCCCTCTGTGACTTGTTTGGACGTTCGCAAGAGCGAGGACAACCGCGACCCCAGCCACGTTGATACAGGGCAATATTATTCTCGGTCTGCGGAGCATTTTCATATTCATTGGTTCACCGGACATACGCTGAGGACGTGCTTCCGTATATAGTCGGTAACGTTTTGCGATGGCTCACCCACCCCTAGGTTATATTCCAGGCTCTGAAAGCCAGGAAACGCGATGTCTTGAAGCCCTGTAATACCGTGGAGAGCCTCGTGAAAGAACACCGCTTCGTTGCCGATGGTCTTCCCGTCGTTGGCCGTCTCAATACTGCTCGGACGGAAAAATGAATGAAACGGGTAGCTCGGCGTTTCGGTGGCGGCAGTGGCACTTGGATCAATTACATTGAAGAAGTTCTTTATACTTCCAGTGATCGAGCTCTGACAGGTCAGAGCGTGGGACCACCTGGCGAATCCGCTGAAGCCCGAGCCACAAACTGCGTTCTTGTAGTCCCAAGTCGATTGCGTGCCGTCGTAGAAGTAGGGACTCCTGGTGGTTAGGTAGTCCGTAAAGCTCTTCGGGGTTAGATCGTAACCGTTCGCATCCTTGAATTTGCTAAACACCCAGAGCACTGCCGCACTGGCGCATGCTTTGTCGTTGACGTTGAGAAGTTGAGTAATGAGGTCCTGTGCTGCGTTCTTGATCGCGTCGCCTGGCCCAGGACAGGGAATTGGCGAATTGAGAGTCTTATCGGTGCATGTGGCCAGCTGAGGGAAGTCGTTCACGGCGGAATTGTTGCCGGAGGCGTTTGCTCCCGCGAAGGGAGAATAGCTGTTTTCCAAGTGCAGTAGTAGGGCGTAGAACGATTCGACTGAGCCGAGCTTGTAGGCGCTCCCGGTCCATGAGTAGGTGGGCAGGCTAGCAAGTTTGCCGGTTTGATTGCCGTTGGTATCGAAGGTTGCAATGGTCGTGCCGTCTAGCGACGTGGCGATTATGCCGCCGCCGGACGTGGCTATCTGGGGAACGTAGTTCGGCTGGCTCCACAGCAACTGTCCCGACAGGGTGAAGGCAACCATCCTGTGCAGCGGGAAACCGTTTGGTTCAACCACAACGGTGCCCACGTATGTTCCATCCCCGCGCTGCAACACAGGTTGCACTCCAAAACTGCTGCCGGAGCCAAGATTCAAGCTCGCTGTGGTCGGGTTTCCAACCTTGTCGACGGTTGTCAGTTGGTTCCCGCCCCAGGAAAAGAGTACTCCCTGGTCGGCGTTCGTAATCAAGGTTCCGAGAAGGTTGCCTGGCCCCGCCGAGCCTGTGCTGGATGGTGGAAGACCTTGATAACTTACGCTGTCCTGCACCCAGTCGCCGACCTTGATCTCCTGCGAAAAACCGTCTGTACCAACCTTCATGATCCGCAAGTGAGTCGCAATGTGCGCAACGGAAGCGTTCGGGCTGGTGCAAACGTTTGTATCGCTACTGATCGTATAGAAGTAGGGGAAGTAGGCGTATCCATCGCCTGCGATGATCGCTTGACCAACGGAGGCGGGCGAGGTAAAGGTCTCCGGATTGAACTCCCCGCAGTTACCGTCGAGGTAGGCCGAGCTCTGCTCCATTGAAGGGTCGGAGGAACCCGATGGTGAGATTATCTTTATCGCATTGTTGTCGAGGGTCAAAAACGAGCCGTCGGGGTGCACTAGGGCCGGAGTTGGGCCGCCGGCCGGATTGTATGGATTGGTATAGGTATAGAGCTGTGTTGGTTGCCCAGTTTTGCCGTCGTATCGCTGCACCGTGCTTCCCACCACCACTAGGCCTCCTTGAAAGTCGGGCAGCATGGTGCTGCTCAGGTTCACATTGGCATTGGCTGTCCAGGCCGTGGTCCCGTCTGCCCTGATCGCCTGGATGTTCCCGGATTGCTGCACAGCAAATACGTCAGCCACTCCGGTCGAACTGGGAACCGCGGGCATAATCTTACTGACACCAGAACCGTCTCCAGGGTTCGACCACTGGATAGTGCCTAGAGGTAACGTTGGGCCAGTGTAAATCGTGAGATCCGCGGACGCATCGCCGGCGGTAATGGTTACGTTACCGGTGGCGACGGCCGTGATGATGGGCGGATCGTCAGCCGACAACGTGGCCAGAGCCGGGTTGCTGGAGGTCCAAGTGAGCCCAGTCACGGGGTTGCCGTTGGCATCCAGAGCCTGAATGGATTGCGTGCCACCCACAACCATGCTGATGATATTAGGAACGAGGGTCACCAGAGTGGTACTGCCTACGCTAGGTGGAACGGTGAAGGTGACGGCATTGCTCCAGCCGCCATTCTGCTCGACTTTGACGACGCCGCTTACTGCGCTGCTACCGACCGAAGCCATGACTTGAGTGTCGCTCCATCCCAAGACGACGCCAGAGGTATTGCCAATCCAGACGTTACCGCTTCCCTGGGAGCTTCCGAAACCAGCGCCGTTGATCGTCACGACGGTACCTGCACCTCCCGAGGTTGGCGTGATACTGGCGATCTGAAGTGCATCGATGGTGAAGGTAACCGCGTTGCTCAACACTCCATTTTGCAGGACTTGTGCGCTTCCGGAGGTCGAGCCCGTCGCCACCGTCGCCACGACTTGTCCGTCACTCCAACTGGTAACCACTCCGGTGTCGGTTCCTAGCCAAACGTTGCCGCTACCCTGCGTGGCGCCAAAGCCAGACCCCGTGATTGTGACTTGCGTACCGGGGAGACCGCTAGTCGGAGACACAGCGTTGATGGACGCTGTATTTACCGTAAACGGCACTGGGTTCGAAGTGAGGCCGCTCTGCTCAATTTCTGCGGCTCCGGACATCGAACCCGTATTCACAGTCGCGATCACCTGGGTATCACTCCAACTCACGACCGTGCCGAGGGTGCTGCCAAGCACTACCATTCCGGTGCCTTGCGACGATCCGAATCCCGAGCCTGTTACAGATACTTGCGTTCCTGCGGAGCCGCTGGTGGGTGACACGCTGGCGACGGTAGGAGCAGCTGGGACCACGGGAGTTGTCACCGTAACCGACGTACTCCCGTTGATGCTGCCAAAACTAGCGGTGATGTTAGCCGTCCCGACCGCGACAGGCGCCACGATTCCTGGGTCGGCAGGATTCGGGATCACTAGCGCCACGGATGCGTTGGACGTGCCCCAGGTGACGTTGGCGGTTAGATCTCTTGAGCTGCCGTCAGAATAGACTCCGGTGGCGGTGAGTTGGAGTTCTTGCGGCGAGTTCGTGGTGATCGTTGGATTCGACGGTGACACAGCAATCGAGACCAATGGAGCGGTCACCGTGATCTGCGTCGAAGCACTCACGGTTCCGATTGAAGCCGTGATCGTGGTTGCTCCCACACTCAAAGAATTGACGATCCCGGCACTTCCCGCTGCGTTGCTGATGCTGGCAACGCTCGGAGAAGATGAGTTCCAGGTAACGGACTGAAGTGTCCCGAGGTTATCGCCATATGCATCCATCCCAGTTGCGACCAAGAGCATGGTCGTTCCAAGCACCATCGGCTGGTTAGAGGGAGCGATCGTAATCACTGCCAATTGCGGCAGCGCCAGACTGGAAGGCTGGTAAGAATCGATGCTGGCCAGCGTCAATCCATTGTTGATGCCGCCCACTATGAGCACACTGCCGTCGGTTAGCAGAGTCGCCGTATGACCGGACCGGCCTGTGGAGAGAGCTTGACTGGAAGCGAAGCTCTCGCCCCGTGGGTTGAAGAGTTCCGTCGTTCCGTCGGAAATACACGATGAGGCGCAGGAATCATACCCTCCTGCCAGCAATACTTCCCCATTGGTCAGCAGTGTCGCAGTCTGATCCCAACGTGAGACAGTCATGTTGCTCGTGGGATAAGAGAAGTAGAAGAACGAGCCGTTGTTATACAGCTCGGCAACACTCGTGGGGCAACCCGGCGTCGAGCAGGTCGACCCGCCAGCAATCAAGACCTGACCGTTGTCGAGCAACGTCGCAGTCGCATTGGCACGCGGAGTATTGAGGTTCGTGGGAGTGTTACTGAAGGTGGCGGCTACTGGGTCGTACGATTCACCAGCGGCAGGGTAATTCGTGCCATCGAAACCACCGGCAATCAGAACCAGTCCGCTATCGAGCGCGACCGCGCTCGCGTTGAAGCGGGCAGCGTTCAGATTGCCCGTTGCGGTGAAGGTGCCTGCCACTGGGTCGTAGATTTCAGCGGCGCTGAGCGCGGTGCAGGAAGAAGCGGAACTGCATGTCTCACCCCCAGCAATGAGCACCTGACCGCTGTTCATCAGGGTCATCGTGTGCTCATACCGATCCACGGTCATGTTCCCCGCACTGGTGAAAGTGCCGGAAACTGGATCGTAAATCTCCGCACTTTTTAGTGAGGCGCAATTTCCGATCGAGTCGCAACTGTAACCGCCAGCGACCAGCACTTTGCCGTTACCGAGCAAGACGGCTGGCGCCGAGCGGGCTGCCGACATGCTTCCGGTGGTTGCGAATGTCGCCGTGTTCGGCGTGTACAGTTCCGCAGAGTTCAGGAATGTGCAAGTGCCGGACGACGGACAGTTGACTCCACCTGTAATCAGCACCGTGCCGTTGTTCAACAGCGTGGCGCCGTGCTGGTAGCGGCCGGTGTTCAAACCACCAGCCCCCGCCCCGGCATCGTCAGAAGACAACAAGCAACTACACGGCAGTGATCATGAATCCACGGCAAGCGTTCGAGATTCTGCTGAACATCCCAGAACCACGGCGCACTCTGGTTCTTACAGATGCGGCAACGGCTCTGCGAGTATCGGAGATTCTCGGTCTGATGTGGATGGATCTGGACTTTGCAGATCAGGTCATCGAAGTGAAGCGCGCGTACGTCTGGGCCCAATTCAAAGTGCCCAAGTCAAAGGCCTCGAAGACACCCGTACCGATGCACCCGGTGCTTGCCGGCTTTCTGATGGCATGGAGGGAGAGAACTCCTTATGCGAAGGATGGCGATTTCGTATTCCCGAGCTTCCGGCTTAAGGGCAAGAAGCCGCTATCGGCTTCAATCATGGTGCAGAAGTATCTGCGCCCTGCTGCCATTAAGGCCGGCGTCATTAAAGAAGACGAGCGAGTTCGCTTCGGGTTTCACAAGTTCCGGCATTCGCTGGCTTCTTCGCTGGTGAAACTGAAGTGCGATCCGAAGACGGTACAGGGTATTCTGCGTCACGAGGACGTCAGGACCACCATGCAACTGTATGCGCAATCCGACCAAGAATCGCGTCTGGAAGCACAGGGCAAGTTCTTGGAAGTTCTGCTCGGAGACAAGGCTCACCTTCTCTCGGAGACGATTCAGTGATTTACCTTGGGCTGAACCTTGGGCTGAAGAAAGTGCGCGAAAGCTCCGAAGTCCTTTGGAATGATGGTGGCCAGGGACGGAGTTGAACCGCCGACGCCAGCCTTTTCAGGGCTGCGCTCTACCACCTGAGCTACCTGGCCACGTTTCCAAAACCCGCTATGCCCGACGCGGGCTGCGAGGATTGTTCACTTCACGCTGATTTTAGGCGGGATGGTGCAACAGGTCCGATGCCGGAAGCGTGTGGAACGTCATCGATTATAGCAACGCCGGGGAATTCCCTCAATGTGGATGTTCGGCGTGCGGCGCTGTTCCACGGCACCCACCGCGCTCTTAAAACTCGGCGGCTCGCAGCCGTCGGTCTGGAAGGTCTCCACGAAGAAAAAGAAACGAGGCCCGGAAATTCCGGACCCCGTCTCGATCCACATCTTGACCCACATCTCGACCTACAGGTTTGGCAACCGCTTCAGTGCGCACCAGCGGTACCGTGCTGTCCGAGCCACGACGCCAGCTGCGGTTCTTGCCGGGTTTTCAGGTCGACGCAATTGTTGATGCGTTCGATCGATTGCCGGAAGGTGCGCTCCGCGGCGGCGACCTTGTGAGCGGCAAAGAAGTCCGTCACCTGATCGCGCATGCCCGCATCGCAGAACACGCCGGTGGCTCCAACGACTTCGGCGCTGGCGAAGGGTCCGCCGGCCTTCACCACCGCATCCCAATGCGACTGGACGAAGTCCCAAGCCAGCTTCTCACCCACGGGATTCTGCATCACACCACCGATCAGCTGCAACGAATCCTGAGAACGCACATCGGGAGAGATGGCGAACTCCAGAGTCCTCTGCAGCAGCTTGGTATCGCCGAACTGCGCCAGCGTGAACAAGTAGCCGTAATATTCTTCGGGAGTCTTGGCGCTCTTCAGTGCGACCATAATCCTGTTGTAGAACGCTTCATCGCCGTTCAGGGCGGCCAGACCGAAAGCTCCGCCGGCCAGTTCGCGGTCGACCGAAGTCGGGTCATCAATGAACTTGTCGGCAATTTTTCGCGACTGCGCGAGCACTTGCGGATCGCGAGCGTCGTAACCGAGCGCGCCAAACAGCCGGCCGCGCAGGGTTTTCTGTTCGTCGCTCTCACCCGGCTTGGGCTCCCAACCGACTTCGGTAAAAGCCGGAGTCAGAAGCTGGCGCAGCCAGGCGCGGAACGATTCGCGGTCGCTGTCGTTGACCAGGTATTGACCGATGTAATTCAGCCTGCCCAGCGCAGCTTCTAGAACCGCGCGGTTGCGGTCCGCCTGCAAGCCCTGTGAAAACGCCAGGTAATCGCCAACCGGTTCACGCCCCACGCGCACCGACGCCCAAATATCATTCTGCAGGGAGATCCGCTCTGCGGGAGTCAGTTTGCTCTCGGCGTCGCTGGCCAGCGCCTTCACCGCCTCAGGCTGGTAGCCGGCGCGATAGTAGCCGGTGGCATTGGCGTTGGCCAAAACCCATTTCGAGCAACCCGGCAAGCTGACCGTTTCCTCTTTTTTGCTGATGACTTCGCATTTCTGCGCGTCCGCTCCCGCCGAACCTTTCAGGCACACGGGAACCTGCCACACCTGATCGCCCGGCTCTTGAAACTTGATGCGGTCGCTGTAGTAACGTTGTTGGTCCAGCGTGATCTTGGTCGTGTCTCCCACGCATTGCACCTTCACGTTCAGGATGGGCACGCCCGGTTGCTTGACGAACGTAGGCATGATTTTGTCGACCGGCTTCTTCGACGTCTTGGCCTGCGCTCCCCAGAAGTCGTCCGCGGTCGCGTTGGCATATTGATGCTGGCTGATATACGCATTCACGCCCGCGCGGAATGTGTCTTCGCCAAGGTAGGCTTCGAGCATCCGCAACACCGCCGCGGCTTTGCCGTAGGCGATACCGTCAAACAGTTCCTGAATCTGCGCCGGCGTTTCCGCCGCCTGGTGAATGGGCCGCGTATTCGTGAGTGAGTCGGTATTCATGGTGTTGCCGGCCTGGTTCACGTCATCCAGGTTGAAGTTCCACTCCGGCCTCCACGCCTGCACCGGCTTGCTCGACATCCAGGTGGCAAAGCCTTCGTTGAGCCAGATATCGTCCCACCACTTCATCGTGACCAGGTCGCCGAACCACTGATGCGCCATCTCGTGAGCGATGACGGAAGCGATCGTCTTTTTCAAGTCGACGGAGCCATGTTGCTCGTCGATCAGCAGAATCACTTCGCGGAAGGTGATGCACCCGGTATTCTCCATCGCACCGGCGGAGAAATCCGGCAGACCAATCAGGTCCAGCTTGCCGTAGGGATACTTGATGCCGAAATATTTGTCGTAGTACGCGAGGATATGCTCGGCTGACTCCAGCGCGAATTTGCCCATCTCTTTCTTGCCCGGCGTGCTGTAAACGCGAATAGGAATGCCGTCGGCTTCGCCCTCGATATATTCGAAGTTGCCCACGATCAGCGCTCCGAGATAAGAAGACATTTTCGCCGTGGTGGCGAACTTCACCGTGTGCTTGTCGCCAGGACCGGGCACGTCGGAAAGTACCTTCTGGTTGGAGATGGCGACCAGACCCTTATCGGCAACCGCGGTGATATCGAAGGTAGCTTTGTAGTCCGGCTCATCGAATGACGGATAAGCGCGCCGCGCATCGGTCGCTTCAAACTGCGATGCAGCGTACTTGCGCCCCGCGTCGTCCTTTCCGATGTAAAGACCGCGCATCTCGCTGTTGAGGATGCCGGCATAAGTAATGTGGATGGTCGCCGGGCCTGCGGCCAGCGGTTTCTCCACTGCCAGCACCACCATTTCGTTTTCCTTCTGGGGCATAACTTTCGCCTTCTGCGTAGCAGTGCCGCTGGTGATAGAAACCTCATGGAAGTCGATGTCGACCGCGTTCAGCGTGATCTCCGAGGTCGGCTTCAACACCCGGATCGAAATGGTCTCGTCGCCCTGAAATGTGGCTTTGTCCAGATCGGGGGTGAAGATGAGTTTGTAGTTTTCCGGACGCGCGACTTCGGGCAGTCGCTGCGCCGTGGCCAGCGACAGTGTCGCTAAGGCAAACAGCATCAACGTAAATATTCGCTTCATAGGTGAATTGTCCTTGATTAGAGTGTTCTTCAGGAGATGGATTCTCAACTTAGATTGATTTCGACTTACATTGATTTCGATTTAGATTGACTTCGATTGAGCCCAGCAACGATCCCCAGAAACGATTGGCCGACCTACCAGCCGGCAATACTTACCCCGCCGCTTTTCCGAACGCACACTTTTCTGTACGCACGGCGCCACGCAAAAGTTCACTCAACACTAATACTCTGCCCAGATACTTGACCGTTCAACACCGTGGCAGCGCAACGATTCACCCCAAACCAGTAAGGAATCTCGCGGTAATCCTCGACCGCAAACACGGCCAGATCAGCATCTTTGCCGGGCTCGATGCTTCCCCTCCGTTCCGCCACGCGTAACGCCCAGGCTCCATTGATGGTAGCCGCCACGATCGCTTCCGCGGGCGTCATTTTCATGTGCGTGCAGGCCAGCGACATCGCCATCGGCATGCTGATGGTCGGCGATGTGCCGGGATTGTAATCCGTAGCCAGCGCCACCGGCACACCCGCGTCAATCAACTTGCGCGCTGCGGGATAATCCCTTAGCCCCAGGAAGTAATTTGCCCCCGGCACCAGCGTCGCAACCGTATCGGCTTTCGCGAGCTCGGCGATGTCGTCTTCATTCACGTGATCCAGGTGGTCCAACGATGCGGGATGAAAACGCAGAAACGGTGAAAGCCGCGTCTCCGAAAGCTGGCCCACATGCGCCCTTACCTGTAGCCCGTGCTTGGTTGCGGCGGCAAAGATGTGCTCGGTCTCCTCCGCCGAAAACGCACCTTTGTCGCAAAAAACGTCCACAAACGGGGCGAGCTTCCGCCTCGCCACCCGTGGGATCATCTCTGTACAGACGGTCTCAACATACTTTTGTGAGCAATCCTGAAACTCTTTTGGGATGACATGTGCGCCCAGCAGGGTTGAAACCACGGTTCCGGGCCAGCAAGATGCAGCTTCGCGGATCGCCTCCAGAGACTTGATCTCGGACTCGACGGTCAGCCCGTAGCCAGATTTGGCCTCGACGGTGGTCGTGCCGTGAGAAGCCATGTCGCGCAGCGCGGACAAGACCTTCTCCGCCAGCGCGCGCTTCCCTGCCTTGCGCACGCCTTCCAGACTCGACCGGATGCCGCCGCCGGCAGCAGCGATCTCCCCGTAAGACGCACCCTCGATACGCTTCTCAAAATCCACCAGCCGCGGGCCGACGAAAACCGGATGCGTGTGCGAATCCACGAATCCAGGCAGAACAACTTTCCCCGCGCAGTCGATCTCGCTGACCTTCCTGCGATTCTTCTTCAGCCAGGGATCGCGCAGGGCTTCCTTGGTAGTGCCGACGGAAACGATCTTCCCAGCGAGGCAGAGGACGGCGGCGTCGGTGAGAATGCCGACGTCTTTGAGGGCGGGTCCGCGACGGGGGCCGGATGTGGCCAAAGATGAAAGAGTGAGGAGTTGGCTGATGTTAGTCAGCAGAAGCGGTCGTGGCGAATCTAGTCTTCCCGTCTTAGTGTTCACGCGTGCTGTTTAACGAAATGCCAATCGTACCTGCAGAAGCGGCATTGCTTCGCCCTCGGAGTTCTTGCCAGTTCATGGCACTGAGGACAGTAATTTAGAAAGACTTCATTCTTGTGTTCGGCGAGGATTCTCTGTGCCGTCCGTTCCACGAACCTTTCGTGTCCACCCTCGGTCAGCTGAAGAACTTCCAGATCCGTAGTTATTAAACTCGAAAATGCCCTATGGCGTTGTGCCTCTTCTTGAGCGGAGCTATCACTTCGTCCACAAGTAGCTTTCATTGCGGCATGCAGTTGCTTGTGAGCAAACTTCTCGTTTTTGGTCATGAAGCGCCCGAAATCAGCAATGACGTAATATGCTTCGCGACTCATTCTGGTTGCATCGGCACTCTCACGCGCGCCTTCTTCGCAAACGCCTTCGCCTCCGCATACCCCGCGTCGGCGTGGCGAATAATGCCCATGCCCGGGTCGGTGGTCAGCACGCGCTCGATGCGCTTGGCCATCTCATCAGTCCCGTCGGCGACCGTCACCTGCCCCGCGTGCAGCGAGTATCCAATGCCCACGCCGCCGCCGTTATGAATCGACACCCACGACGCGCCCGCCGCAGTGTTGAGCAAAGCGTTCAGCAGCGGCCAGTCAGCGACGGCGTCCGAACCATCTTTCATGCTCTCGGTCTCGCGAAACGGAGACGCTACCGACCCGCAATCGAGATGGTCGCGTCCAATCACGATCGGCGCCTTGATCTTTCCCTTCTTGACCAGATCGTTCATAGCAAGCCCGAACTGCGCGCGCTCGCCATATCCCAGCCAGCAGATGCGCGCCGGCAGTCCCTGAAACTTGATGCGCTTGCGCGCCAGTTCAATCCAGCGCCGCAGAATGCGGTTTTCCGGAAACAATTCCAGCACCAGATCGTCGGTCACATGAATATCCGACGCCTCGCCCGACAGCGCCGCCCAGCGAAACGGCCCGCGCCCGTCGCAGAACAGCGGACGAATATATTCGGGCACGAATCCAGGAAAATCGTAAGCATCCTTCACGCCGCGCTGAAACGCAAACGTGCGAATATTATTTCCATAGTCAAACGTGACCGCTCCCATCTTCTGCAGCCGCAGCATGCCTTCCACGTGCCGCGCCATCGCGTCCAGCGATTTCTCCTGATACACCTTCGGATCGTTTTTCCGTAACTCAGCAGCCGCCTCAAAACTCATTCCGTTCGGCACGTACCCATTCAGCGGATCGTGCGCCGAAGTCTGATCGGTAAGAATGTCCGGCACCACGCCGCGCTCGGCGAGCTCAGGAATAATGTCGGCGCAATTCCCTACGAGCCCCACCGACACGTTTTCTTTCTTGCGCACCGCATTCTTCAGAATGCGCAGCGCCTCGTCGAGCGTGGTGACCATGAAATCGCAATACCTGGTCTTCAGCCGCTTCTTGATGCGCTCCGGATCCACATCAATCCCCAGAAACGCCGCGCCGGTCATGGTCCCGGCCAGCGGCTGCGCGCCGCCCATCCCGCCCATGCCGCCCGAGACAATCAGCTTGCCCGCCAGATCGCCGCCAAAATGTTTCTCGCCCGCCGCCGAAAAAGTTTCAAACGTGCCCTGCACAATTCCCTGCGAGCCAATGTAAATCCACGACCCGGCCGTCATCTGCCCGTACATCATCAGCCCAGCGCGTTCCAGTTCGTTGAACTTCTCCCAGTTGGACCAATGCCCCACAAGGTTCGAGTTCGCAATCAGCACCCGCGGTGCGTGATCGTGCGTCTTGAACACGCCCACCGGTTTGCCCGACTGCACCAGCAGAGTCTCGTCGTTCTCTAACTTCTTCAGCGTTGCAACGATCGCGTGATACGCCTCCCAGCTCCGCGCCGCCCGCCCGGTTCCACCGTAAACCACCAAGTCTTTCGGACGCTCGGCCACGTCCTCGTCGAGATTGTTCATCAGCATGCGCATGGCAGCTTCCTGCTGCCAGCTTTTGCAACTGATCTGATTGCCGCGCGGCGCGCGAATCGGCGTGTAGGTGGATGCAGTGATTTCCGTTTCTACGGGCATAGCTAGATGGTACTTGGTTAGGTGCGGAAGGTTCAATTGAAGGATGATCCCGCGCAAGGACGGCGGGTGGAATTCTCGGCGGAGCAAGTCGACCAAGGACTAACGACCAACGGCCATCCACGAACAACAGGTTTCTACCACGTGCTGTACGCCGTCCCGTCGCTGGCCGTCAAATTCGAGGCCGATTTCACGTCGGTGATGCCCGGCTGTTGCTGGTCTACCGCCAGCAGCACATCTTCCTGCACTACCTCCCAGTTTGCCTGCTGCGTCATCGGATCTTTCGGAATCTCGTGCAGGTACCCCGCCTGGGTCAGGTCTTCCAGGCCCTGCGGAGCTTTCGCCTTGTCCAGAGTGTATTGCGAAATCACCGAACGCAGCGTAAACAAGTCCTGCCGCAACACCGACTCCCGCGCCCGCTGCACCGACTGGGTGTACATTGGGATCGCAATCGACATCAGGATCAGCATCATGCTGATCACGATCATCAGCTCCAGCAGGGTGAAACCCCGGCGGCTGCCGGCGGCGTACGATTCTTGCCGGCCGCGTCGTCGCCGGCTGCGTTTTCCCCATCTCCCGTTGTGCCGCACGCGGCGGGCAAGTTCGCCAGCATCCGCGAGCACACCGCTCCCCGGCTCGTCCCCAAGATTGTCAGCGCCCCGTAGCATCTACCAGTCCTTATATTTCGTTCCGTCGAGCGCTTCGCCTTGCGATTTGGTGAAGACATCGAACACGCTCTGCCCGCCCCAGGAATCGGAGTCTGGATCGTCCTGCATCGACCGCATGCCCCACTCCGCACTTTTCGTCATCGGATCGATCGGAATTTTTCGCAAAAACCTTACTTTCTTTCCCCCGACGTCCACACCCTTCACCAGCGTGTCCAAATCCGGCGGATAACCCTGCGAATCCAGTTTGGTCTGAAATAACTGTTTGTCGGCGGCATCTTTATAGCGGTCAATGGCGTCGCGCATCTCCCACAAGTCCCGGCGCAATTCGCGTTCCCGCTCCCGCTTGATGCTCAACGTCGCCAGCGGAATCGCCATCAGCGCCAGGATCGTCAGGATGGTCACGGTCGCAACCAGTTCGATCAGCGTGAATCCGAGTTCGGGCCTGCCGTTCCGCACGCCGTGAAATTTGCATTCCTTCATCTTCGTGGTTTTCTTCGCGATCATCCTCGCGATCATCACAGGTCGGGTCTTCTGCGTCCGGCCTTCAGTTTCGTTGCCGGTTTCTCGCGAAAGCTAGGAATACGAAGATCGCTCCACCTACTGCACCGTCACCGACGCCTGCGCTCCGTTGACCGTGATCGCCTGCAGGCCCGGATCCCGCGCCCCGCCCCGCGTGATCGTCAGAGGAGTTTGTCCGCTCGTCTTCGCCTGGAAAGTCAGCGTGACCACCGTGCCCTGCCCGGAGACTCCACCCGCTCCCGGCGGCCGCGTGGCCGTCACCAGCAAGGTTCCCGTGCTCTCGTCCTCGCGGTGCACCAGCGCCACCGCCTGACCATCCTGCGAGAGGAAGCCCCCGTTCGACACGTTGATCAGCTGCATCCGCGCCGGGTCGTAATACATTTGCACCGGCACGGAATAAACGTTTTGCGCTCCCGAAATCATCAGGTTCACTACAAACGTGTTCCCCTTCGCCGCCGTCACCGTGGCCGGATCAAACAGAAAACTCGGCATCCCGTTCGCTGCCTGCGTGGCCGGCTGCACCACTTGAAGAGCGGGAGCATTCGCAGCCGGCGCTGCACCTCCGCCCCCTTGACCTCCAACCCCCTGACCTCCGCCGCCCGCAGGTGGCGTAGCCACGGCCTGATTGGCCGGCGGCTGCGCGGGCGCACTGGGCTGGCTCGCCGGCGGATTCGCCGGAGCCGGCGCCGCGGCCGGCTGGTTCACGTGCCGCAAAGAAATCGTATTCGCGGTCCCAATGTCGATGGCCCGCTGGTTGATCTCGCTTACGTCGGTCCCACGAATAATGTGCGGAACGATGGCAAACACCAGCTCATCCGTAGCGTGATCCTGAGTGGTCTGTCCGAACAAATATTTCAGAATCGGAATCTGCGCCAGGCCGGGAATCCCGGTCAGCGACTTCGTTTCCGTCTCCGTCATGATTCCGCCCTGCAGGTTGGCCTCGCCGTCTTTCAGGCGAATTTCGTGCTCGATCTTGCGCTGCCCGATGATGGGCTGGCTGATGCCTCCAATGCTCGCCTGCCCCGTCACCGAGGAAATTTCCATCACCAGCTTGAGCGTCACTTCCCCGCCCTGATGCACGTGCGGCGTGATCTCGATATTTACGCCCACATCCAGATACTGAAACTGGGTGTTCACCAGCGGGTTAATGCCAACGCCGCCAATACCGGGCTGAAACGATCCCGTCGCCACCGGCACGCGTTCGCCGATCTTCAGCGTCGCCTTCTGCCCGTCGAGCGCCCGCACCTGCGGATTCTGAATCAGCTTGGTGCTGCTGTCTGCCATCAGCGTCGACAAGTTCGCCGAGGGAATCGTGACCTGGAAGTTGGTGGCGTTGATGTTGGCCAGCGAGTTTAAGTTGATTCCTCCCTGTCCGTTCGTCTGGTCGGTGGCGCCGGGCGTCGTGGTTGAAGTGGTTGAAGTGGTCGACGGGTTCAGATTGCTCTGCAACGCGATCGACACGTTGGTCGGCGGGCTCAAACCCAGCGTGCGCGACTTGTCTTTGCTGACTTCCATCACAGCAATATCCACGATCACTTCCGGACGCGCCTTGTCCAAATCCTCCACCAGCTTCTGCGCCAGCGCAATCTGGTCCGGCGTGCCCCGCACCACCAGCGCGTTTTGCGAGAGCAGTTGCTGCACTCGCTGCACGTCGAGCACGGCGCGAATCGCGTTCACCACATCCTGCAACTCGGTGGCCTGGGAAAGATTCGAAAGATAAAAAGTCTTTAGGACACTCTGCTCCAACTCCTTACGCTTGGCCGGATTATCCTGCGCCACAAAAATCGTGTTCGATGTAACCGGGCGCCAAAAAGTTTTCGACTCCAGGGCCACGATCTCGAGCGCCTCCTGCAGAGTGACGCCGTTCAATTCCACCTTGATCTGCCGCGGCGTGTAGTCAGGATCGAACAACACATTGATCCCGGCGAGTTGCCCCACCGTACGAAAAACAATGTCGGATTTATCGGTGAGTTTGACCGTTATCGGAATCACCGAAATGGGGGCAAGTTCCATCGGCCCCGCCGCATCTTTCACCTTGCGTTCCAAACCGGCGGGCGGACCCGCCGACTGCGGCTGCGGATTCCGCAAGTTGTCGATCATCTTCTGCGTCCGCGTCAATTCCTGCTGCGCGATAAACAGCGACGAGTCGATCATCACTGCCTTCTGAAACGAAGCAAGCGCTTCGTCCAGTTTTCCCTCTTCCCGCAGTTTTTGCCCGCGGTGAACGATGGCCGCCGCCGCCTCAAAACGCGCGCGCTGAAACGCCGTCCGGTAACGCAGGTCCTTCGGCTTCAGGTCGTAGGCCTGCTTGTAGAAGTCGTATGCCCCTTCGTAGTTCTGGCGAGCCTCGGCGTCCTGGCCCTGGTTATACAGAGACTTCGCTTTGTCGCCGGCCAACGCAGGCAGGGTCATCGCCGCCAGCAGCACCACCAGCGCCGGGCGCATCAGGCTTCTCATTCGTCGGTCCTCACAGATAGTCTTCCTCAATCCTTACCCAGTATTCCGCCACCCGGGCGTCGACCCGCGGATCGATCCCGCCGAAACAAACAAGTGCCCACCTAGCAACCGGCCGCCGAAAGTCACAGCCAGCATCGGAAAGCGCCGATCGCAGTGAACCAACTCTGTCGCGGCGATTATAACATCGGCCTCACCGCCTCCCGAACTCCTTGCACGCACAGCATTTACACCAATAGGCTTAGTCCCCACAGGGGAAAAACCGGCTTCAGGCTTCCGCTTTCGGGCCTCGGCAAGAACCCTCGCCCCTCCGCCACGACCACGTAGGGACAGCCGCCTCGGCTCTCCAAGCCTGGGCGAAACCCGGCGCTCCCCCAGTCCACGCTCGAAGCCCACACTCCAATCCTGCACCAGGCCGATAGCCCGAAGCTCAATAAACCGAAGCCCGAAAGCCGAAGCCCGCCCTTTGGCTGCTAAGATAAATGAAGCCCGACCCAACCCCATGGCCCGCCAATCCACCCACCAAACCAAGCCCAGCCCGGAGAAATCCCCGCGCCGCGACCCTACCGCCGCCGGGCAAAGAGACGCCGCCGTTAATAGGATCGCTTCTCATAACTACTTCTTGCTGGAAAAATTTGAGACCGGCGTTGCCCTCACCGGCACCGAGGTCAAATCCATCCGCGGCGGCCTGGCCAACCTCAAGGACGCCTACGGCCTGGTCAAAGACAACGAAGTCTGGCTGCTCAACGCCCACATTGGCCCCTACGAGCACGGCAACATTCATAATCACGCCCCGCTGCGCACCCGCAAACTGCTGATGCATCGCGAAGAAATCCGCAAGCTGATCGGCAAGACCCAGCAAAAGGGCCTGACCCTCATCCCCACCCGCATGTACTTCAAGAACGGTAAAGTAAAAGTTGAACTGGCCCTGGCCAAAGGCAAGCAGCTCTGGGACAAACGCGAAACCGAACGCCGCAGAACGGCAGACAATGAGGCCCGCGAAGCCATCAGCAGAAGCCGCAAGACGTAGCAGCCCCGGAGGGGCGGCATATGATAGCCCAGCACGTAAGTCCTGGGTAAGCCCTCTGCGGACCGCACCCATCAAAACCGTCAACCTCAAACGCGACAGGCCGCAGGTCCACGAAGCCCTCGCCCGCCTCGACCGCGAGCTTGCCCTCGCCCGCCAGCAAAGTACGACCCTGCTCAAGCTGATCCATGGCTACGGTTCGACCGGCGCCGGCGGCGACATTCGCATCGCGCTGCAGAGACGTCTGCGGGAACTGGCCGACCAAGGCCAGATTCGCGCCTGCATTTTTGGAGAAAACTGGTCGAAATCAGAAGACGAAGCCTGGCGGCTTCTGCAATCCGATCCAGCCTTGAAGAGCGATCCCGACCTGGGCCGCCGCAATCAAGGCATCACCATCGTCGTTTTATAGCGCGAACATTTATCGTGCAATCGGCGGGAAAATTATTTGCGAACTGAGACGCGCCGCGCTCTACTTCGCGACCTCTGCGCCGCCGTCCTTTGCGTCCTTCGCGGTCAAAATCTTTTCCGCGTGCAGCGGCTAAATCTCAGCTCGCAGCAAAAAGGACTGAACCATGTTCGCGAAGGTCTCGCAACGAAACGGCTTCATTCCGTCTCCAGCTCTATCCGCGAAGATCCGTGAAATCCGTGGCCCGTCTTCCTGGCTTAACTCGCCACCGGCAAAGGCACCACCGGCGGCACGACCGCGTGCGCCATCTCCCGCTGCCAGTACGCCACCGCAATCCCGCGTTGCCAAAAGCGCGGAATCAGCAACAGCCCCAGCGTCAACTGGCTCACCACAAATGCCCGTCCCACGCGCGGCGCAGCCACGCCGTGTCGCCACAGCCAAATTCCCGCCATAAGAATGATCCCGGCCACGATGGTAGTCACCACATAACTCGCCAGCAGCCGTCCCAAATGCCGGAAGGTGTGCCGGAAACTCGCCCCAATCGACTTCCGCACCTTCTTCTGATCGCTCAAAACAATATCCACCTCGGCCAGGTCGAACCAGATGCGCATTACGGTCATCACCAGAAAAATCACCAGCAGGCAGGCCATCGACACTTCAAACCCCAGCAACTCGTTGGTACTCTCGCCGGCCGCTTTCACCAGCGCACCCCGAATGCCGAACAAAATGCCCGTCACAATCCCCATGACAATGCCGGCCACGATCAACAACCGGACAAACCGCCACAAATTTCTCCCGCAAGCGCGAAAGAATTCATCCCGCGGCAGCCGGTAGTTCGACGCATATCCCAAAAACACGCCGGGAAGAAACAGCACCGCGAACACGAAAAACACCTGCGCGAAGTAGAGAGCCGGCATCGTCGACGCCATCATCGGACCAAACTCCGGCCGAGCGAGCATCTCAGAGAACACGCCCAGATCAAAACCATGCACCAGCCCGCCGGAGTACAAACTATTGTCCAGAATCGCGTGTGCCTGATTGCGAAACGCCGCCACGCCAAACTCCGCCAGCGTCAAATTCAGCAACCAGAACCAGAAGATATAACGCTTATTGCGCACAACCTTCTCATATCCACCGCTCAACAATCCTTTTTTCTCGCTCATGAAAGTCGCTATCCCTCAAATCTCGTTCCGCAGCACTCGTTCGAATGTGCAATCGCTTACGCCGAAGCCCGAAACCGGGTTTTTACACCGCCCACCAAGCCAGCGCCTGCCCCAACCACTGCGTCACAAAGAGCCAGTAATTGGAAACCTTGCGGGCCGGCTTCGGATCCGCCTCCGCCGTCCGGCTGTTATTGAAAAAGTTCCGGTCCAGCTGAATCTTGTGGTCGGGATCAATCTCCGCCGACTCCACCTTCGCCTTCTTCTCATACTGGAACTTCACCCAGCGGCTTTGCCCGTCCCAGTGTTCGCGGACTTTTTCCCCGTTGGTGAACTTCACTTCCAGCTCCACCGGCAACACAAAATCCTCTTTCCGGTGCAGCCAAACCGTGGAAAGGTACACCGTATCTTTATCGTCTTTCTTTTTGCCCGCACCCTTCTTCTCGTCCTCGTACCAATTCACCGGGAAAGAACTAAGTTTCGAAACTTCGTAATCCAGCACCTGCGTCCCATACACAGCCTGCTTGAAATACCAGCGCAAGTCTTTCCCGGAAACTTCCTCAATCGTCTTCAGAAAATCTTCCTTCGTGGGATGCGTAAACCGGTATTTCATGAAGTAAACGCTCATGGCCTTCGCCATGGTGTCCTCGCCGATGATGCCTTCCAGCGTCAGCAATACGCTCGCCGTCTTGCCGTACGTGATCCCGGCGTAGGCGTTGGAACTGTAGTATTCGTAAGCCTTCTCCGCCATCGAATCCAGATCGGCCACGCCGATGTAGCCGCCTCTTTGCGCCTCGCGCTCGCCCAGCGTCATCCCCGCCATCCGGAGCATCGAGCTGTCTTCACCGAAGATCGAATCCATCACCTTGACTTCGGTATAGCTGTTGATGCCCTCGTCCATCCACGCATCCTCAAATTCGTTGGTCGCTACCATGCCGTACCAATATTGGTGACCGAATTCGTGTTCCACCACTACCTCCGGGAAAATGTGTTCTCCCTTCGGCGCAAACCAGCTAGCGTCGCCCGTAATGAACGTGGGATATTCCATCCCTCCCGCCGCCGAGTCCGGCTCCGGATCGACCACCGTCAGCGTCTTATATGGATACGGCCCATACCACTTCTCGAAGCGCTCCATCGTATCTTTCACAATCTTCTCGTGCCGCTCCGCCTGGCTCCAGTGCGCCGGCTGCATGAGGAAGCGCAGTTTCACCGGACCCATCTGCCCCTGAAACACCCCGTCCTCTTTCACTTTGTAGCGCGGGCTGGCCGTCCACGCGAAGTCGTGAATGTCGTCGCCGTGATAGGTGTAGGTCTTCGTCCCGTCAGAGTTCGCGGCGTCGCTCACCTGCACCCCGCTCGCGCCCACCACTTCATAATCCGGCACAGTGAGCTTCACATCGTAGACGCCGAAATCGGCGAAGAACTCAGTCGTGTTGTGGTACTGATGGCAGTTCCACGCCCCGTGCCACCACACTCCTACCTTCGGAAACCACTGCCCCCCCAACACAAAATCCCGCTTCCATCCCGACCGCGCCTGGGTCTCAGGAAACTTGGTCTGAAACGCAATCTTGAACTGCACATACGCCCCCGGCGCAATCGGCTTGGGGACGCGCAGGTCGACCACCGTTTTATCATCCTTATTCCCGTCGTCGGGCTGCATGTACTGCAGCTGCGCCGTCAAATCGCCCTGCCCCACCACTTCTAAACTCTTGATGTCTTCCGAGCCATAGAACTTGTCTTCCCACTTCGCATACGCGGAGTCGCGACTGCCCATCAGCTTGGCGTCGCGCACGAACGTCGCCTTCGGCTGAAACGCGTTCTGATAAAGATGAAACGGAAAATGGTCGAGCGCCTGCCCCGTCAGATTGTGATAAGTCAGCACTTCGGTCGCGTCCACCGTATGCTTAGCCGCGTCATACTTCGCGTCAATCTCGTAGTGCACCACCCGCTCCGACATGGGCTTGTCCGAATTGACGGCAATCGTGGTGTCGGGAATCGAGACTGCCCCCGTGCCGCTTGCCACGCTCGCGCTCTTCGCCATCGCCCCCGCAGCCGCGCCCGCTTTTGCCGGAGCCGTCGCGGCTGCCTTCGCCTGCAGAGGCGCAGCCGCCTTCGCTCCATGCCCCATCAAAACCAGCGAGTATCCCACCACTAACACCGCCGGAAAGAACAAAATCAGCCGCTCAATCTTCATGAACCCAACCTCGACTTTCGCGTGTGGCATCGAATCATACCACCCTGCCCCGTGTGGACGAGAATGTGTGGCGCGGGCACTCTTGCCCGCCACTCTGCTGGGAGACAGAGATACTCATGTGGGGACGGCCGCCCTCGGCTGGCCAGTCGAGCGAAGCTCGACGGGCTTTCCCAAACGCCGGCAAGGACTATTCACACAATAAGGACTGTCAAGCAATGTGCTCCAACATCGCCCCACTACTATTTTTCCACTATAGCTGTCCCCTCGCCCATTCCCGTATAATCCCGCCACTTCTCGACTGGTTCACCGGAACTGGTTCGAGGGAACTGGGGTTGATCCGGATCTAAGCGTCGCCGCATATCAATGACCGCAAACCTGACCGCGTTGAAACAATTCGCCACCCGCCCAGCGGTAAGAAAATCCGTGATCACCACCCTGATCGTGCTCGCCGTGCTCTGGCTGGCCGGCTGCGGAGTGCTCTACCGCATCATGCTCCGGCCGCCCGAAGCCTTCGCCGGATTCATGGCCAAGCTCCCCGGCCCAGTCCCGTTTCTGCTCTTCCCCTTCGAGACTCTCTGGACGCGCGCCCGCTCCGGCACCCTCCACCCTGGCGATCCCGCGCCCGACTTCTCCCTGACCAGGCTCGACAAAACCGCTCAGGTGCAACTCTCGGCTTTCACCGCGCAGCAGCGCCCAGTCGTGCTCATCTTCGGCAGCTACACTTGACCGCCTTTCCGGCGGGAGGTTCCCGCCCTCAACAAGCTCTACGATCAATACGGCAATCAGGTCGAATTTCTCGTCGTCTACATTACCGAGGCCCACCCCAGCGACGTCTGGCAGATGCAGAGCAACATTAAAGATCAGGTCGTCTTCGCCAGCCCGCGCAGCGAAGAGGAACGCGCCCAGGTCGCCGGTTCGTGCGTGCGCAAGCTGGGCATCAAGATTCCCGCCCTGCTCGACGAATTCGGCAACTCCACCGAATCCGCCTACACCGGATGGCCCGACCGCCTTTACCTGATCGACGCCACTGGCCACGTCGCCTACAAAAGCAAGCCCGGCCCCTTCGGCTTCAAATCCGAAGAATTAAAATCCGCCATCGAACGCACCGTCCGCACGAAGACGTCGGCCACGGATTCTCACGGATTAGCACGGATGACCCAGAACTAGGAAAACAAAATGCTCGTGTAGCGACAGCCGCCTCGGCTGTCCCGCGTGGGCAAAGCCCCGCGGCCCAATCCCCGGCTCACCCCTCTCAGCCCTATCCGCGAAGATCCGCGGCGAGTTTTTTTCTTGGTTTAGCCCGTGGAAACGGGCATAATCTGCCGCGAGGAGATAAATCCCATGCCACCAGTCCACCAGGGAGACCTCAACCTTCTGCAGCATCCCGCTTCGCAGGAACTATTGCACTCGAAAATCCCCGCCCGCCTGGCCTACATCGGAACCGACGGATCCCCGCGCGTCATCCCCATCTGGTTCCACTGGAACGGACGCGACATCGTCATGGCCACTCCGCCCAAAGCCCCCAAGCTGAAAGCGCTCAAGAAGAATCCCAAAGTCTCCCTCACCATCGACGACAACACTTTCCCCCACAAAGTTCTTCTGGTGCGCGGCACCGCCCGCCTCGAACCGGTCGACGGAATCGTCCCCGAATACGCCACCGCCGCCGACCGCTACTTCGGACCCGACCAGGGAAAAGCCTGGGTCACCCAACTCCGCACCATGATCCCGAGCATGGTCCGCATCACCATCACCCCCGAATGGGTCGGCCTCCTGGATTTCCAAACCCGCTTCCCCAGCGCCCTGTCGGGCTGACAGCACTCCCTGTGACAGCACCAAGCCACCCATCTGGCGACAGCCGCGTCGGCTGTCCCGCGACGGCGAAGCCGAGCGGAAAGTCCCGGGCCAAGAACTCCGGGATTCCCCCGCAATAAAACCCTCAATTCCCGTTCAGCGGCACCTTGCGCTGCAACTCGTCGACAAAGTTTTCGAGAAAAATCACGTGGCCGGAGTCTTGCTGGGTTGAGCCTCCGGCATAGGTGCCCACGGCGATGCGCTTTCCATCCGGAGCAACGTCATACTGGGCCCCCACCGCGCCGCCCATCGTCAGTGCCACACTCAGGCCTGACCACTCGCGCGGCTTTTCCGCCACGAACGAGTCGCCTTTGGCCGAATAGCTGGCCACCATAATCCGATCTTGCGGGACATCAAAGAAAAGCAGATCCTTGCCGTTTCGAGAGAAGATGGGCGAGGTTCCACCGTCGCTTGAGACTTGCCAGTGGCCGCCCTTGTCGGGAAACGCGCGCACATAAACCTGGGAACTTCCCGACTCGTTGGAGCTGTATGCCAGCCAGCGTCCGTCGGTGGAGAAGCTCGCACCCCGCTCTCCAGAAGCGGTTTGCTGGAACGGTTCCGGTTTCCCGGCCTTCAACCCGTCTCCGTCGTGCTCAACGGGCAGGGTCCAAAGATACAACCCCTGTGGCCCCGCTTGATAGAACGCCAGCCATTTGCCATCGGGCGAGAAGGCAGAGGGGTATTGAAACTCCTTGCTCTCGGTCAGAGGCTGGCGCCGGCTGCTGCCGTCGGCGCGCGCGTAGTAGATCCCCTCAGGCGCTTGATACACAATGTAACGGCCGTCGGGTGTCCACACCGGGTGAGTTCCACTCCGTTCGCCGGTCAACGGCGACAACGTGTCGCGCCGAATGTCGTAGATCCAAATTCCGGAATGCACGTCGTCGTTCGCCACCGCCAGGCGCTCGCCGTCGGGAGAGAAGCGGGGATTTACAAAGAGGCCAGGCTTGTCGAGCAGCGGTTGCGACTTACCTGCCGCATCCAACCACTGGATGACCACGCGCGAGGCGTCGATTTCGTGGCTCCGGTACACCAGCGTCCCGCTGCGCGAAAAGCTCATCTTGGCGGAACCAAACATCGCGGAATAAGAAACCTGCTGCAACACCGGCCTGGGCGAGCCCAGGGTCTCCAGCTTCTCTGTGTCGAAAGGAACCGCGAACAGCGTTCCCCGGTTCACATAGGTGAGATAGCCTTTTTCGCCCGATGCAGCCAGATAACGCCCGTAGGTTCCTCCGCGCTGCAGGGTTTTCCTGCGGTGGTCCGTCAGCGAGACGACTTCAATTTTGGCATCATCAAAACCCACCGTGAAATTTTCGACGGTGAAAAGGATCGCTTTGCCGCCAGGCAGGATCTGCGGCCAGCGATGCGTCCGTTCTTCTCCCTCGAGCTCGGTGACCGGGGTGGGAATGCCGCCAGCGGAGGAAATTCGTGACAGTCCACCAGAGATGCGCAAGCTCGCGACAATATTGCCGTCTTCGCCCCAATCGGCGCCAGTGTAAGAAGAAGAGGCGTCGCACAGAACGACCTCGCCGCCGCCTTCCACGGAGATTTTTCTCAGCTTTCCTCCCGCGATAAAGCCAATCCACTGACCATCCGGGGAAAAGAATGGGCTGGTCGCGCCTGCCGTGATCAGTAGTTCGGTAGCAACGGGTTGGTCGAGCTTGCGCGTGAACAGGTGGCTGTGGGATAGGTAGGCAATCCGCGTCCCATCGCGCGAAAGAATGATGTCGGACCCGCCCAACGCGTTCAGATACACGTCGTGACCCAGGTCCACCTCCAGGCGCACCAGCGGTTTCAATTCCGCAGGCCGCGTGGAGCGATAGGCAACCCAGGCTGCACCCGCCGCGACCAGGGCCAGGACGGCCGTCGCAATCCAGGGCAACCTTTCGCCTCGTCCATCAGAACTCGGAGCCGGCCTGACGTCAGCAGGTGCTTGCGCAATCCACTCCAGTTCGTTTTTCAGGTCGCGCGCATTCTGCCAGCGATTCTCCGGATCCTTCTCTAAGCACCGCTTCAGTACTCGGTCTAAAGCCGGAGGCGCCACATCGCCAATCGACGGCGCCGGGCGCTCCATGATGGCTGCAATCACAGTCGCCGGAGACGAACCATCAAACGCGCGCTTGCCGGTCAACATTTCATAGAGCACTAACCCGAAGGAGAAAATATCGCTGCGCGCATCGATTTCCTGCCCGGTGGCCTGCGCCTGCAATTGCTCGGGCGACATGTAGTAGAGCGTGCCCAGGATCTCGTTCTTGCCGGTGAGCGCCTTGCTGAGGGTGGCGTCGCTCAGCGGATTGGTGTCTGGTCCGATCTTGGCCAGACCAAAGTCGAGCAGCTTGATTCCGGTTTTCGTAACCAGGATATTTCCCGGCTTCAGATCGCGGTGCGTGATGCCCTTGCGGTGCGCCGCATCGAGCGCATCACAAATCTGCGCGGCATACTTCAGCGCCTGCTGCAGGGGTAAAGGCCCCCGGAGCGGAGTGCCCTGAATGTATTCCATCACCAGGTAGTTCGGCCCAACATCGTGCAACGTGCAAACGTTGGAATGGTTCAGCGCGGCCACGGCGTGCGCCTCGCGTTCGAAGCGCTCCGAGAATTGCTCTTTGGAAACCTTGATCGCAACAATGCGATCCAGTCGCGTGTCGCGAGCCTTGTACACTTCTCCCATCCCGCCCGCGCCGAGGGGCGCAGTAATCTCGTACGGACCCAGCCGGGTTCCGGAAGCCAAAGCCATAAAGTCGAACGATTGTACCGCGCGGGAAACAGCGCAGCGAATGGATTATAGGGACTAGAAAGCCCTACGCGACTCGACGGTCTCCTGGACTCCAAACCAGCTTCCCCCAGCGGGTGTCAGGATGACAGCCCACGTAGCGACAGCCGCCTCGGCTGTCCCGCCCAAGCCTGCCTTGAGCGAGCGCAGCGAGTCGAAGGGGCGAAGCCCGGCGGCCCACGCTCGACCGTAAGCCTTATCCGCGAAACATCCGAGTTAAATTTTTGTCTGGTGAATTTGCAGAGTCCCGCCCGCCTGCGTTGTCGCGATGACGGTCAGTTTGCGGCTCGAGCGTCAGGTTCGGACGCGGAACTGCCGAAATACCTCTGGGCCTTCTTCCAGGCCTCGAAGGCGACGAGCCGTCCTAACAGCCGTCCGGCTAGGTCGGCGGCGCGGAAGTGGATGCCACCGTAACGGCGCGACATACCAGCTTGGTCGGCGGCGTCGGTGAAGGTTTCCCAATGCAGGGTTACAGCATGGGCGGGCGTGGCTCCCGGTTCGATTTTCGAGCTGCCGGCGGGAAGGGTCACCGACTGGCCGAAACGATCACTTCCCGTCCAGAGTTCCAGAATCCGGGCGCCCGCTGCGCTGTAGGTGCTGTGGCCGGAGACGTAATCGGGAAACGGCGGTGTGGGGAAGGTTGCGGGCTGATAGGGGATCCACTGCGAGCCGTCCATTTCGACAGTGCCTTTTCCGGGCCCGCCCCAAGAACGGATCGCCTTGCCGCGAAACAAGAATGGAATTGCCGTGATAGGTCGAACGGAGTCGTACTCTCGTTTGGCGTCCCAAGCTGCGATACTGGCGTCGAACAGGGCGTTCGACAAGACGAAGAACATCCTCACGTCATCGTCCAAAGTGTGGTGGTCCCGCTCGGAGACATATTGTGCGAGCAGCGCCCAGTGGCCGGGCGGCTGCTCGGAGTTGGGGCCGTCGGACCAGTATTCGGAGATCATCTTCTGCTCGTCGGTTAGGCTGGCACTGATGGCCACCAATTCTTCCGCCTGTTCCTGGTATCCGGGAGAGCCGTATCGGAACGGGCCCAGCTCCACGGCCGAGCGAAACTCGTCACCTTTGGTCAGGGCGAAGGGCGTTACGTAGCACCACTGCACGCCGCTGAACATCTGCGACACAAGATTGCCAGTCGCATCCGTGTAGGTGAGTGGCTGCCACCGCTCAGGATTTAACGGCTTGGCAAAAGGAGCGTGCGCGGGAACCGTGCCGGGCGAGTTCACTGGGCGATAGCCGGTCCAATCGGAGTAGGGGCCCTGAGCCAGATTACCGGAAGCCGAATTACCGGAGGAAAGATCGCCTAGCTGGTTGGATTTGTCGTGATGGCGGAATTCGAGCACAGCGGCGCACGCGACGTTGCCAATGCCGGTAGGCGTCTCGATGTCGGTGGAATCGTCGCTCGGGTCGTAGCCGAGCTGCTTCATCAGCGGCATGTAAACCGAGTTGGTGTCGACAGGCAGAACGTCCACGAGAGCGCGATAGGCGGCGTAGCTGATGGCTTGCTCTTTGTTGTCTCGTGTTCGTTCAGACTCCGGGCGGCGCAGCGCGCCTTGCAACTGCGTTCCGGTGGCGTGTTCGTCGTAGGCGGCCCAGGCGTCGTACATGCAGGTGTGCACGATGGCCAGCGCTCGTGCAACCACAGGTGCTCCAAGCTTGGCGTCGCGGGTGCCCTGCATGGCGGCGGAGTCCCACAGCAGGACAGCCCTCGCGGGGGTTGGCTCGGCGACTGTCGCCGCGCAGCAGGTAAGGCAACACAGTGTCACCGAAAATGTCACGCTTCGTAGCAGTGCGCTCGACCTATCGACGCGAGGAAAAAACATGGGGTCAAGATCCGTGGTGCCAACCCATCAAAAGTCCGCCAGTGCGAGGCTGGCCAGCCCCGGGAATCGCCACGCCATTCATAGCCAGTCTCGTTGCCTTCCCTTGTCATGCAGAGAGGCAAACAACAACGGGAGAGCCCTGGCCGCAGCTTAGGACGCGGCTGCACGTTTTGCCGCGAGCGTCACAGTTATGACTATCGCAGCTGCTACGCAAAGCCAGAATGCGACGCGATTGATCGGCACGACGTGGAAAGTGCCTCTCCAAAGGAAGCTTAAGCCTCCCCGATCAGCCGGCAGCGTGGCCCTTAAAACCAGGCCAACGATCACCCCGACCCCTAGCACCAGCCATGACCTGCTCCAGACAATCACTCTTTCACCTCCTCCCGAAACCTCGGGGAATTACTGACAGTTTACAGGGACTGGCGACGGAGTCGCTATGCCGACAAAAGAACAAATCGTGGACGACCCACTTTTGTAATAAATGGCGTCTTGAATCATGTACTCTGACGGGCACGGAGAGGGCACGGTCAGGGTCTTTGGCTACCACTGTGATCAAGCTGTCCCCGTGCTGAATCCGCGCACGGTCTAGGTACTCCGGACGCGCCGTCAACTGGGCCGAAACGGGTCCGCACAGCAAAACAACCGCCGTGATCACGCAGATGGAGTTGAGCATTCCGACACCTCGGGGTCAATAGGGAATTGTGCCGCTGCAGACACCGGCACGACATACACTCACCGTATTGGAGCCTATCGTCTGCGTCAGGACATTCTCGGCATAGGCATAGAACGTGCTAGCGTCTTCCTCGTAGGTCATCTCTTGGTAAATGGTCATTAGACACGGGAAAATGACTCCGTGTGCGGGTCCCTGCGTCTGGATATAGTTCACGGCTGCGGAGGAAAAACCTATTCCGTCGAGTCCCCGCTAATTCGCTGAATACGTCGCAAGCAACTTCGCGTGCCGCTCGGAAATATCAAGGAGACGTCGAGCCTCCGCCAAAGCCGCTCGTTCTCCGCCTCTTCCAAGCGCTCGGTTGATCTGCGGACAAATTGGGTTCCCGAGTGAAGCGCATTGCTGGCTAAGCTTGTCGTTGAAGTGATCTCCATCGTCCGCCTGCGATTCGATCAACTGCTGCAGTGCCGTTACGATCGCCTTGCGCCTCGCAAATACCTCAGTGGCGGCAGCGGGGTTGCCGAACGTCGAGCCATCGGCATATTGAACAAAAATAACCTCGAACTCGGCTTCGGGACTGCGAACCTTGTCAACAGAATTTACGCAGCAACCCCGTCCCAGGACACCGGGCTTTGTGTCTCGCAACACAACTGAGTCGGAGGGCTGAATGTCGGTCTTAAAGAACCTATCTTCGGCAATGATGTATTTCGGGCCATCGCCTAGTCCGGCGGGGTGACCGCTTTCAGGATGTCGCCCCAGTTCTGTGAGAGTGGCGAACACGAGTGTGATCGGCTTGTTCGAGATGTTTTTCACAACCACGTTTGCACCCCAAGACCACTCAATTTCCGGGCCTGCAATGACCTCGTGGATGAGGGCTCTTCCATGGACTTCAAGAGGGCTCACGCCGCGTGTTGCATCGGTTAGCGGAACCTCTATCGTGTCGTCCTGGGCCGTCGATGGCAGGCAGATCAAGGCACACGCTAAGGCCAAGGAGAGTGCCCAAAGCGGCCTGCATCTAGCTGCTCTTCTATATCTTCTAAGCATCGCGTTCTCCCCTTTCGGTCTGAAGAATCAGCTTAGGGACACTGGATTTGCGCCGTCTGGCTTTTCGTTACATAGTCACCGTTAAAATCTAAGGTGAACCCTTGGGTGATAGTACCGGCGCTCTTGTTTTTTCCGGGAGGTCCGGCATAGTACTCAATGGTTGCCGTCGGTTGATATGTCGTACTACATTCGGGAGATTGAGCGTGCACAAGATCGATTGCCCCCGTAGCGGTTGTTGGCGTCGTACAAGTCGACGTTGAGGGGTTGAACGAGCACGAACTAGGGTACGGAGTTGCGATGAAATTCAGAGTATTCAACGTCCCGTTCGTGCAGTCGTTTGCAGTTGCGGACGCTGGCGCGATAGTGAAAGTGCAGCCGACGTCGCCATCGCTGGAGGCCATTATGGGTTGATTCGTGCAAGAGGTTGGTGGCGGACCTCCACACTGCTGAGACAGAAGCGGGTAGTCTCCAAAGTTGTCGATAATGGTCACGCTTCCGACGCTTTTCGCTTTCGTCAGCCCGCTCGACACCGTGGCAACCGCGGTATTACTGCTGCTCCAGGTGCCCCCGGTGTGCTTCGTCCCATCTTTTAATTGCATCGTGCCCGTGAGCTGGGTCTGGCCGCCGACCGCGAGACTGAAGGGATCTGCCACTACGGCAAAATCTACAGCATTGTCGCAGGTGGTGCATCCCCAGTTGCAAGTGGCTTTGCGCACGTTGTAGGTAGCTGCATCCATGCCGACGAGAATATGCTGTGCCACGCTAAGCGTTCCGGTGATTTCGGCGCTGCCCTCGTGCACTGTGGGCGGGATGATGTTGCCATCGGCGTCAGGAATCTGGTTCTGAACGATTTCCGAGATATTGAAGCCGCGCGTTGCCCGTGGGCCAAGATGCAAGGGAAGCTTATAGTGGCCGCCGGAAAAGAACAGGGTGAATTGCAAGTCCTGCTCTTCATCTGCCGGGTTCCACAGCGTGACCATGGTATCGTCTCCGTTCGCAGTACTCCAATAGCCAAGCGATTTCCCGATACTTTTGTCGGCCGCACGCGGCAAAACCTCGAAGACGTAGGTATTCTTCGCATCCACGCTGCCACTTAACATAAGCAAGGCCCTGGAATTCTGCGCGACCTCGAACACAAGATCGAAACTACCATTGTAGTTCTTCAGCCCTGACCGGGACAGCAACGACGGCGCATCAAGATTCTGCGTGCGATGCGGTGCCAGCGTTAACTGCGGAAGGGGTACCGCGTGGGCCGTCGCTCCTTCCATCCAGTACAAGGTCGGGGAGGCAGTCACCGGCTCATCGGAGATGTTGCGCACCAGGGAATAGGGAGTGAACACCGTATCAGCGGGAAACCGCATCATGGGATCGGCAGTACCCGTCATTAGCCCCAGTTCCGCGATAGTGGCTTCTCGAAGATCAGCGGCAGGCGGGGCATGAGAAAAAAGTATGGTGGCTGAATATCCCTGCGAAATATCTTCTAACCCGCCGGAGACGACCATGGCTGAGTCCGGTCCGTCATGCTGGATGCGAATTCCACCCACGAAACTTGAAGTTGACAGCAGTTCCTTCAGCTCAATCAGCTTCGTACCGTGCGGCGATATGCTCACTGAGCGTTGACTAAGATTATTTTCATTGGCATCTGTAACGCTTACCCTTGCGTTGAGCGGTTGTGACGAGGTGTTGGACAAACCCGTGACAGGACAGCTATGTCAGTTACGAAATCAGGAAGGCAATTTCTTTTGACGCGTGAAACTGGCTAGCCCCTCCGCCCTTGCGCTTTTCCCTGCTGGCCGACGATACTGGACTGTTCCCATTTCAACCTAAATCACCTATGAAAACCACAATCTCTCTTTCCTCCCCCGCGCAACTGGAAACCGAATCCCTGGTCGCCATCGTTCTCGATTACAGCGATCCCTTGCAAGCCGCGAAGAACAAAGACGCCAAACCGCAACTGCGCGTCGAGAGCAGCGACGCGGCCGTGCAATCCGCCGCCGCCGAGCTTCTCGCCAGCGGCGAACTCACCGGCAAGCCGTTTGAAATCAACCTGCTGCACAAACCCGCCGGGTTGAAGGCCAAGCGAATCCTGCTGTTGAGCGGCGGCAATGCGAAAAAGTTCGCCAGTTATGATCTGCGCCGCCTCGCCGGAGCCGCCGTGCGCTCGCTTAAGTCGCGTGGAATCCGCAGCTTCGCCTTCATCGCTCCCTCGGCAATTCCCGCCGACGAAGCGGTGCGCGCCATTGTCGAAGGCGCGCTGGTCGGGAACTTCGACGCCGACTACTACCGCAGCGACCGCAAAGATCAAAAGATTGATGCACTTACCATCCTCACCAGCGGCAACACCGACAAAGCCGCTCTCGAAAAAGCCGCCGCCGAAGCGCAAATCATCGGCGAGTCGCAGAATTTCACCCGCGATCTGGTCAACGAGCCTTCCAATCGCATGACGCCGACAATTCTCGGCGAGCGCGCCAGAAAGATGTGCGCGGAAGTGGGTTTAAAGTGTGAGGTTTATGGCGCCGATAAGATTAAAGAGTTGAAGATGGGAGCATTCTGGAGCGTCGCGCAGGGTTCCGACGAACCACCCGCGCTGATCATCATGCGTTACGAGCCTGCGGGCGCGCCGGAGAAACCGGTCTTAGGCCTTGTAGGCAAAGGAATTACCTTCGACACCGGCGGCATCTCGATCAAGCCCGCCGACGGCATGGAAAAAATGAAATACGACATGGCCGGCGGCGCGACGATGATCGGCGCCATGCGCGCCATCGCGCTGCTGAAGCCGAAAGTCAAAGTCATCGGCATTGTCTGCGCCACCGAGAACATGCCTTCGGGCAAAGCCCAGAAACCCGGCGACGTGCAGATCGCCATGTCGGGCAAGTCGATTGAAATCATCAATACGGACGCCGAAGGCCGCCTCGTCCTCGCCGACGGCTTGCACTATGCCAAGCAGCTTGGCGCCACGCATCTGGTGGATGCAGCGACGCTTACCGGCGCGGTCGTGGTCGCGCTCGGCTACACCAACGCGGGACTCTTCGCCAACGATGACGCCATGTATGAACGTTTCAGCAAAGCGCTCAACAAGGCGGGCGAGAAAATGTGGCGGATGCCGCTCGACGACGAATACAAAGAGAACATCAAGTCGAGCATAGCCGACATCGTCAACTCCGGCGGGCGCTGGGGCGGCGCCATCAATGCCGCTATGTTCCTGAAAGAATTCGCCGAAGACACTCCGTGGATTCATTTGGACATCGCCGGAACTGCGTGGATGGAAGATCAGAAACCGTGGATCGCGAAAGGCCCGTCAGGAATCGCATTGCGCAGTCTTGTGGAATTCGTGAAGAGCTTCGTTGCATAAGGCGCCGCGCGCGAGAGATGCCCGCTGACAAGCAGAACCGGCCACGCACTTGGGGGCGCAGATGAAAAGGCTACTCTACGCGTCGCTGGCAGCTTGTGGCCTTACAATATTGCCGCTGGTGATCCTGCGTCTGTCGTTTAACTCCGCCGCCGTCAGCGCCTTGAAGTGGACGAGCACAACTCTCTTGCTACCTGGTACCTATTTAGCATTTGTGGCAGGCGGCGAGAGGATCGATGACATAAGTTTCTTAGTCGCCGACTCGGCCAACTTTATTTTCTACTCTGTCCTGAGCTATGTTTTGCTGGCAGCCTGGGAGAAACGACGGGCGAGGCGCTCAATTTAGCTAGCGTGAATTTCGCAGTCCTTGGGTTGTCGCTGGTCCTCCGTGTAAATCCGTGGCCGGTCTCTTTTGGAGGCATTCCATGAAAATGCTCATGCTGGTTGGAGTGGTAGTGCTGGTCCTGGGAATTGTTTCTTTCTTCGTGCCCTTTCCGCATTCTGAGCAGCACGGCGTCAGCATTGGCGACGCGCACATCGGCGTCACTACCCACGATGACCAGAAAGTCCCTCCGGTCGTCAGTATCGCTCTGCTCGTGGTTGGGGCAGGACTGATGATCGCCGGCCGGAAGGGTTAGCCGGCCGCTGCCGCACCCCTAAGGATGCGGCGTGATCGCAACAACGGTGATCACGGGATTTCTTTTCCTGCCCTTGGTTTCATCCGGGCCGCAGTGCCAAAAAATGCGGTAGGCTCCCGGCGTGTTGTTTTGCGCGTAAGCCTCGAACACTTTCTCGCCACTTGCGCCAGCCAGCGACGTGAACTCGTGCGTGTTCAGGCTGGGATGGTGGGGGTTTACTTCCAGGTAACCGAGGGCCTTGCGGACCTGCTCGAAGATTGCCGTTTTCGACGGCGCATTTTCGAGCTCTGAATACTGCTGATCAGCGGTTGGGGTGAATTTGATTTTTCGCTGCACACCTATTCCCTAGCGTGCTTGGCAAACGAACCGCGATAAACGCTCTTCCCTTCCGCAGACTCCCTCAAGCCCTGTTTCACGCTGGCGAGGGCTTGCGGGTTCTCATAAAGCCACATTTCAGAAGCAGGAATGGCCTTCACCGGGTCGAGGATGAGTTGACCGAGGGCATTTCTGTAGATGTTGTATGCCGTAGCGCCGCCGAGAGCTTCTCCCAGCGACAGACGCTTTTTCGCGTCGGGCTGGGCGAACACTGAGATCAACTCGAAGTCGGCGTTTCGGATGACCGGGGAACTCGGCATAGCATCACGATAGCAGAAGTGGGACTGTGCGTCAAGTGGGCTACGCCCACTTGTTCCCTATACTTTACGCGGAAGGGGTTGCGCCGCGAAATCGAGAAAATAGGTAACGAATCTCAGCGGAGCTCGCCGGTGGAGATGCCGCCGGGCTTCGCCACGGCGGGACAGCCGAGGCGGCTGTCGCCACATGAGCCTTGCACATACGAATCCGCGGCGAGGAACTCTTACTTCGCCGTCGCCGTCTCGAAGGCCTTCTGCAGATCGGTGAACAGCGGAGTCTCGCCGGTTTGCAGGCCGCCGCGCCGCATCATGCGCCACAGGTATTGACCTTCCGGCCAGCCGTGCGCGTCGTAGACGGCGAGAACGTCTTCGCTGGGACGGCTCATCACTACCAGCACGATATCGGCCTGATGATATTGATAGACCAGGGTGAACTTGCCCCATTTCTGGAGCGCATCCTGCACCGCGCCAATGGCATCGCGGTCGGAAGGCAGAAGATTGGGATCGAACTGGTCGCCGTCATAGCTGGTGACATAAACGTAGCGCGCGTTCACCAGCGTGCCGGGAAATGGCGGAATGCTGGGCGCTTTGGATTTTGGCGCGGCGAAAGCATGAGTGCTCGAGACAAGTGCTGTGGCAAGAATTACGGCGGCGAGCAAGAGCAGTGAGATAGCTTTGTTTTGCACGATTCCGTTTTTCGTTTCCAGGTTTGCGTTTTTCATGATTGCGTTGGTTGCGACCTCGGTTTTGGTGACGGCCAGGAAAGCCTGGTCGACCTTTCGACCCGGCCCCTTCGGCTTCGCTCAGGGCGGCTTGCAAGAGTGCCCGTCCCCACGCAAGCGTTCGTTAGACTCTCTTTTCAGTTACTTAGATGTCTGCAACTCCGCCTACGTTGCACGCATTTTCACGGCGCAATTCTCTAAGTCGTTGAATTTATTGTAGCTGCAAGATAAACGCGAAAAGCGGCACGCCGGGGCTAACGCTTCCGGCTCAAGCTCCTCTCGTGGAATGGCATTTCCTGAGCCGGAAATGGCCCTGGGAACGCTCGCAACCGTCTGGGTGACCTTCGGGACCAATCGCGCGTTCTCCTGAGGCCGCAGGAGCATTTCGTAGAACTTCTTACTGCGGGTATATCCCGAAGATATTGCGCATTTTTTGCCGCGGAATGGATTCAACAACTTCCACCGAGAGTCAACAACTTAGGCACAAAAAACTGGCCACGGAATCACGTTGATTTTTCAAGGGGGACCCCTTGGAGTCGTCTCTTTCATCTTCATCTTCATCTTGATCTTGTGAGGACGTCTTTCCGTACGACCTAAGTGCTTGCAGTTACATACTTTCAAGCCCTTAACCGCGGAGGGCGCAGAGAAAATCGCTTGGAGGCGGAGTTTTCAACTTGCTCGCCGAATCTGGAGGTATAGTAGTGCGCATGAACGACTTACGCGAAAACTCCAACTCGGACGGAAAAATCGATCGCAGAAAATTTATTGAGACCACTGCGGCGGCCGGTGGCGCGCTGCTGGCCAGCACGGCGCTTTCTTACGGAAAGATTCTAGGCGCCAACGACCGCATCTCTTTGGGGCACATTGGGATCGGCAACCGCGGAGGCGATCTTCAGTTTATCGCGGGAAAGCTTAAAGACAGTCATCACGTGGAGATGACCGCGGTTTGCGATTTGTGGAAGGTCAATCGCGAGAAGGCAGCGGCCGGGGTGACTCAAGTTTACGGACGCGCTCCGCGGGCGCTGCAGCATCTTGAAGATGTGCTGGCGCTCAATGATGTGGACGCGGTTTTGATTTCGACGCCGGAGCATTCGCACTCGCCGATTCTCAAGATGGCGATCGACGCGGGCAAAGACGCCTATGTGGAGAAGCCCATGGGCAATGTGATGGCTGAGGCGAAGGCGGCGCGCGACGCCGTGCGGCAGAGCAAGCGCATTGTGCAGGTGGGGACGCAGCATCGCAGCGAGCCCTATCCGCGGGCGGCGCACGATCTGGTGCAGACCGGCGTGCTCGGCGACGTGAGCAAAGTGGAAGTGGAGTGGAATTATCACGGGCCGCGCTGGCGGGGGCGCCACGAAGTGAAGCAGATTCGCGAAGAAGATACGGATTGGCGGAAGTGGCTGATGAACAAGCCGTATCGGCCGTTCGATCCGCAGCTTTATTTTGAGTTCCGGCTCTACAAGGAATTTTCCAGCGGCATTCCTGACCAATGGATGAGCCACGGCATGGACGTGGTGCACTGGTTCATGAACGACAGGTTTCCGCGGTCGGCGGTGGCACATGGTGGAGTGTTTGCCTGGCACGACGGGCGCGAGAATGCGGATACGTTTCAAGCGCTGTTCGAGTATCCCAGGGGATTTCTGGTGAGCTACTCGACCAGCTTTGGCAACGATGCGCCCAGCTTTACGCGCTACATGGGGAAAAAGGCCACGCTGTTTAATATTGGAGGCGAGGGCAGCCCGCGCTATCAGGTGGTGGAAGAGAAAGGCAATCACGAAGATGACGCCGACGTGGATAAACAGCGGGCGTCGCGTTATGTGTTGCTGCCGGGGGAAACGAAATTGCCGCCCATGGGGATTGACGATCTTTCACTGGAGCACATGGCGAATTGGTTCGAATGCATGCGCTCGCGGCAGCAGACTCGCTGCACCGTGGAGGAGGGGTTTGCGCATTCTGTGGCTTGCATGATGGCGACGGAGGCGTACTGGTCGGGAAAGAAAATGTATTGGGATGCGAAGAATGAGGCGATTGTGGATCGGGCGCCGGAGGGGTAAGGGCTATTTGGCCACGGATTTTCACGGATAACCCCGGATACAACGTAATGGCCCCTGGGCTGGCGCGCGAGGCCGGTTATAGAACACCCCCCCACTTCTCGCAAAAGACGCAAGAAATGGGGCACCCGGGCTTCAACGCCTTCTATTTTTGCGGTAGGATTGGTGCGCCTTCTCAAGGAGGTTTCTGTGGCACAGAACACTGCGGTCGACGTTGTGCGTCAGGCTTCGACGGTCTCGATGGTGTGGGGGGTATTGCTGATTGTGCTCGGGGTGGTGGCGGTCGGTTCGCCATTTCTTGCGGCCGTGGCAGTGAACCTAGCCGTGGCCTGGCTGATCGTGCTGGCAGGTGTGGTGCACCTCATGCTGGCCTTTCGCGCGCACGGAGCGGGCAGCATGATCTGGAAGCTGCTGGTTGGGGTCGCGTATGTCTGCTTCGGCGGGTACGTGATTCTGCATCCAGTGCTGGGCGTGGCATCGCTTACGTTGCTGCTGGCGTCGCTTTTCCTGATTGAGGGCGTCCTGGACATCATCTTGTTTTTCAAGATGCGCTCATTGGGAGGATCGACGTGGGTGCTGATGGACGGGATCGTTACGCTGTTGCTGGGACTGCTGATTTACATGCAATGGCCGTCGAGTTCCGCCTGGGCGATTGGGACCCTGGTGGGCGTGAGCATGATCATGAGCGGCGTAGCGCGGGTGATGATGTCGCTGGCGGTGCGCAAGGCGGCAGGGACGGTGTCGTCATCGTCCTCGTCGTTAGCGGCTTAATGAGCCACACGGGCCTGAATCAAAACTGAATCGGCACGGCGTGGAGCGGGTTCGACGCCTGAGGTATAAATGCGCCCGGCATTGGAAGAGAAAATCATCAACCACAAAGGACACCAGGTAGCACGAAGGGGTTTGCGGTTGTTTCCTTCGTATGACCTTGTGTCGTTCGTGTAACTTTATGTCCTTGGTCGGGCTCATCAAGGATGGAGATTCGGCAGAGTTCCTGCGGCCCGCGAGGCCACCCCTGCTCGCTTTTGGAAGCCAGCAAGTCTGCCCGTGAAGTTCAACGCGACATTCGGCGGATTCTTGTGTTCCTAGAAATGTGGACGGGGGGGCCGAAGCAACATCTTCCATCCTGCCCGGTCGCAGAAATCCAGATTCTGAGGTTGCGTTACGCTTTGGCGCGCGGCGCTTGCCTTCTCTGCCTTACTTCCCACGTTCTTGCTGATTACTTCCGCAGTGAGCGGGGCACAGACCAGCACGCCGATTTGCCACCCCGCGCTATGTGCTGATCATTTCCGACGATACGGACTCGCTTATGCGGAGTCGGCGGGTGGGCTTAACTGGACTTTGCCCGTGTCGCTGGGAACATTCGGGCCGATTGCGGCTTATCCGACGGCGGTGGGGCTGGGGGATGATCCGCACGTGCTGGGGAAAAGTTTTTACGTTTACTTTACGTACTTGCCGACGGATGGGTCCGGGTGGACGAATGGGGCGCTGCGGCAGGTTACGGTTAGCTGCCAGTAAATCCTGAGAGCTTGAGAGGAAGTCAAAATCCCCACTGCTCGCAAAGGACGCGAGAAATGGGGCACCCGCCTTGGATGGGGCACCACCTGATAGCTTACGGCTATATCAAAACAGTCTTCCGATGGAAAAATTTATGCGGCTTTGGCCGGTGGGGCTGACGCTGCCGGCCAGGGCGAGCGGTCCGGCGATGGTTTCGGCGATCACGCCCAGGTTGAAGGTGCCGCGCACGACCACAGGGCTGGGAGCGTCGAAGGCGCTGCCGGCCTCGTACCATCCTGCCCAGTAGACTTTGCCGCCGACCAGTTGCGGGAGACGGTATAGCTCGCGGCGAAACCCTAAAGAAGCGTATCCGTAGTGGTTGCCGAGGAATTCCTGCGGCAGATAGGCGCCAAGGTGGAATGGTCCGCCGAGGGCGAAAAGCTGGAAGGGTCCGGCGGTGCCGTGGAAGGTGCTGCCTCCGGAGGCGATGAAGAAGAGCGAGGTTTTGCGGCTGACGGGAATGAAACTGGAGGTCTGCAAATCGATCTGGCTGATGGGGTGGGCGAGGTCGGGGCTTTGCAACACGCGCGAGAGGTTGGCCACGACGCGCAGGCCGCGGCTGGGGACGGTGGGGCTATCCTGTCCATCCCACACGTAACGCAGGCGGAATTCTCCAGTGCTGCCGTGGACGATGGGGAGTCCAGCGCTGCCGATCAGGGGATCGAGCTTGCCGCTGAAGGCTTGGTAGCCCAGCCGGATTTCGCTGCGGCGTCCGGAATCGTAGCCGATGTCGAGGCCGCCACCGGCGCGTTCGTCACCGAAGACGGCGACGCGGGTGGTTCCGGTGAATGAGTTGCGGGCGAACTTGGAGGCGAAGGCGAAGGGCGCGACGAAGAAGCGGCTCATGGCGATGGGCTGATAAAACTCGGTGGCGGCGAGATTGCTGGAACCGAAAAGAAGATCGTTGCGCCACTCGCCGCCGCGGTGCTTGATGTCCATGAAGGTGATGCGAGCGCCACCGGACGCGTCGAAGGCGGCGACGCCGGAACCGTCTACATTGACCGCGAGGTCGACGAAGGGCGGGCCGTAGGATTTTTCGTGCGCGACTATGCGGAGGCCGGGGACGCCATTCTGCACGAAGCCTTCGTAACCCATGCGGTCGAAGCGGCCTTCGCCGACGATGTGAGTGAGGCGGGCGTCGAGCTTGTCGATGTTGATGTCTTTATTTTTTTGCACGAAGTTGAGCAGTCTTTTTTCGAGATGCTGCCGCTCGTCTCCGGCGACGCCGGCGACTTGGAGAATGGCGGTGGATTGTTGCGGAGATCTTTTGCGGGCGTCGCGTTCGGCGACGTAGGTTTGCCAATCGGCGTCGGAAAGAGCGAAGGGGCGCAGCGTCGCGGCGCGCGCGGCGGCGGCTTTGTATCCGAGGTTGATGATCGCTTCCGACTGGTCGTAATCGGAGATACCGAATTTTCCGAGATCGAGCGAGACGACCACGTCAGCGAGTTGCAGGGCGCGGCGCTCGTTGTCGAGGATCATGACGTCGACGGCGCGAGTGAGAACGCCGCTAACGGTTTCGAACTGGGAGGGCGTGGCCGGTTGGGTGACGATATCGACGGCGATGACGACGTCGGCGTTCATCTGGCGAACCACGTCGGTGGGAAGGTTATCGACCATGCCGCCGTCAGCCAGGACTTTGCCGTTGAGTTCCTGCGGAGTGAACACGCCGGGAATGGCCATAGAAGCGCGCAGAGCCTGCACCAGCGAGCCGTCGTGAAAGACGACAGCCTGGCCGGTGAGCAGGTCGGTGGCGACGCAGCGGAAGGGCGTGGGCAAGTCGTCGAAGCTGGAGACGGTGGAATAAGCGAAAGAAATGCGGTCGAGCACCAGGCCGACACCGTGGCCGGGATCGAATCCGTTGGGGCCGTTGAGGCCGTGCTTGAGCCCGAGTTCGCCGCCGAACTGGTAATCGCGGCGGTCTTGCTTGCGGCGGTAGGAGAGTTGATCGTAGCTGGGTTCATTGAGCAGAGCTTCGTCCCAGTGGATGGCTTTGACGAAGGCGCGCATCTCTGCACCGTTGCGGCCCGTGGCCAGGAGCGAGCCGACCAGAGCGCCCATGCTGGTGCCGGCGAGTTTGTCGATGGGAATGTGATTTTCTTCCATCCACTGCAGCACGCCGATGTGAGCCAGGCCAAGTGCGCCTCCGCCGGCGAGAGCCACGCCGATGAGGGGACGGTGCGCGGGAGGGACGGCTGGCTGCTCGCCTTGCGGCTGGTCTTGTGGCGGATTTTGGGACAGGGCACGGGTGGCGCACAGCGCAAACAGCAGAACAATCCTCAGCTGCACCAAAACGCCGCCGCACTGGTTGGGTGAAAACATGTTCGTCCTCCTGGATGGAACAACCGGAACCAGCGGTGAAAAAATTCACATTAGCAGGTTTGGTTGGGGATTGGTGAGGACATAGGTGGTTCCCGACAAATTGCATAGGTCCTTCGGCCCGCAAAGGACGCGGGCCTCAGGATGACAGAAATCGTGATGGATCGCAGGCAGCGGTGTGCCATCGGCAAACAACAAGCAACAATCGGCAATCCCTACATCACCGGCGGGACTGTGATGCCCATGACGGCTAGCGCGGCGATCAGTTCGCGGCGGACTACGGCGACGGTGGCCAGGAGGAATTGCTTTCGCTTCTCGTCTGGTTCGCTGAGGATGGGATGGCGGTGGTAGAAAGTGTTGAAGAGTTGGGCGAGTTGGAAGACGTGTTTGGCCAGGTAGGCGGGCTCGGTGGTGGCGATGGATTGGTCGATGACGTAGGAGGTTTTGGAGGCGGCGAGCCAGAGGGACCAGAATTCATTGGCGTCCGAGTCAGGGGCGGATTCGTTGGTGAGGAATTGGATCAGGTCGGCGGGTGGGATGCTTGCCGCCGGGCTTCGCCCTGGCGGGACAGCCGAGGCGGCTGTCGCTACGTGAGTTGCGAAACTTTCTGGATCTAGGCCGGCTTTTTTGAAGATGGCGGTGGCGCGGACTGCGGCGTATTGGGCGTAGGGGCCGGTTTCGCCTTCGAAGCTGAGGGCGTCCTTGAAATCGAACGCGATCACGGATTGCTTGGTGTATTTCAACATGAAGTAGCGCAGGGCTCCGATGGCGATCTGGGTGGCGATGGACTCGCGCTCGACTTCGCTGAGTTGGGGATGGCGGGAGTCGACTTCTTTTTTGGCGGAGGCGATGAGCTGGTCGAGCAGGTCGTCGGCTTTCACCCCGAAACCTTTGCGGCCGCTGACTTCGATGTAGGAGCGGGCCTTGTCTTCGTCGCTGAGCGTGTAGCCGAGTTCGGCGGCGCAACGCGGGGTGAGCGCGACCATCTCGTAGGAAAAATGCGTGTAGTGGTTGGCGGCTTCGTTGTGGCCGAGTCCGCGGAGGGCCTCGATGACGGTGTTTTGCGCCTCGGACTGGCGAGCGTCGATGACGTTGTAGATTTCGGCGACGTCGCCGAAGTGAGGATGATTTTGCTCGGCGTTTTGGTCGGCGGGGGTGGTCGAGATCCAGCAGTCGTGCTGGTTGGGATAGCGATAGAACTTGCGATAGCTGAAATCGCGGCCGAGCAGGCCGAACTTCCACATGTGGTAGGCGATGTCTTTGCCGACGTAGCCCACGGTGCCGTTGGAGCGGACGATGACTTTCTGGTCTTCTTCGGAAATCTGGTCCTTGGAAATCTGATCGGCGGCGGGGTCGGCGTCGGCAATCGCGGGCAAGAGCGCCCGCGCCACACGATCTGTTCCGGCGCGGCGCATGATCCAGCAGCCTTTGTTCTTGCCTTCGGCTTCGAACGTGAGCACGCCGGCTTCTTTTAGTTTGGTGAAGGCGGCGTCCCAGAAATGCAGGTGGAGGATTTCGCTCTCGCGGGGGAGGAAATCGTATTCGATGTCGAGGCGGTCCATGGTCTCGAGGTGACGGCGCAGGACGGCGATCGAGATCAGGTCGGCGATGGCAGCGGTTTCGCTGCTGGCATCTTCGATGGCGTGGAGCGTCTGCAGACGGACCTGCAAATGCGCTTTATCCTTCTTGTCGCCTTCTCCGTACCACTGCGAGACGCGGGCGTAGAGATCCCAGCAGTAGTAGTCGAAGTGGGACTGTTGGGTGAGGGCCTCGATTTCGGCGCGGGACTTTTTTTCGAGGTGGGTGAAACCGACGACGACGTCGGCGACTTGCACTCCGGTGTTGTCGATGTAGTTCTGGATGTCGACTTCCCTGCCCGCGTAACGCAGCAGGCGGACGAACGTGTCCCCGAGGATGGCGTTGCGCAGGTGGCCGATGTGGGCGGCTTTATTGGGATTGATGCTGGAGTGTTCGACCAGAATCTTGCCCGGCGGGACGGCCGCGGGCGGATTCTGGCCGGCTGCCAGGGCAGCGGCCATGGTGGCGCGGTTAACGCGGGCGTTGAGGTATCCGGCGCCGGCGACTTCGAGCTTGTCGAAACCTTCGACCGAGCCGAGGCCGGCGACGATCTCGTCCGCGATTTTGCGCGGGGGCTTGCGCAGTTTCTTCGCCAGTTCGAAGGCCAGGGGAAGAGCGTATTCGCCGAGTTCAACTTTGGGCGGCTGCTCGATGACGACGGCGTCGAGTTCGAGACCGTAGGCGCGACGCAGAAAAGCGCGCACGGCGTCGGCCAGTCGGCGCTGCAGATGACGATACAAAGGAGTCCCTCGAAAGTGTTGAAGAAGATAGCGATTGTAGCAGAGCACGCGGCGGGCGCAGGTTTGACGGAGGATGCGGGGTTCCCTATGATGAAGAATTCCGTCGTTGGCCGTTCGTCATTGGCCGTTCGTCATCGATCACTGGCTACTCCGGATGTGATCCGGAGCGTTAAGCTTTGGCGAACGACCAAGGACCAACGACCAACGACGGTTTTCACTATGCGTATTGCCTACCTTGAATGTTTTTCCGGCATGAGCGGCGACATGTTTCTGGGCGCGCTAGTGGATGCCGGGGTTCCGACGCGGGTGCTGGAAGAAACGGTTGCGGCGCTCGGGCTGGGGGCGCGGCTGGAGATTTCGCGGGTGATGCGCAGCGGAATTTCGGCGACCAAGGTGGATGTGTGGGTGGGCGGGGAGAAGGATTTGCCGCGGGAGGAGTATTGGGAGCGGGGGGAACATGGGGATTCTCCAGAGCAGCCTGAGAGTTCCGCTCACGATGAACATGAGCATGCTGGTGAGATTTCGCGGGCAAGAGTGCCCGCGCCACATGAACATCGCCTCGAGCATTCGCATGGGCGGGGCCTGACGGAGATTCGAGAGATCATTTCTGCGGCGGCGATTTCGGCGGGGGCGAAGAAAACTGCTACTGCGATCTTTGAGGCGCTGGGGGCGGCGGAGGCTAAGATTCATAGCACTTCCGTCGAGAGCGTGCATTTTCACGAAGTGGGCGCGGTGGACGCTATGGTCGACATTGTCTGCGCGGCGGTGGGGGCGGAGGCGCTGGGAGTGGATGAGATGATCTGCTCGCCGTTGAATGTGGGCGGAGGCATGGTGAAGTGCGCGCATGGGACGTTTCCGGTGCCGGCTCCGGCGACGGTGGAATTGCTGAAGGATGCGCCGGTGTATTCGTCCGGTCTGCAGGCGGAGTTGGTCACGCCGACTGGGGCGGCGATTGTGAAGACGCTGGCGCGGCGCTTTGCGGCGTTTCCGGAAATGACGATTGAGAAGACTGGATACGGCGCGGGGTCGCGGGATTTTCCGGGGCATCCGAATGTGGTGCGGCTGGTGATTGGAGAGCCTGCGGCTAAATCTTTAGCGGCGGATTTAGCGGGGAAGACTGCGACGGAGACCATCGCGGTGCTGGAAGCGAATCTGGATGATTTGAATCCTCAGGTGTTTGGATATGTGATGGACCGGTTGCTGGAAGAAGGCGCGCTGGACGTGTTTGGGGTGCCGGTGCAGATGAAGAAGAGCCGCCCGGGCACGCTCCTCACGGTGTTGTGCAGGCCGGAGGATGCGGGAAAGTTGGCGCAGTTGATGTTTACGGAGACTACGACGCTGGGGGTGCGGCGGCGCGAGGAAGTTCGGCAGACTTTGGCGCGGCGCTGGGAGAATGTGCGCACGCAGTGGGGCGAGGTGCGGATCAAGATTGCGAGCATGAATGGCACGGTCACCAACTACGCGCCGGAGTATGAGGACTGCCGGAAGATTGCGGCGGAGCATCATGTGCCGCTGAAGACGGTGATGGGCGAGGCGGTTGAGGCTTATCTGGGTAGCGGTCGTGGACAGGAAGGCCTAAAGCTAACCGCAGAGAGCGCGGAGAACGTCCGCCGAGAACGCTGAGAAATCACGGTTCGATGGAACAACGATTGAGAAATAAAGACTGAACGGAATGGCAAAGAAGTTTTACATCACGACGCCGATTTATTACGTCAATGCGCGGCCGCATATCGGGCACGCTTACACCACGATTGCGTGCGACACAATTGCGCGGCGACAGCGCATGCTCGGGGCGGAGACTTTTTTTCTCACGGGAACGGACGAGCATGGGCAGAAGATCGAGCGGGCGGCGCAGGCTGCGGGGAAGACTCCACAGCAGTATGCGGATCAGATTTCGGCGGAGTTTCGCAATCTGTGGAAGCGGATGGGGATTTCGAACGATGATTTCATCCGCACGACGGAAGACCGGCACAAGAAGCGCCTGCAGGAGTTGTTCCGGAAGATTCGCGACAACGGGTTCATCTACAAGGGCACGTATACGGGACAATATTGCGTTTCCGATGAACTTTACGTGGACGGCGCACAGCCCGGCGATCCTTGCCCGACTTGCGGGCGGATTACGGAAACGGTACATGAAGAAAACTATTTCTTTAAGCTATCGGCGTTTCAGGACAAGCTGCTGGCGCTGTATGCCAATCCAGAGTTCATACGTCCGGAAGCGCGGCGCAATGAAGTGATTTCGTTTGTGAAGTCGGGGCTGCGTGACCAGTCGATCAGCCGGTCGACGTTTTCGTGGGGCATTCCGGTGCCGGATGATCCCAAGCACGTGATTTACGTTTGGTTCGATGCGCTGGCCAACTACATCACCGCGATTGGATATGGATCGTCGCACGCGGGGGCGCAGGAAGCGTTCAAGAAATTCTGGCCGGCCGATGTGCAGATGATCGGGAAAGAGATAGTGCGTTTTCATTGCGTGTACTGGCCGGCGTTCCTGATGGCGGCGGGGCTGGCGATGCCGAAAGCGATTGTGGCGCACGGCTGGCTGCTGTTTGAAGAGAGCAAGATGTCGAAGTCGCGCGGGAATATTGTGCGCACGGAGACGATTCTTGACGTGCTGGGCGCGGATGCGCTGCGCTATTTTCTGCTGCGGGAAGTTGTGTTCGGGCAGGATGGATCGTTTTCGTTTGACGCGCTGGTGCAGCGTTATAACTCCGATCTGGCGAACGGAATCGGAAATCTGGCGAGCCGCACGCTGACCATGATCAATCGATACTTCAAGGGTGAGGTGCCGTATCCGTCGGGGACAGCTTCGCGCACGGCGGGCGACGATGCGATTGCTGCGACGGCGCGAAAGACGATCAGCGAATTTGGGGCACTGTTTGATCAGTTCCAATTTTCGCGGGCGCTCGAAGTGGCGTGGGGACTGGTGGCGGCGGTGGACAAATACATCGTCGAAAACGAGCCGTGGGTTCTCGGAGAAAAACAGGATGACGAGAGTCGCGCGCGGCTGGCGACGGTGCTTTACACGTCGGCCGAAGCGCTGCGGATTGCGACGGTGCTGGCGTATCCGGTGATTCCGGAGGCGACGGCGAAGATCTGGACGCAGATGGGGCTGGGAGACATCAAGAAGGTTGATCTGAACACGCTTGCCTGGGGGCAGTTGCATTTGGGCACGAAGCTGGGCGAGGTTGCTCCGGTGTTTCCGCGCGCGGATAAGAGTGCGATTGAAAGGATGCAGAACATGGAAGATCAGCAACGAGGTCCGGTGGTGGAAGAATCGAAGGAAGCGGCGGCGCAACCTGCGGCGACGCAGGCACCGGTGAACGCCCAGCCAGTCGGCGCCGCGCCCGCGGTGGCCGTCACTGCCGAGGCCGCGAAGATTTCCATCGACGATTTTGCCAAGATCGAGCTGCGCGTCGGCCTGGTGAAGGTCGCAGAGCGAGTGCCCAAGGCGGATAAGCTGCTGCGGCTCGAAATTGATATCGGCACTGAGGTGCGGCAGGTGCTGGCGGGGATCGCGGAGGCCTATGCACCCGAAACTCTGGTGGGGCGCAAGGTGGTGATTGTGGCGAACCTGGCGCCGCGAAAATTGCGTGGGCTGGAGTCGAATGGGATGATTGTGGCGGCATCGCTCGAGGGCGGGAAGCCGGTGCTGGCGGGGTTTTTGGAGGATGTGCCGGTAGGGGCGCGGCTGAAGTAGGGGACGGTGGAGTTTAAGGGATCGCCATGAAGGTCACCTGCAAGGCAAGAACTGCGAGAATGTCACCTCCAGGTCGGCCCATGGCTACGTACGAGAAAGAATCCGAGTTCGATCTGACCGTTGCCAAGGAATACGTTGTTCTGGCGATCGCAATGTGGGAAACCATGGTTCTCTTCTTGCTCGCCGACGACTACAACTTGCCAAACTGGCATCCCGTTGAACTGTTTCTGGTGACCGACAACCACTTGGGAGACGACTGGTTTTTCAGCGCCAGTATTGCGAACAAACATGGCGTTCAGGCAATTTGGGGATATGAACATCTTGTCCGTGATACCGATCACTATGAAGCGCTCCTGGAACGAAATCCTGACGCGCTGAAGATTTTCTATGAGGAGAAATCTCGCAGAGAACAAGCTGGCTAGGTTTCTACCGGGCACAGGAGCAAAACCGCCGAGCTTCGCTCGGCCGGACAGCCGAGGGCGGCTGTCCCCACATGACTTCTCAATGTTTGTTGATTCGCATGCGCATCTGGATGGGGAGCGGTTTGATTCCGACCGTGAGATGGTGATTGCTCGGGCGCGGGAGGCTGGGCTTTCCGCCATGGTCGCTATTGGAAATGGCGACGGGCCGGCTGAGGCGGATTGCGGGATTCGGCTGGCGGAGAAGTACGATTTCATCTACGCCACACTCGGCATTCATCCACATGAAGCGCGGCTCGCCGATGACGCCGCGTACGCGAATATGGAACGGCTGGCACGGCATCCTAAGGTGATTGCGTGGGGCGAGATTGGGCTGGATTACTTTTACGATCACTCGCTGCGCGAAGTGCAAAAAGAAGTCTTCACGCGGCAGATGGAATTGGCGGCGGCGGCGAAGCTGCCCATCGTGATTCACTGCCGGCCGTCTGAGGGGAGTGACAACGCCTGGGAAGATTGCCTGGGGCTGATCCAGGAGCGGTGGGCGCCGAAAGGGATTGGCGGGATTCTGCACTGCTTCACTGGCAATTGGCCGCAGGCGAAGCGGGCGCTCGACATAGGATTCATGATTTCATTCGCGGGAAACATCACTTTCCCCAAGGCGCAGCAGATTCGCGACGCGGCGTTGGAAGTTCCACTTGACCGGATGCTCATCGAGACCGACTCGCCATATCTGGCGCCGGTGCCGCATCGTGGGAAGCGGAACGAGCCGGCGTTCGTGAAGGATACGGCGCGGAAACTGGGCGAGTTGCGCGGGCTGCCGATGGAGGAAGTGGGCGAGCGCACGTCGCGCAATTTCTACAATTTTTTCAAAATTGCTGAAACGGCTGAAAGCAAAGTTACGGCGCGCTGACCTCGCGGTTTCTGTTAACCTCATGTAAAGATTCCATCATTTCAGAAAGAATAGAAATGTATGCCCGATAACAGCTTCGACGTGGTCAGCAAGATCGATCTGGCGGAGGTTTCGAACGCGATCCAGCAGGCGCTGAAGGAGGTTCATCAGCGTTTCGATCTTAAGGATTCGAAGTCGAATATCGAACTCGATAAAGACGGGATCGTGCTGCATTCCGCCGACGAATACAAGCTCAAGGCGGTCAACGACGTGCTGCAGGCGAAACTAGTGAAGCGCAACGTATCTCTGAAGGGGTTGACCTACGGCGCGGTCGAGTCGGCGGCCGGGGGAACGGCGAAACGGCGTATCACCATGCAGCAGGGCATCCCGATCGAGAAGGCGCGGGAGATCGTGAAACTGGTAAAAGACTCGAAGAAAAAAGCGCAGGCCTCGATCCAGGCAGACCTGGTGCGGGTGAGCAGCAAGGACCGCGACACGCTGCAGGACGTGATCGCGATGCTGCGGCAAAAAGATTTTGGAATTGATTTGCAGTTTACGAATTACAGGACGAATTGAAAGCTGGACGTCGGACCTCAGACCCCGGCCAGGGTTCGGGCCGTCAGTTTCTGGTGTCGTGAAGTCCAAGGTGGAGGTCCAGGGTCTGAAGTCCGAGGTCCGAGGTCCGAGGTCGGTTTCTAATGAGTGCGTCGGCCGCCATTAACGGAAAAGAAGTATTCGACCTGCTGCGGGAGGATCTCGTCGCGCTGGAGCAGGAGTTTGAGCACGATACGGTCTCGGGCGTGCAGGCCATCACTGAGATTGGCGAGTATTTGCGGGCGGGCGGGGGGAAGAGGATTCGTCCGGCGCTGCTGCTGCTTTCGGCGAAGCTGCTGAACTACCAGGGGCGGGGCGCAGTGCGACTGGGAGCGGTGGTTGAGATTATTCATACCGCGACGCTGGTGCATGACGACATCATCGACGAGGCCAAGACGCGGCGGGGGCGGCCTGCGGCGAACACGCAATGGGGCAACTCGAAGTGCGTGCTGGCGGGCGATTGGCTCTACATGCAGGCTTTCAAGAATGCCGTGCAGGAGCGGAATTTTCGCATTCTCGATACGCTGATCGCGCTGACGCAGCAGATGGTGGAAGGCGAACTGCTGCAGATGGAAAAGCTGGGCAAGCTGATCACGTTAGACGAGCACTTCGATCTGATTTTCCGCAAGACGGCTTGCCTGTTTTCCGTATGCATGCGGCTGGGAGCGATTCTGGGCGGCGCTACCATGGAGCAGGAAGAAGCTCTCGGGCGCTATGGCCACGACCTGGGGATGGCCTTCCAGATTGTGGATGACGTGCTGGACCTGACGGCTTCAGAAGATGTTCTGGGCAAGCCTGTGGCTAGTGATCTGCGCGAAGGCAAGGTCACCATGGCAGTGATCCATGCCCTGGAACGCTGTACGCCGGAAGAGCGGGGAAAGATCGAGACCATCGTGCACCAGATGGCTTTCAACGGCGTGACCCATGCGCAGATCCTCGAAATTCTAGTACGCTACGGATCGCTCGAAGCGGCGCATGACCGCGCGGCGAGATACGCTGAATCGGCACGCAAAGCTATTTGCACGTTTCCGGACTCCGGGGTGAAGCGGGCGCTGTTGTGGGCTCCGGAGTTTGTGGTGGCGCGGGAGAAATAGCTACCCTCCGCTATCAACTTTCGGCTCTCGGCGAAGCCATCTGCTACCGATGATTTCCGTCACACACAACTGTGACGGACGCTACAGACTTCTCTTCCAAACCTGGTCAACAATGCAGGCAGGTTGGTGGAAATGTCCGCCAACGCGCAAGGCTGCAGAGACGCACGAACGTGCGATGGAGTCGCTATGAGAGAGTGCTCCATCTGATCTCTCCTCGGCACTCGTGAACAGTAGAGTCGCCGGGTACATGGCCGGGCGCGGGACACACCCCAACCGAGGAGAGGCAGCGGCTTCAGTCGAAGCTTTACTGAAAAGGCGCCTAGGATTAACCGACGCGCCGGCCCACACAAGGCCGGAGGGACTTCGAGTGGAAGCCGCTGCCTGATCGCTCACCCTGCACGGGGAGAGTCCTCCTGAAAAACGCACTCCCCGTACAATAGCCGGACGCCTGTTCATCGGACAGGCGCCCGGCGTTGTTTATACTGAACCTTTTCCCGGTGTTCACTATCCAACAGTGTTTATGACTGACATGCTGAAGTTGATGGCGGGGCACGGCTATGTCCTAACCTTCGTGCTGCTGCTGGCGGAGGCGATGGGGTTTCCCTTCCCGGCTGCGATTGCCCTGGTGGCGGCGGGTGCGGCGGTTGCCGCCCACGCGCTGTGGGGGCCGTCGGTGGTGATGATCGCGGTAACGGCTCTGCTGCTGGGCGACTCCGCGCAATTCTGGTTGGGACGGGTGATGGGGTGGAGGTTGCTGGGATTTTTGTGCCGCGTATCGCTGAATCCAGAGACGTGCATCCTGCGGTCGGCGGAGTCATTTTACAAACGCGGCAAAGCGACGTTGGTGATTGCCAAGTTCATACCCGGGGTCAATACCATGGCCGCTCCGCTGGCAGGCAGCATGAAGATGCACTTCGGGCAGTTTTTGCGTCTCGACTTTGCGGGAGCCCTGCTCTACTCGGTGACGTATCTGTCGGTGGGCTACCTGGCGCGGGATTTTCTGAAGGCGATTCTGCGCGGTTTTCATGCGGCTGGAGAAACTCTGGAAGGGGTGGTTCTGGCGGCGCTGCTGGCGTATGTGACTTACCGGGTGGTGCAATACCGCAGATTCCGCATGTACCGGGTGGTGCCGCGAGTGCAGGTGCAGGAACTGGCAGATCTCCTGGCTTCGGAGAACGCGAGCCGGGTGTTGATCGTGGACGTGCGCAGCCATGGGTACTATGATTCGGGCACGTCGCGGATCAAGGGGTCGATTCGCATCGAGCCCAATAACCTGGAAGAAGAGATCAAGAACCTGCCCAAGGAAAAGGACATTTATCTCTACTGTACTTGAGCGCGCGAAGCGACCAGCGCCCGGGTGGCGCACCTGCTGCGGGAAAAAGGATTCAACACGTTTGTGATCGTCGGTGGGCTCACGGCCTGGCGCAATGCGGGGGAACCGCTGGAGTCGGTGCCGAAGGATGATCTGGTGAGGTTGCCCACGTTTAGTTAGTGGATAGTGGATAGTTGTTAGTGATTCGTAGTTCTGCTGGTTCATCGATCCGGTCACGGGCGACACACCTCACGCTCCGAACTGCCTTGGATGATGGTCCAGATGTTTGTACCTGCCCCTGCTCCAGTCCTGCGGGGTCAGCTTACCGAAGAAGGGGTGCGGATGCGCGGTGCATTTCGCCTCCCCGCCCTCGAGAAACTCCCGAATGCGAAGCTTGAGATGTTGCTGTTCCCGGCTGAAATCCCACGAATCGGCGACCACGAGCTTTTTGTCGGTGGGACTGTTTCTGGAAAGCGGTTTGTCGTTGGTGTAGATGGGGCGACCGATCGGGCCGAGAATCCTGCCAATCAACAGGAGCGGCAAAACCAGGCGTCCTGAAACCATGTCGAGGGCGGCGGAGCAGTGAGCCATCATCTGGGCCGCATCCTTTTTTCCCCATTGATGTTGCGTGGTGGGTTGTAGCTTGTCGATGCGCGAAATTACTTCGTCGACCGCGTCTGGATGGAACAGATTCTTCTTACTTTTGACTCCCCGCTGATCATCCCTAAGAATCGTGCATGATAGCATCCGCGGCTTATCGACCCAGCACGTCCGGCTGCAAAAGTCCGGGGCGGTTATCTGAAATCACCGCTGAAACTCAGCTTCGCAAGCCGTTTGTGACGAGGGTGTAACATTGGGGCACTTTGCTGCCATGAGCGACACCGCCAGCCACGCAAGTCCAGCGCCGCGCGCCATTTTACCGAAAGGGTCCGCTCTCGATGCGCACACTCCAGGCATGAACCGCGTGGTTTTTCTACTGAGTCTTTCTGTGTTCATCAACTACATCGACCGCAGCAATCTTTCGATTGCCGCGCCGCTGCTGCAGCACGAACTTGGCATTTCCTATTCTCAGCTCGGGGTTTTGCTCTCTGCCTTCTTCTGGCCCTACGCGCTCATGCAGATGCCGGCGGGTTGGCTGGTGGACCGTTTTGACGTGAAGTGGGTTTTTGCGGCAGGCTTTTTTCTTTGGTCCGCGGCCACCGCGGTGACCGGAACCTTGCATGGGTTCGCCGCCCTGATTGCGATTCGGGTAATCTTAGGTTTGGGAGAATCCATCGTATTTCCGTCGTGTTCAAAAATCCTGGGCACCCATTTCGTGGAGAAACGCCGTGGATTTGCCAACGCAATGTTGATGGCGGGCCTGTCTCTGGGGCCGGCCCTGGGAATCCTATTTGGCGGAGTGGTGATTGGCCGCTTCGGGTGGCGGCCATTTTTTGTGACCCTGGGCCTGGCCAGCCTGCTGTGGCTAGTGCCGTGGCTGGCGTGGATGCCGCGCCGCCCGAGTCCGCCGGGGCCGGCGGCTTCCCACCAAATGGGCTACCTGCGCATTGTTCGGGAGCGATCAGCGTGGGGCACGTGCCTGGGCCAGTTCTGCATCAACTACTTTCTGTATTTCCTGGTGACGTGGCTGCCGTTCTACCTGGTGCGGGCCCGGAATTTCTCGGCGAATGACATGGCGAAGGCCGGGAGCCTGGTATTTTTCATGTCCGCGGTCTCCGCCACGGTGTGGGGCAAGCTCTGCGACCGTTGGATCAATGCAGGAGCCTCGCTGACGGTTGTGCGCAAGGCGTCCATGGTTATGGGGCATATTGGTATCGGAATTTCTCTGGCGGCGACAGCTTTCACGCAAGGCGCCGTGTTTATTGCGATGCTGGCGTTGACCGGGATATTTCTCGGCATCAGCGTCTGCAACAGCTGGGCGATTGCGCAGACCCTGGCCGGCCCCCTAGCGGCTGGACGATGGACCGGACTGCAGAACTTCGTGGGCAACTTCGCAGGTTGGGTGGCGCCCGTGCTCACGGGAGTCCTGGCGGGCCGCACGGGAAGTTTCCGTTGGCCGTTTTTTATCACCGCGGTGGTCGCCTGGGTGGGGGCTTTGAGTTGGGGTTGGATAGTGGGACCAGTGGAGCAATGCGATTGGCAGAAGCGCGGCGGTGCGGCGCAGGTGGATGCGTACGCAGACGCCATTTAGGCGAGTAAAACATTTTTCATGGCGCGTGAAATCGAAATCAAGTTTCGCGTTCGTGATGTGCGCGCGCTCGATCGAAAACTGCACGCGGCAGGATTTCGCATGGAAACGCAGCGTACGCACGAACTGAATACTCTCTATGACCTGCCTGGAGAAGTGCTGCGCCACCGCAAGGAATTGCTGCGGATTCGGAAGTATGGCTCGGAATGGACGCTTACCTTTAAGTGTGGCACAGTGCGGGGACGGCACAGCAGCCGGATTGAGTTGGAGACTGGCTTGAGCGACGGAAAACAAATGGGTGCGATTCTGCACGGGCTAGGCTACGCACCGTTGTTCCGCTACGAGAAATTCCGCGCTGAGTGGACGGACGGCAAGGGGCAGGTGGTGGTGGACGAGACTCCCATCGGCAATTTTTGCGAGATTGAGGGCCCGCCCCGGTGGATTGACGCCACCGCGAAGAAATTGGGCGTGAGCACGGCCGACTACATCACGAAAAATTATGCCACACTGTTCCTCGAATGGACGCATCAGAGTGGTAGTAGAGCGAAGGAAATGACTTTCGCGGCGGTGGGTCGAACCCCGGGAGCGCGCAGATGAGAACAATTCGACTGGTTGAGTTGGCTCGCAAGGGCGGCATTTTTCTTCTGGGATGCGCCTGTGCCGCGGGAGCGGCGGCGCAGGACATCCCCCTCCCGCAATTGAAACCGGGTTCGGCGCGCAAACCGGCGGAGACGGCCACGACGCAATCCCAGTCCGCCGTTCCGCAGACGATTGCACTAACGGTGCCGAAGGGCACTCCCATGCAGGTGGCACTAGACCAGGAAGTGCGTTTGCGCAAGGTGGGACAAACCGTCCACGGACGCCTGGTGGAACCCGTCTTCGCCTTCGACAAGCTGGTGCTGCCGGTGGGCACCGAGATGCTGGGACGGGTGAAGAGCATCGAGCATCTCTCCAAGGGCAAACGCACCGGCGCCGCGCTCAACGCGGATTTCACACCCGCGCGCAAGCTGGAAATGGAGTTCAGCGAACTGGTGCTGCCGGACGGGAAGCACATCGGCCTGCACACAACCGTGACCCCGGGGTCGGGCCAGGTGCTGAAGGTCACGACCACCCGCGAGAAAAAAAATACCATCAAGGATGCGGCCGCCACGAAAATCGGCGAGGCCAAGCAGCAAGCCAAACAGCAATGGAGCGATGCCATGAATCAGCTGAAGATGCCGGGCAAGATGCATCGGCTGGAGCGGTATGTCGAGTCTCAGCTGCCCATTCATCGGCAATATATTCCTGCGGGTACGGTGTATTTCGCGGAACTCAACGATCCGCTCGATTTCGGCACCGAAGTTCTATCGCCCGAACAAGCTCTATCGATCGGTAGCGCAGTGCCGCCGGGCAGCGTGGTTCATGCCCGCCTGATCACGCCGCTTACTTCGGCCACCACGCAAAAGGGTGACGAGGTGGAGGCTGTACTGTCGCGGCCCCTGTTCGACGGCGATCACCTGATTTTGCCGCAAGGGAGCCGCCTGCGGGGTTCGGTGCTGCAAGTTCGGCCCGCCCGCCGCCTGAAGAAGAACGGGCAGCTGCGCATGACCTTCCGCGAGCTCACTCCTCCGGATGGCATCGCGGAGAAAATAGAAGCTACCTTGGAAGCCGTGGAGGCAGCCAAAAATGGCAACGTGAAACTGGACGCCGAAGGCGGAGCGGAGGCCACCACCCCAAAGACCCGGTACTTAAACTTGGCGGTGTCGCTGTGGCTGGCCGGGGCGTCCGGGGGCGGGGATCACGACCGCGTCGGAGGCGGCAACGCCGCCGGGGATCCGGGCGGACGCGTCGCAGGGGGAGCAGGCGGATTTAAGTTAATCGGTATCGGCCTTGGCCTCGCTGTCCGTTCGCAGGTGTTCGGCAGAGCGATGGGCGCATACGGTGCGGGCCTGAGCGTCTACACAAATTTCCTGGTCCGGGGACGCGAGGTGGTGTTCCCGAAGAACATGGCCATGGACGTCGGCGTGGGGCAACGGGATGCGGCAAGCCCTGCTCCGGAGCCCGAGAAAACTTCCGCCAGCGCGGGCAAGAGTCCGTCGTAGGCGGAGGGTCTCCCAGTTGAGATAGGAGCGTTACAAAGGCTAGCCGTGGGAGAGTTGCGGCTGGAGCATACAAGAGCGCCTCGCTGCGCTCGGCCGGACAGCCGAGGCGGCTGTCCCTACGTGATTGTGGCAGCTCATGCCCCGTGGCACTTTTTATATTTCTTGCCGGAGCCACAGGGGCAGGGATCGTTGCGGCCTACTTTTTCCTGCGATCTTACGACCTGCTGCACTTGCTGCGCATCTCCGGCGCCGGCCATGCGCGCCTGTTCCAGCTCGCGGCGCTTGCGGCGCATGAAGGCTTCTTCTAACTCATCGGCGGAAGTGGAAACCATGCGCGGAGGACGGTGTCCGTTGCCATCGCCACTATACTGCGCGGGAACTCCTGAGTCTGGTCCTTGTCCTTGGCCTTCGGGACCGCCGGGCTGCGGGCCTTGCGGGCCGGCATCGGGCGGGCGCTCGAGAATCTGCATAAGGTAGAGATACCGGACCGTATCTTCCTGGAAGCGCTGCAGCATGGCTTCGAACATCTCGAACGATTCTTTCTTGTACTCGACCAGCGGATCATGCTGGCCATAGCCGCGCAGGCCGATGCCCTCCTTGAGGTGGTCCATGCCCAGGAGGTGATCTTTCCACTGCTGGTCGATCACGCTGAGCATGATCATGCGCTCGTGATGGCGCATGGCGTCGGGGCCGATGAGTTTTTCTTTCGCGTCGTAGCGCTCTTTTAATTTAGCGAAAACGGCGTCGCCGAGTTCCTGGCGATTGAGAGTTTCGGGCTTCACGCCTTCCGCGAGAAAGTCGACGCCGAAGCGCGTGAAGATCGCATCTTTCAGACCTTTGATGTTCCAGTCATCGACGTGGGCCTTGGCCGGGCAAAACTCTTCCATCTGCTCGCCGAGAATTGCGGAGACGTAATCTTCGAGGATCAGATCTTTCTGATCCATGCCTTCGAGCAGGCGGCGGCGCAGGCCGTAGACGGCCTCGCGCTGCTTGTTCATCACGTCGTCGTATTCGAGCAAATGTTTGCGCGATTCGAAATGCTGCGCTTCCACCGCTTTCTGCGCGGTCTCGATGCGGCGAGTAATGAGCTTCGATTCAATCGGCACGCCCTCTTCCATGCCGAGCCGTTGCAGCAGGTTCGAAACCCACTCTTTGGCGAAGATGCGCATCAGGTCATCTTCGAGCGCGAGATAGAAGCGCGAGGAACCGGGATCGCCCTGGCGGCCGGCGCGTCCGCGAAGCTGGTTGTCGATGCGGCGGGACTCATGGCGCTCGGTGCCGAGAATATGCAGGCCGCCGACCGCAGTTACTTCGTCGTGTTCTTTGTCGGTTTGCTGTTTGTAGCGGTTGAAGGCTTCCGTCCACTTGTCAGTGGGGACGGTGTACTCGTTGCCGTTGTAATAGAAAAGGGAGGTCTGGCCATCTTCCAGCGGACCTTCGATCTTGCCCTGGGCGACGCGTAATTGCTGCGCGATTCCCCTCTTCACCATCTCCTGCTTGGCCATGAATTCGGCGTTGCCACCCAGCAGAATGTCGGTGCCGCGGCCGGCCATGTTGGTGGCGATGGTAACCTGGCCCTTGCGCCCGGCCTGGGCGACGATTTCCGCTTCACGCTCGTGCTGCTTGGCGTTCAGCACCCAGTGCTTGACGCCTTTTTTCTTCAGCAGTTCCGAGAGACGTTCGGACTTTTCGATCGATGTGGTGCCGACCAGCACGGGCTGGCCCTTGGCGTTGAGTTGCTGGATTTCATCGGCGGCGGCGAAGTATTTTTCTTTTTCCGTGCGGAAAACGACGTCGGGATGTTCGAGACGCAACATCTGCTTGTTGGTCGGGATGACGACCACATCCAGCTTGTAGATCTTGTCGAACTCCGTGGCTTCGGTCTCCGCGGTGCCGGTCATGCCCGCCAGTTTCTTGAACATGCGGAAATAATTCTGGAAGGTAATCGTGGCCAGCGTCTGGTTCTCGCGCTCGATCTTGACCCCTTCCTTGGCTTCAATGGCCTGATGCAGGCCGTCAGACCAGCGGCGGCCGGGCATCATGCGTCCGGTGAACTCGTCGACGATGATGACTTCTCCGTCTTTGATCACGTATTCCACATCACGGCGGTAGAGCGCGTGCGCCTTGATCGCGGTATCGACGTGATGCTTCAGTGGCCAGTTTTCCGGGTCGGCAATGTTGCCGATGCCCAGCAGTTGTTCCACTTTCAACCAGCCGTCGTCGGTGACGGTGATGTTGCGATGCTTTTCGTCGACCACAAAATCGCCAGTGAGCTGCGCGGGTTCGCCGGGAGCCACGTCGAGCTCTTCGCCTTTTTCAAGCTTGGGGATGATGCGATTCACTTTGTAGTACTTGTCGGTAGATTCTTCACTCGCGCCCGAAATGATCAGTGGGGTGCGAGCTTCGTCAATCAGGATGGAATCGACTTCGTCGACAATCGCGTAGTTGTGGCCGCGCTGCACGCAATCTTTCAAGTCGAACTTCATGTTGTCGCGCAGGTAGTCGAAGCCGAACTCGTTGTTGGTTCCGTAGGTCACGTCGGCCGCGTAGGCGGCGCGGCGCTCTTCGTCGTCGAGGTCGTGGACGATCACGCCCACGCTCAGCCCGAGGAAACGATAGAGCTTGCCCATCCATTCGGAGTCGCGTTTGGCCAGGTAGTCGTTGACGGTGACCACGTGAACGCCGCGCCCGCTGAGCGCGTTCAAGTAAACCGGCAGCGTGGCGACCAGCGTTTTGCCTTCGCCGGTTTTCATTTCAGAAATCGTGCCCTGGTGCAACACCATGCCGCCGATCAGCTGCACGTCGAAGTGGCGCATGTTGAGCACGCGGCGCCCCCCTTCGCGGACCACGGCAAAGGCTTCGACCAAAATTTCGTTGAGAACTTCCTGCAGCGCGTCGTAGTGCTCTCTTTCGAGCCGTTTCTGGCGGTCGACATCGGGCTCGGGTTCATCCGCGGCATCGGCGACGGGCTCCGCGGTTCGGGCGTCCGTGAAGCGAACCAGCCGTGCCTGAATGCGCTGCCGGAATTCGTCTGTCTTGGCGCGCAACTCTTCGTCGGTGAGCTTCTGCATGGCTGGCTCAAGCGCGTTGATGGCCAGCACCTGCGGCATCAGGGCCTTGACGACCCGCTCGTTCTTCGTTCCGAAAACCTTGCCCAGCAGAGTGTTAATCAAAACCTGGAATCCTTCGGAGGGCAGCAAGCCCGAGCCTATCTTTAAAAGCCTAGCATACTTAGATGCGCCGGACAGGCGCCAGGAAACTGTGTTGGAACCGCCTGCTAGATTCACCGCCCGGAATGCCGGCGACATGCGCGGAGAAGCATTCCTGTGACTCTTCGTCGAACCCCGTAGACACGGCAGTAGATGCGCTTTTCGTGTATATTCCCCACAACCTCACCAAGTTTGCCCCATGCCCACTTTCTACGACCGCTTTGTGGAGTGTTCCGAACGCTGGCCCGAGCATATTGCGCTGCAGGTGCAGCGCCCCGAGCATATCGAGAGTTGCACCTACGCCGAATTGCGACGTATGGCCGAATCCGTAGGGCGATGGATTGCGGAGAACGGATTCGCGCGCGGTTCGCGCCTGGCGATTCTGGCCGATAACCATCCGCGGTGGGTGGCAGCATATCTGGGGATCATCGCGTCCGGTTGCGCAGCGGTACCTTTAGACACTGCGTTGCACGCCGACCAGGCCACGAAATTGCTCCAAGACAGTGGCAGTGTAGCCGTATTCTGCGACGCGAAACATTCCGAGGTGGCGCGACCGGCGGCAGACGAGATTCCTGTCGGGCTCGTGCTCATGGATCCTGAGCGCGCGCCCTCGGCTTCCCTTCAAAATCAGTGGCGGGGAGATTTAAGTGAGATTTTCGCGGCTGGACCGGGAAAGTTTGCGCCCGAAGAGGTCAACCCGGATGACCTCGCTTCCCTGCTCTACACCTCGGGCACCACCGCCGATCCCAAAGGCGTGATGCTGACGCACGCCAATCTGCTGGGCGAAGTGGAAGCGGTTTTCAACTGGGTGGAGTTGGGTCCGGGCGATGCGCTTCTGGGCGTGTTGCCCATGTTTCATGTGCTGGCGCAAATGGCCAATCTGACCATTCCGCTGGTCAAGGGCGCACGCGTTGTCTACCTCGAAACTCTGAATACCACGGAATTGCTGCGCGCGCTGCGGGAGCGCGATATCACGGCGTTTGCGGTAGTCCCACAGTTTTTCTATTTGATCCACGAGCGCATTTTTCAGGAAGTCGCCAAACGGGGCGCCTTCGCGAGAACGGCCCTGACTGCACTCATGAGCGTCAATCGCACGCTGCGAAGAGTCGGACTGAACGCCGGTCCGTTTTTGTTTCGCAAAGTCCACGAAACCCTGGGCAGCAAGATGCGTTACCTGGTCACCGGCGGCTCGCGATTCAATCCCGAAATCGCCCGCGACTTCCGTGACTTAGGGGTTGACGTGCTGCAAGCCTACGGGCTGACCGAGACCACCGCGGCCGTATTCGCCAATTCCCCGGCGAACAACGTGATCGGCTCTGTGGGCCAGGCCATGAAGGGTGTAGAGGCGAAGATTGTCGACCCGCAGCCGCAGGAAGACGGCGGTCAGGCCGTGGGCGAGGTCTCCCTGCGCGGGCCGGTCGTGATGAAGGGATACTGGAAGCGTCCCGACGCGACGGCCGCGGTGATGCGCGACGGATGGTTCCTGACCGGCGATCTCGGCTACTTCGATTCGCACCACAATCTTTTTCTTACTGGACGGAAGAAAGAGGTGATCGTCCTCAGCAACGGCAAGAATGTGTATCCCGAAGAGGTCGAGGCGCACTATCTCCAATCGCCGTTCATCAAGGAGATCGCCGTGATGGGGCTGGAAGGCAAACCGGGCGAGAGCGGAGACCGGCTGCATGCCGTCATCGTGCCGAACTTTGAAGTGCTGCGTCAGCGCAAGATCGTTAACGTGAAAGAGGCCATTCGTTTCGACATTGATGGACTTTCTCCCAAAATTGCCTCCGCCAAGCGTATTGGCAGCTACGAGATCTCGCAGGAAGATCTGCCGCGCACCACCACGCGCAAGATCAAACGCTTCGAAGTGGAAAAGCGGGTGAAGGCAAATCTGGCGCGGAAATCCAACGATGATTCCGCATCGGCCACGGAAAAACCATTGACCCCGGAGCAGACAGCGTGGCTGGGAGAGCCCAAGGTGCAGCAGGCTCTGGAGGTTTTGCGTGAAGCGGCTCCCACCCGGCCTCCCGCCCTGCGCCCGGATTACAGCCTTGAACTAGATCTGGGCCTCGACTCGATGCAGCGCATCGAGGCCCTGAGCCGTCTTGAAGAAAAACTTGGTGGCAACCTGGACGAGGCACAACTGGCCGGGATCTATACGGTGCGCGACCTGATTGACGCCGTATTGCGGAGTGCGGCAAGCGGCGCGGGCGGACCCGCCTCCCACGCTACCTTTGCCGGATGGAAAGCCATTTTGGCAGAAGAGCCAGCCCGCGACGAGGTGATTGCGCTGGCCCGGCCACAGCGCCTCAGCGCCGCGTTCTGGTACATGGCTTCACGGCTCATACAGGTGATCGCGCTCGATCGTTTCAGTTTGCGTGTGCACGGCCTTGCCAAGCTGCCCCAGAGCGGCGCGTATATTATCTCGTCCAATCACCAGAGCTATCTCGATGCCGCCATCCTGGCCGGCTTTCTGCCGCCCAAAGTGTTTGAGAAAGTGTTTGCCGTGGGAACCAGCGATATCTTCGGCAAGGGATTTATGCTGTGGCTGGCGCGAACGCTGCGGGTCGTGGTCGTGGATCCGGACGCCAACTTGATTCCCGCCATGCGTGCCGGCGCCTTCGGGCTGCGTCAGGGACGGCCACTCATTCTCTATCCCGAGGGCGAGCGCTCGATTGATGGCACTCCGCGCGTTTTCAAGAAGGGCGCCGCCATCTTATCCATTCACCTGCAGGTGCCGATCGTGCCGGTCGCGATTGACGGTTTTTACGAAGCGTGGCCGAGAAACAAACCGTTCGCCGGCTTTACACCGCTGCGCATGGTTTTTGGCGACCCCATCATTCCCCCGCCGGAAAGTGAAGCGTCGGAAGCAGCTTATGAAAAACTTACCGCGGACCTCAAGTCACAGGTTGTGGAGATGTGGGAAGGTCTGCGAAATGAATCCACTCCGCCTCCCTCAAAGCTGAGGACTGCGTTCTGAATTAAGGTCACAACCTTTCTTTCAGTTGTTCCGTCAATTGCGTCGCGGCTCCGTACAGCTCGGTGAGTTGCCCTCTTTGAAATCGGATGTCGTTGCGCCCCAGATCGCCCTGGATCGATCGGCAGAGTTGAAAAGCGGTTCGAACTCGCTCCGCGGCCAGCAACGAAACCACTCCTTCAGTTCCCTCATCCAACTGCCGGGAAGCCACGGATTGCTGCGCCGCCCACGCCGTATTCCGGACTCGGTTGAGGGCATCGCGAAAATCAGTCAGCACGCGTGGATCTACCTCCGCCGAGAGCAGCAGTTTTTGCACGGCGCGCAACTCGGTCATGGCACTGCCCAGCCGTTCTGAAACAGTATGAGGCCCCGCGCGAGTCTCCGCCGGTCTTCGCTTCACCAAACGTTCTCCCATCTTTTAAGACTAATCCGTTTCTGATGGCAGGCGCAGACCTCCGAAGGGAGACTGCCTTCGTAATCGATGGATTAGCGAGAAATAATAAATACCCGATCCGGTCGGCTCCTTACTTCGCTCGCGGGTGAGTCTGGTCGTAAACCTGGAGCACGTGCTTCATCGAAAGCTGCGTATAGCGCTGCGTGGTGGCGAGGCGCTCGTGACCCAAGAGTTCCTGAATGGCGCGCAGATCGGCGCCCTCCTCCAGCATGTGAGTTCCAAAAGCGTGGCGCAGCGTGTGCGGATGAACATCGGGCGAGAGCCCCTTGGCGACTGCAATCTTCTTGATGATGCGCCCAACGCTGCGGGTGGTGAGCCGCCCACCGCGCTGGTTGATGAGCAACGCAGAAGAGTGCTTGTGCGTCCCGGCCAGGAGTTGAAGGCGCGCGGGAAGATACTCTGCGAGCGCGCTCATCGCCGAGCCTCCGAATGGGACGTAGCGCTCTTTTTTTCCTTTGCCGCGAATCAGAATCGCTTCTGAACTCAAGCGAATGTCGTCAAGATTGATGCCGGTGAGCTCCGAGTTGCGAATGCCGCAGCCGTAGAGCAATTCCAGCATGAGACGATCGCGCTCGGGAAAAGCTGCCGCTTCCGGCATTTCGCCATCAAGCACGGAGTTCATCTCTTCGATCGTCGGGACACGAGGAAGCTTCTTCGGCAGCTTTGGGGTGGCCACCAGTTTTGCGGGGTTCTGCTCCACCACTCCCTCGCGCGCCAGCCAGCGATACAGAGAACGCACGGCGGCCAGCGAACGCGCTACGGAAGTCTTGCTCAAACCTTTTTCGTAGAGTTGAGAAAGGAATCCGCGAATGGCGATGTGGTCGATCTCTTTCCAGCGTCGCGAACCGGCATAAGCAGCAAAGTTGGCCAGGTCTCCGCGGTAGGCTTTGATGGTGTGCAGCGAGGCATTCTGCTCGCGCAAATGACGCAGGAAATCCGCGACCGCCCGGGAGACGGTAGTCTTCTCTGTGGTCATTCCTGATCCCTAATTCCTGATCCCTGATTCTTTCACCTGACCTTCGCCCTGGGATGATGTTTCTGATACACCGTCCGCAGTCGATCCAGCGCCAGATGCGTATACACCTGCGTCGTCGAAATATCGGAGTGGCCCAGAATCGTCTGCACCGTGCGCAAGTCAGCGCCGTTCTCGACCATGTGCGTGGCGCAAGAGTGCCGCAGCATGTGCGGCGACGCTTTGCGTCCCGACGCGGCCGACGCAGCCCGCACCATCTGCCAGACACGCTGTCGCGTCAGCTTGTGAGCGCCGCGGGCGAGAAACAACAGTGGCGAGCTCTTGATTCGTGCGATGCCCGCTACCATCCGCCCTCCCAACACGGGCCGTGAATCCGAAAGATATTCCGCCAGCGCATGCTGCGCCGATTTTCCCAGCGGCACCACGCGCTCTTTGTCTCCCTTACCCCGCACCAGCATGTACCCGGCTTCCAGTTTCAGATCTTCGAGTTTTGCATTGACGATTTCTGAAACCCGCAACGCGCCGGCGTAAAGCACCTCCAGCATGGCGCGATCACGAATGGCCAGCGCGGCGAAATCTTTCGTCTCGTGCGCTCCCCCGGCCGCGTACCGTAGGCCCGGCGCGGCGAGCGTAGCCTCCATCTCGTCGCGCGCCAGCGATTTCGGCAAAACCTTCCACTGTCGCGGCGATTCGATATTCAACGTAGGGTCATGCCCGATCTTTTTGTCGAGCAAGAGATAGCGATACAGATGCCGCAACGCCGAGAGCTTCCTCCCCACGCTGCGCCCATCCACCTGATTGGCAAACAGTTGTTGCAGGAATTCCCGCACATCGTTGCGGCGCGCGGTGAGCAGCGTACGCTTCCGCTTCGCCACAAACTCGGCGAACTGGCCCACATCGGTGGTATATGCGCTTATGGAAAGCGGCGCGAGACCCTTTTCGATTCTCAAATAATCAAGAAAGCTGGAGAGCACGCCCGAATTAGCTTCTGAAGTCATAGTCAGGGGAAGAATGAGTATCCGCGTTATCGGACGCTGCGAAAAGTGACGATGCGGGTGCCGGGTAGGAGTCGTAGCAAGCTACGTCTCTACAGCCAAGGTTTTGCGCATTTCGTAGAGACGTGGCTTGCTACGTCTCCCACCACTACTCACGCCGCACTGACTTCCCGCAGCATCTCCACCGCATACAGCGCTCCCTCCGGCGTTTCTTCGTGCTTGAAGTAGGCGAACACGTCGCGGCCAGCGGCCATGTGCCCCTGGATGCGGTCGATCATGGAGCGGCGTTCGTCACCGCTATAACTCGGCTTGCGAAAGCGGTAGTAAACAAACGCCGCAGTGGCTACCTCGGGCGTAGTCATGGTTTCAGTTTCGGCAATGCAAACCGCCGCCTGGTGCGAGCGGAGCAACTCCCAGGTGGCATCGGTGAACCAGGATGCGTGACGAAACTCGAACGATGCTGGAGCGGTGCGCGGCAGAATGGCGAGAAAATCTTTCAGCAGCGCAGCGTCCGCCTTCAGGTTTGGCGGAAGCTGAAAAAGGATCGGGCCGAGTTTCCTCGCCGACGCGAGCGGCTCGATCGTCGCCAGAAATCTGGGAACGAAGTCCTCTGTATCCTTCAGGCGCTTGATGTGCGTGATCACCTGATGAGCTTTCACGCCAAAGCGAAAATGCGCGGGGGTGTCGCGAATCCAGTTCTGGATGGTCGTCTCTTTCACCAACTGGCGGAACGTGAAGTTCACTTCCACCGTGTTGAGCTGGGTCGCGTAGTGGCCCAGAAATTTCTTTTGCGCCAGCTTGGCGGGATAAAAGTCGGGCTTCCAGCCCGGGTAGGCCCATCCAGAAGTTCCCGCGAAGAGTTGGGGCATGAGCTTGCTCGATGGTGAAAGTAGCTGCGCTAGCGCGCGGACAGGAGTGCCCGCGCCACACAAGCGGGGATTATACCTTGCGGCGAGTTTTCCCCACTGCAGGCTTCTTGTCCGTTTTGGTCGCGGCTTTTCCGGACACGCGGCCCGAATCCTCCGCCTGAGCCGCGATTTCGATCGGCTCGGCTTTTTCCGCGGCGGCGGTTGCGGCCAACTTTTTCAGGTCGGGCAGCGATTGTTTCAGCTCCAGCACTGGCTCGAACAAGTCGCCGATCTTCTCGAACCTCGCAACGGTCTGCGATGCTTCAAACACCAGCAGGCTGGCATCTTTCTTCTTGTGCGCGCGCTCCACCTCCTCCCATGTAACCGGAGTCGAAACCGTGGGATGTTCCCGCGCCCGCAGGGAATACACGCCAATCGTGGTCTTGTGCTCGTCGTTCTGGCTCCAGTCCACAAACACCTTGCCGGTGCGCACCTGCTTTTTCATCTCGGAGACAACTTGCTCGGGATGGTCGTGTTCGAGCAGTTGCGCCAGCGCGTGCGAAAACAGCTTGGTCGCGTCGTAGGTAATCGGAGTATTCAGCGGGACATAAATTTGCAATCCCTTCGAGCCTGAGGTCTTGGGAAAACTCTGCAACCGGAAATGTTCAAAGATTTCACGCAGCCACAGGCCCACCTGGCAGCATTGCACAATATTCGCCGGAGGCCCGGGATCGAGATCGAACACCATCATGGTAGGGCAGGTGATGTCGGTAGCCAGCGAAAGCGACGGATGCAGTTCCAGCGCGGCCAGATTCGCCAGCCACACCAGCGTGGCCATATCGTCGGCGAGCACATAGTGGATGGTGCGGCGGTTGCGCCCACTCCAGATCGGCGCCGTCTTCACCCAGTCGGGCCGGTGCATGGGAGCGTTCTTCTCGAAGAAAGGCTCGCCTTCCACGCCATCGGGATAGCGTTTGCGCGTGAGGGCGCGCCCGGCCAGATGCGGAATGATCGCCGGCGCGATGCGGACGTAGTAGTCGATGACGTCCTTCTTCGTGAATCCGACGGCCGGGTAAAGCACCTTCTCGAGATTCGACAGCTTCAGCGTCCTGCCCTGGACCTCAATGACCGAATCCATCCGATTCTCCCGACCCGCATTGTGCCTGAAACTCTGCAAAGCGCAAAATGCTGGGTGTAGATGCCAATGTGGGGACAGCCACCTCGGCTGTCCGCCGGAAGCAGCCCGGCTTCGGACCTCGCGGCCCGTTTGACAACTTCCCATCGCGCCACGTACTTTCAAACTTCTGCCCTGCGAGTTCGTCCAACGGATGTCCGCCCGAGTCGCAGCGACCAAATCTGGAGGTCCGATGAAAGCGCCTGCACTGAAAGCCGCCGCTCATTTTTCAGTCCTATTTCTGCTCTTTCACCTTGCCACCGCCCAGGACGTCGCTTCCTTCGACAAGCGCATCACGGTCAAGAAGTTGCCAAACGGCCTCACGCTGCTGATCTGCGAGCGCCCGGAGGCGCCGGTCTTTTCTTTCTTCACCCTGGTCGACGCAGGCTCCGCGCAAGATCCCATGGGCAAGACTGGTCTGGCGCACATGTTCGAGCACATGGCGTTCAAGGGCACGGACAAAATCGGCACCACCAATTACGCCGCCGAGAAGCCGGCGCTCGCCAAGGTCGAGGTGGCCTACGCCGCCTACATCGCCGAGCGCGACCAGAGCGTGGGCCGCGACGAAGCCAAGCTGAAGCAACTTGAGAAAGCCTGGAAAGACGCCATCGCCGCCGCCGACAAATTCGTCAAGTCCAACGAGTTCGGCAAGATCATCGAGCAGAACGGCGGCGAAGATCTCAACGCCTTCACCAATTACGACGAGACCGCCTATCACTACTCTCTCCCCGTCAACCGCCTCGAACTGTGGGCGTATCTGGAATCGGAGCGCTTTTTGCATCCCGTGTTACGCGAGTTTTACAAAGAGCGCAACGTGGTCATCGAAGAGCGGCGGTTGCGCACCGACAGCAATCCGACCGGCAGGCTGCTCGAGCAGTTCACCGCCGCCGCGTTTGAGGCGCATCCCTATCACCGCCCCACGGTCGGCTGGATGTCCGATCTGAATTCGTTTTCCGCTACCGACGCGCAAGATTTTTTCGACAAGTATTATGTGCCGGCAAACATGGTGGTCGCAGTTGCCGGCGATCTGAAAGCATCGCGGGACCTGCCCATCCTCGAGAAATATTTCAGCCGCCTGCCCACACGTCCGCAGCCGGATGAAACCACCACCGCCGAGCCGAGGCAGAATTCCGAGCGCAAAGTCGTGCTGAAAGAACAAGCCCAGCCGCTATATCTCGAGGGCTATCATCGCCCCGACTACCGCACCAAAGACGACGCGGTGTACGACGCCATCACCGATCTCATGTCGGAAGGCCGCACGTCGCGGCTCTATCGCGCGCTGGTGCGGGACAAGAAAATCGCGTCGTTCTCCGCGGGATTCAGCGGTCTGCCCGGTATCAAGTATCCGCACCTGTTCGCCTTCTACGCTTTCCCGTTGCCCGGCCACACCACGCAGGAAATGGCGGACGCCATCCACGTGGAGATTGAGCGTCTGAAAAAAGAAGACATCAGCGACGACGAATTGAAAATGATCAAGACCCGCACCAAGGCCAGCCTCATCCGCAGCCTGGCCGATAACGAGGGGCTGGCCACCAACCTGGCCACCAACCAAACCCGCTACGGCGACTGGCGCGAGCTGTTCCGCTCCGTAGACCGCATCGACCAGGTCACCAAGGCCGACATTCGCCGCGTGGCCAATGAAACTTTCGTGGATATGAATCGCACCGTAGGCGTCATCGAGACAGCCGGCGGCGCATCCGGAGCCGGCAGCACGGGCGATTCCGGCGACCAGGGAGGTGCGCAGTGACGAACTCCTCATTCCAGACGCATGCCGTGAAAATGAAACGGAGCATCGCCGCCGTAACCCTGCTTACCGCAACCGCCATTTTCGTCCCCCTTCCTCGCGCCCTGGCTCAAGCTGCGAGTTATCAGCAGGTGCCCATTCTTCCTCTGCCGGCATTTCATCCGCAGCAGCCCAAGCGCATCGAACTCGCCAACGGCATGGTGATCTTCCTGCAGGAAGATCACGAGCTCCCGCTGATTGACGGCACCGCCCGCATTCGCGGCGGATCGCGCAACGAACCCGTCAGCAAGACTGGACTGGTCGATATTTACGGCGAAGTCTGGCGCACCGGCGGAACGAAAGCCCAAACTGGCGATCAACTCGACGACTTCCTCGAAGTTCGCGCCGCCAAGGTCGAAACCGGCGGCGGTCCGGACTCTACCACCATCGGCTGGTCCTGCCTCAAGGGCGATCTCGACGACGTTTTCAAGGCCTTCGTTGACGTGCTGCAGCACCCGGAATTTCGCGCGGACAAAATCGACATCGCGAAAAAGGGCGAGGACGACGGCATCTCCCGCCGCAACGATCAAGCCGGCGGAATTGCAGCGCGCGAATCCGCCAAGCTGGCCTACGGCGCCGACAATCCTTACACTCGCGAGCCGGAGTATGCCACCGTGGCCGCAATCACCCGCCAGGATTTGCTCGATTGGCACGCCCACTACGTCCACCCCAACAACATCGTTCTCGGCATCACTGGCGACTTCGATTCCGCCGCCATGGAAGCCAAGCTGCGCGCGGCGTTCGACTCGTGGCCCAAAGGCCCGGCGCTCCCCAAAGACGACATTCAGTACCATCCCGCCCCGCCCGGCTACTACCTCGTCCCGAAAGACGACGTGAACCAGAGCAGCATTCACATGGTGGCGCTGGGCACCACCCGCGACAATCCTGACTACTACGCCATCAGCGTGTTCAACGAAGCTTTCGGCGGAGGATTCTCCTCGCGCCTGTTCAACGATATCCGCACCAGGCGCGGCCTCGCCTACAACGTGGGCGGTGGCATCGGCGCCAATTTCGGGCACCCCGGCATTTTGCAGATCGTGATGGGGACCAAGAGCCAGAGCACCATCGAAGCCATTCAGGCTGCGGGAGAAGACATCGACAACCTGGCCAGGCAGCCCATCACCGACGACGAAATCAAGCGCGCGAAAGACTCAATCCTGAATGCGTTTATTTTCCGCCTCGATTCGCCCGACAAAATTCTCGCCGAACGCATGACCTACGAGTACTACGGATATCCACCCGACTGGCTGGATAAGTACGAGGCGGAAATCAGGAAGGTCACGGCCGCCGACGTAAACCAAGTCGCCGCTAAATATCTGCACCGCGACCAGTTCTCAGTTCTGGTGGTCGGCAACACCAAGGAATTCGACAAGCCGCTCTCGTCGCTGGGCGCGGTCAAGGAAATCGATATCACCATTCCGCCTCCCCCCGTCGTGGCGCAAGCCGGCCTGGCGCAAAAAGGTGCGAAAGAAGACGCCAACTCCAAAATCACGGAGTCGAATGCCGAGGGCAAAGCGCTGGCCGGCAAACTGGTCGCGGCGATGGGCGGCGAGGCCAAACTCGCCAGCATCAAATCGCTTAAAGCTAAGTTGACCATCACCCGCAAAACCCCTCAGGGCGACTTTCCCCTCCAGATGGAAACGATCATCGTGTTCCCTGATCGCCTGCATGCTGAAATGCAAACACCCAGCGGAATTATGGAAATCGTAGTTTCGCCCGACGCCGCCTTCATGGCCATGGCCGGCCAGGGCGTGCGCGACTTCCCCGCTTCCCAGAAAGTGGAAAGTCTGGAGCAGATCAAGCGCGATCCCATCTTTATCGCGTCGCACTGGAAAGATCCCAACGTCTTCTTCCGCGCCGGGGGAACCGAAAAAATCGGCGACGTCGAAGCCCGCATCGTCGATGTGAATGCGGCCGGCGCTGCCATCCGCTGGTATGTCGATCCCCAGACCGGACACATCCTGAAAGAAACTTATCGCACTCTGGGACAAGGCGGGCCCGTGCAGGGCGAAACCGACATGGAAAACTGGAAGACCATGGGCGGGGTCACAATCCCGCTCATGCGCAAGAACAAACAGGACGGCGAAGATTCCAGCGCCGCAGAATATACCTCGCTAGAAATCAATTCCACGGTGGACTCGAAGATTTTCGACAAACCAGCCGAAAAGCCGGCCGATCAACCCTAGAACGTTTCCGTGTTCTGGGTACGCTGTTATCTTCAGCGAGGCCAACCAGAAGAGCACGCAGGGCAGTGGCTCAATTTGAATTTCTCTGCGCTCTTCGCGGACTTTCTTTGCGCACTCTGCGGTTAAAGTCTTTTTCATTTGCCCAAGAACAAGACCCCTTTAACCGCAGAGTTCGCAAAGGAAATCCGCAAAGGGCGCGGAGGGATTCAAATTGAGCCACCACCCAAGGCAGGGCTTCGTTGACTTGGCCGCTTCTCGCACGTAGGATTCTCCTCCTGTGATCGGGCGAACCATCTCGCATTACCGGATCGTCGAAAAGCTTGGTGGTGGCGGGATGGGCGTGGTCTACAAGGCTGAGGACACCCGCCTGCATCGCTTCGTAGCCCTCAAGTTTTTGCCGGAGCAGGTTGCCCGCGATCCCCAGGCGCTCGCGCGTTTTCTGTTCGAAGCGCAGGCCGCATCCGCGCTGAACCATCCCAATATTTGCACCATCCACGACGTTGGCGGGCAGCAGGGCGAAGCCTTCATTGCAATGGAGTTTCTCGAGGGACTGCCCCTGAAGCACCGCATCGCCGGGCGTCCCGTGGAAATGGAAACCCTGCTGTCGCTCGGAATCGAGATCGCCGACGCACTCGACGCGGCTCACACGCACGGCATTTTTCACCGCGACATTAATCCATCAAATATTTTCGTTACCAAGCGTGGCCACGCCAAGATTCTGGATTTCGGCTTGGCGAAGCTCGCCGTGGGTGATGAGGCCAGCGTCAGCGGCAACACGTTTGGAGGTGTCACCCAGGGGCTGCCGGATCCTAGTCGTCCGGGCTCTGCTCTCGGAACCATCCCTTATATGTCGCCGGAGCAGGCGCTGGGACAGAAGCTGGATTTTCGAACCGACCTGTTCTCGTTCGGAGTTGTGCTCTACGAGATGGCGACCGGCGCCCTGCCTTTCCAGGGGCACACCACCGCCGCGTTTTTCGATTCATTGATTCACAGCGTGCCGGAGTGGCCGCTGCGATTTGATCCCCCAACGCCTCCTGAACTCGAACGCATCGTAAGGAAGGCTCTCGAAAAAGATCCCGCTCTGCGCTATCAAAGCGCCGCCGAGATGCGGGCTGATCTGAAGCGTCTGCGCCGGGAAGTGGAAACAAGTCAGTCTCAGACTGGCGGGACAACGAAGAGGCCCGCTCCGGACTCGAAGGAAAGAATCCGGGCTTTATTCTCCACCTCGTTCAACGCTCCGCAGCCTCAGCCCAAGAAAACCGTCAGAACGTGGCTGGCGATCGGCGTTGCTGCACTGGTCGTCGCTGCAGGCATCATCTGGATTTTAAGGTCGCCACAGTCTCCGCCGTCGGTGCTTTCGTCGCTGCAGATTACCAACGATGGCACCTCGAAGCGCTCTCTGGTCACCGACGGCTCCCGGCTGTACTTCTCTGAATATGTGAGCGGACATTCCATCCTGATGCAAGTTTCCACCTCGGGTGGAGAAACCACCCCCGTTCCAACCTCATTGGCCAGTGCTGACATTTATGATTTCTTCCCCGGCCGCTCCGAACTGCTGGTAAAGGGAGTAGCGGAGGGTTCGGAGACGGAGTGGCCGGTGTGGGTGCTGCCCGTGCCCGGCGGATCGCTGCGGCCGGTGGGAAATATCCTGGCCCACGCCGCCACCTGGGTGCCCGATGGCCAACACATTGTCTACGCCAGCAAGTCCAGTTTGTACGCCTGCAATTCAGACGGAACCGATTCGCACGCGATCATCACGGTGCAGGGCGTTCCTTTCGCGCCGCGATTTTCTCCCGACGGCCGCCGTCTGCGCTTCACCATCCGCGAAACGAATCAGCGCACTTCTTCCCTGTGGGAGGTTTCCGCCGACGGAAAAGATCTGCACCCGGTCTTGCCGGATTGGAACAAGCCAGCCCAGGAGTTCGGCGGCACCTGGACGACCGACGGAAACTACTTTCTATTCGAATCCACTCGCGACCACGCGCAAAACATCTGGGCTCTTCGCGAGGGCGGTTCTTTGTTTCCCAAGGCCAGCGCCGAGCCGACACAGCTCACGGTCGGGCCGCTTATGTTCAGCAATCCAACACCGAGCGTGGACGGAAAAAAGCTGTTCGTGATCGGGCAGCAGCGCCGCTTCGATTTGATCGGCCTGAGCCACAGTGGCACGAATCGCAAGTCGCAGTTCTCTGTTGACCTGCCCGGTGTTTCAGCCGGCGAGGCCGACATTTTCGGCAAGAACGACTGGATCACTTACGTGGCCCACCCCGATCTCACGCTTTGGCGCAGCAAACTCGACGGAAGTTCCCGCACGCAGCTCACCTACGCCCCCATGCAAACCCACATGCCGCGCTGGTCGCCTGACGGGACCCAGATTGCGTTTATGGCGTCGCGTCCGGGAAAACCCTGGAAAATCTTCGTAATCCCCGCCGAGGGCGGCACGCCGCACGAAGTGACCGCGGGAGACCACAACCCGGGCGATCATAATCAGGGCGACCCGTCCTGGACGGCCAAAAGCGATGCCATCGTCTTCGCCGGAATGCCCTGGCTGGAATACGGGACCGCAAATGGGCCAAACATTCACATCGCTGACGTAAAGACAGCGCAGGTCTCCGATGTTCCGGGTTCGGAAAAACTCTTCAGTCCACGCTGCTCGCAGGATGGCCGCTACTTGGCGGCGCTCTCCGCCGACTCCACCAAGCTACTGCTCTACGACACTGAAAAGAAAAGTTGGACGCCGCTCGCCACGTCAAGGTTCGCCTTCGAGAACTGGTCGCATGATGGTAAGTATCTTTATGCGGAAGATTATTCCGACAGCACCGATGACTTCGTGCGCGTAGGTGTGGCCACCGGCAAAGAAGAACGCCTGCTCAGCCTGAAGGACATTCCCCGCGGCTTCGATCCCTGGGAATTCTGGATCGGCCTCGCCCCCGACGACTCCCTCCTGATGATGCGCGATCGCAGCACCCAGGAGATCTACAGCCTGGATGTACGCTTCCCGTAAGGTAGACCCACCGCCCATGTAGCGACAGCCGCCTCGGCTGTCACGCCAGGGCGAAGCCCGGCGGCAAAAGTCCCGAGCATCGCAATCTTCCATAGCCAGAAACATGGGTTGACAAGGTCCGCCATGCGCGCTAATTTCAATAGCGAACAAAAGACGAAATGTCTATGTCTTCCCTGCCCTTGCTCCCGCTTCCCGAAAAGCCCCAACTCGTCGGCATCGCACGCCTGGCCTCCGAGGGCGAGTCTCTGCGCGAGGGGCACAATGTGGAGTACTTCACCCTCCCGGCCAAGTCTCTGCTCAACCACTGCGTGAGCGGAAGGCAGATGCCCTTTACCTGGACCATCAATCCTTATCGCGGCTGCGAGTTCGCCTGCAAATACTGCTACGCCCGCTACACCCACGAATTCATGGAGATGCGCGACGACGTCGACTTCGAGCGGAAAATCTACGTCAAGCAGCACGCGGCGAGTCTCTTGCGCGATGACTTGCGCCGCGTGAAGCCCGGAGAAGCCATCGCGCTGGGAACGGCCACCGATCCTTACCAGCCCGCCGAACGCCGCTACGAGGTCACGCGTGGCATTCTGGAAGAATTCGCCCGCCATCGCGGATACGAACTGGGCATCGTGACCAAATCAAATCTGGTTGTGCGCGACCTCGATCTTCTGAAGGAAATCGCGCAGGCCAATAAGCTTTCCGTCCACATCACGATCACAACCTTGAATATCGAACTGGCGCGGATTCTTGAGCCGCGGGCCCCGCGTCCGGACCTGCGCCTGGAAGCGGTGCGCGCCCTAAGCGAAGCTGGCCTGCGCGTGGGCGTAAGTTGTTCGCCAGTCCTGCCCGGAATCACGGACTCGCCCGCAGACCTGGAAGCCGTGGTGCGTGCCGCAGCCGAAGCTGCCGCCGACCACATCTTCGCCAACCCGTTGTTCCTCAAGCCGTGCTCGGCGGCCGTGTTCCTTCCTTTCCTCGAACAAAACTTCCCCGCCCTGGCGGAGAACTACCGGCAGCGTTATGCAGGCAGATCGTTCCTGCCCCAAGCCTACGGCAAACGCCTGTCGCAACTCATCAAGCACTTCCGCGAGAAATACAAGATTTCCCGCACTGATCGCCGCAGCGAACCAACCGCTTACGCCACTAAATGGCCCGCGCAAGGTCTCGAAGAACAGATGGACTTGTTTTGAAGAATAAAGCTGGACCTCCTGACCCCTAACCCCTAACCCCTGACCTCGGACCCCAGACCTCGGCGCGTTGAACCTTTGATATCTGAAGTCTGAGGTCCGAAGTCTGAGGTCCGAAGTCTCAGGTCTGAAGTCCGAAGTCCAAAGTCTGACGCCCGAGGTCTGAGGTCCGACCTCCGACAGTCCTTATCCAATTACTTCCGCTGCCTCTATAATCGCAACTGAGCCTCATGGCAACCGCCTTCCCCCAACAACCTCCCGCCCAGCCCTTGACCCTCTCCGCACGCCTGCGCAGATTCTGGCGACGTGTGACCGAGGGACTCGAAGTCAGCCAGCTCTGGTCGCAGTTCGAAGGCGAAGCTCGCGCCAGCTACCGGCTCTACTCGAGAGACGTCGAAGCCAAAACGCCCGAGGGACTCACCGTTCGCGGCCGCCGGCTGCATGTGGCCAAGGAATTCTTCTGGGCGGTGCTGGAAAAGCTCTCGCCCGCGCGCCGGGTGCTGCTTCTGTTCGCGCTGATCTGCCTGGTCATTCCTCACACTGGATTCAGCTACAACGGGGAAGGCGGCAAAATTACCACGGTCGAGTTCGATCTCCACTTCTGGGGCGGCCTGCTGCTGTTCATACTCCTCATGCTCGAAATCGCCGACCGTGTGGTCATGAAGCGCGACTTGCAGATCGCGCGCGAGATCCAGACCTGGCTCTTGCCCGGAGCTCCTCCGCAAATCCCCGGCCTGGCCATCGCCTACACCACGCGACCCGCAAACACCGTGGCCGGCGACTATTACGACGTATTCCCGCGCCCCGGCAAAACGGTGGAAGAGAATCGCGTAGTCTTCGCGGTAGCCGACGTCGCAGGCAAAAGCATTCCTGCAGCCATGTTGATGGCCACTTTCCAGGCCAGTCTCAAGACGCTGTCCACTGCCCAAGTCGCGCTGCCTGAACTGGTGGCCAACATGAACAGGTACGCCTGTTCCAACAGCCAGGGCGGACTCCGTTTCACCACCGCATTCCTGGCCGAGTATGATCCCGTGCGCCGCAGCTTCGATTACATCAACGCCGGCCACAACAATCCGATTCTTCGCCGCAGCAATGGTTCCATCGAGCGCCTGGACGTCGGCGGCCTGCCTCTCGGCATTCAGCCGGAAGCCAAATATGAGTCGGCGAGCGTCACCCTCGCACCCGGAGATTGGCTGGTGATCTTCACCGACGGATTAGTCGAAGCCGAGAACGCTCATCAGGAAGAGTACGGAGAACCGCAAGTTCTGAGCAGCATCGCGGCCAACGCGGCCCTGACGCCCAGCGAGCTGCTCAGGCGCCTCATCACCGAACTGGATTTGTACGTGGGCCAGACGCCCCAGCACGACGACGTGACTTGCATGCTGCTGAAAGCGGAATGAGGACGATTCACCGCCGAGCACGCCGAGAAACTACAAAGAGAAAAGCGCACAAAGCATTGGAGGGGTAGGCCTTTAGGGGTTTTTTTCCGCGCCCTCCGCGCGCTCGGCGGTAAAATGCTTTTTCATCTCTTCCGCGTACATCCGGTGAAACGCATGCACGCCTTTTTCCTGCTTCACGCTGAATCGGCCGCGTGAGTAGCTCCGCGAACGCAGATTCTTCTGCACCACCTCGCAGATGCCCACATCCTCAATCTGAATCTGGTCGCTGAATTCGACGGAAGCCCTGGCCGCCGGACTGCTGTGATCTTTTTCCGGCAAATACCATTCGAAAATGGCCAGCGACCGCTCCGGTTCGATCGGCAGCACAACGTTCAGCGAAACATTGTCGGGATAGCAGTTCAGCATCCAGTTGGGAAAAATCCAGAAGTAGTCAGTAGTCAAATCCTCGCGCGCTTCCTGATAACGGCGCGGCGTGGCGTCGCCGGGCTGCGCGCCGCGGATCGGGCTGAACTGGCGCACGTGACGTTCATAGGGCTCGACCGTGTAGGCGTTGAAATCCAGTTCGCGATTCAGCCCTGGATGCACGCTGGGCAGGTGGTAGCCCTCCAGATAGTTGTCGACATAAGTCTTCCAGTTGCACTTCATGTCGTAAGTACGGCGCTCGAACAACTTCATGTCCGCGAAATGAAACTTCTCCGCCTGCTTCGGCAATTCGCCCAAACTCTCGCGCAACGGACGAGCGTCCGCAGCCAGATTCACGAAAACAAATCCGAACCATTCTTCGGTGCGGACGGGAACCAGCGAAAAATCCTCAGCCCGAAAGCCCTCGACGCCCTCAATTTCGGTCGCGCTGATCAGCGCTCCGTCGAGGCCATAGGTCCATCCGTGATAGCCACAGCGAAAAAGTTTGCGCGAACCGCATCCTTCCGCCGGAGGTCCAGCCCGATGACGGCAAACGTTGTAAAAACCACGCAGTTTCCCATCTGCCCCGCGCACCATCAGAAGCGGCTCGCCCAATAATTCAGTGGTGAAATAGTCCCCCGGATTCTCCGCCTGCGCGCAGTTGCCAACGACTTGCCAGCTGCGGGAAAATATCTTTTCCTTCTCCGCGGCGAATACGGCAGCATCGGTGTAGAGCGTCGCGGGAAGAGTCCAGGCGCGAGCAATGTCGGCTTCAACGTGCATAGAATCCTTAGGAATGGCCATGAGTCCCAGACACGAGTCCGGGAACGAGTCCCCAAAAAGTTACGCGGGACATTCTACGGCACGCGCGTCCGGGCGGCGACTCGCGGCCAGAACGTGCGAGAGGAAATGCGACTCAGCGCAGGTGACAACTCGATTTCGCGGGGCGCAAGTTGGGATCTGGGAAGCGTTCCTAAATGGGACCGGTCGGGCAGCCGATGACACGATTTGTCAATCCTGACGCCGCATTTTGCCAGAGAGTGGCCCGAACGTGCCCCCTGGGGAATCGAAAGTTTGCCCTTCCGCTGAAAATAAAGCCGTTGCCGGCAAACGAGCGGAACCAAGGTAACTAGAAGGATTGGAACACCAAGTGCGAACATAAGTCACGACTGCGTCATCCGTGACCAGCAAATTCAAGACTAAACGAGGGGAAAATCGAGATGCGGAAACAGAAGGGTTTCTCACTGATTGAGCTGCTGATCGTGGTGGCCATCATCCTGATCATTGCAGCTATCGCCATTCCTAACCTGATGCGCGCCCGTATGGCAGCCAACGATTCGTCCGCGGCCGCTTCCGAGCGTTCCATCGTCACTGGTGAAATCGGCTATTTCGCCGCTTACCCGACCATTGGCTACGTTGTTCTGGCCAGCCTGGGTGGCGCGTCGCCTTGCACTCCGCTGCCTGCTAGCGGCTGCTTGATCGACAACAACCTGGCCAGCAACGGCGCGGGCGGTGGCAAGAGCGGTTACAACTTTGCCGCGACCGCAGTGACCGGCGCTGGAAGCCCGATTCCGAACGAGTTCTATACCACTGGAACTCCGATCAGCGCTCAGACTGGCACCAAGGCATTCTGCGCGTTCGATGACGGCGTGGTCCGCACACAGGCTGCTGGCACCATCACTCTGGTTGCTGGCTACGGCGCTTGCCAAGCCCTGTTGCCGTTGGCGAACTAACTTAGGCGAAGTACTCGGGGGAGGGTACAAGCCGGGAGCAGCGAAGGCAACTTCGCTGCTCCTTTAACTTTTTGGGCTGGTCTTTCCGCCGAACAAAAATTCCACTGTGACGTGGCAGCGATCCACTCCATTCAACTACTGCCCCTTCCTGTTACTTCCCGGCAGGAATTGTCATCATTCCGCGATTGAGCCCCGGTACACCACCCAAGCCCTCGTCTGACCAATTTATTCTTCTTCGCAAATCACTCAAAACAAACGATATTCCCTGATACGGCCAAAGGCCCCCCCTATACAGAAATTGGCCCATTGGATGCGATTAAGGATTATGATGATCGCGACATTCGACTCACGGTTCACTCCTATGGCTCCAAGAGACCGGTTGCGAAGATTCCGAGGGGGCGTTTCGCAGAAAAATATTAAGGGTTTCTCACTGATCGAGCTGTTGATTGTGGTGGCCATCATTCTGATCATTGCAGCCATCGCTATTCCAAACCTGATGCGCGCTCGTATGGCGGCCAACGATGCGTCGGCCGCTGCTTCTGAGCGCTCCGTTATCACTGGCGAAATCGGCTATTACTCGGCATACCCAACCATCGGCTACGTTGCCTTGGCCAGCCTGGGTGGCGCGTCGCCTTGCACCCCGCTTCCGGCCAGCGGCTGCTTGATCGATAACAACCTGGCCAGCGATGGCGCGGGCGGCGGCAAGAGCGGCTACAAGTTTGCCGCGACCGCAGTGACCGGCGCAGGAAGCCCGATTCCGAACGAGTTCTATACCACTGGAACCCCCATCAGTGCACAGACCGGCACCAAGGCGTACTGCGCCTTTGACGACGGCGTGGTCCGCACCCAGGCCGCCGGCACCATCACCCTGGTGGCTGGCTACGGCGCTTGCCAGGCCCTGTTGCCCATGGCGAACTAGCACTTAGCGAATTCTTGGGCGAAGTACGAACCGAGGGTACGAACCGAGGGTACGAATCGGGGTACGAATCGGGGTACGAATCAAGGAGCAGCGGACGCAAGTCCGGCTGCTCCGTTTTCTTTTGGGGTACTTCCTGTGGCATGAATGCTAGTTCCTCGCAGAACCAACCCCGGCGGAATCCAGCACCGACAAGCTTCGCTGATCAAACTGCCAGAAATTGTCAATCTACGACTGAAGATTGCCCGTGGATGCGCCCTGGGGCGAGGGTTGGAACTGCACTCGATAGAAAACAAGGAGGTTCCCTCAATCCTTCGGAACCGGCAAGCGGCCTTAATTTGGCTGACTACGTGCAACAAGTCAATGCAGGTAGGGAGTTTTGCAACAACGTTACTCCTGTGCTTGGGGAAACAAATGCGCACTCAAAAAGGATTTTCGCTCATCGAGTTACTGATCGTCGTGGCGATCATCCTGATCATTGCGGCCATTGCGATCCCGAATCTCATGCGCGCCCGCATGGCGGCGAACGACTCGTCGGCGGCCGCTTCCGTTCGCACCATCAATACGGGAGAGATCGCGTATTTCAGCGCGTATCCCACCATCGGTTTTCCGCTGGCTCTGGCGTCCTTGGGCGGCGCAGCTCCGTGCACACCTCTTCCGGGCAGCGCCTGCGTGATCGACAACTTCCTGGCCACCAACGGCGCTGGGAACGGCAAGAGCGGCTTCACCTTCAATGCCACGGGCTCGGCCAGCGCCGGAAGCCCGGTCAATGACCAGTTCTATTCCACGGGCACACCCATCAGCGGCCAGTACGGAACGCGCGCCTACTGCTCGATCCAGGATGCGGTATTGCGCATCCAGCCGGCAGGCGTCACCACCCTGGTTGCCAGCTACGGAGCCTGCTCAGCTCTGACGGCAATGAGCAACTAAGTCCGTATCCACGTCGAATAAATTGTCGGTCAGAGTTGTCGGAATATTTCCTGGCCGTGCAGTGACGGACGTAACTGTTCCCCTGTCCCAAAATCCTCACGCATTGCTTATAATTTCTCACGAAGGCAGTTGTATTCCACGTTCACTGTCTCGGATTGAAGCAATGCCTGCGATTGAAATTCTCGGCTTGGAAAAAACCTACATGGTGGGATTCTGGCGCAAGCGGCCCAAGCGCGCCTTGTACCCGCTCAGTTTGAAGGTCGAGGAAGGCGAAGTCTTCGGCTTTCTCGGCCCGAACGGAGCCGGCAAGACCACCACGCTGAAACTTCTGATGGGCCTGGTCTTCCCCACCGCGGGATCGGCCCGCATTCTGGGGCGCGATTGGACTGATCCGGAAGTAAAAGCGCAAATCGGCTTTCTTCCCGAACAGCCCTATTTCTACGATCACCTGACCGCGCACGAACTGCTCGACTACTACGGGCAACTCTCCGGAGTTCCCGGCAAAGACCGCAAACGCCGCATCGACGAGGTGTTGCAACGCGTGGGCCTGACCGATGTAAAGGGCGTGCAACTGCGCAAGTTTTCCAAAGGAATGTTGCAGCGCGCCGGAATTGCGCAAGCCATTCTGCACGACCCGAAGCTCGTATTTTTCGATGAACCGATGTCCGGCCTCGACCCGCTGGGCCGGCGCGACGTGCGCGACCTGATGGAGCAACTCAAGCACGAAGGCAAGACCGTCTTTTTCTCGACTCACATTCTTTCCGACGCGGAAGCGCTGTGCGATCGCGTGGCCATCATCCATAAGGGAGAACTGCGCGGAGTGGGCGCGGTCGAAGATCTTACCTCCAGCGTGCAGGGAAAAATCGAAGTGATCTGGCATGGCACGCAGATACCAGCGTCACTGAAGGCCTTGGGCGCGGACTGCCACATCAGCGGTGACACCGTCCGGGCGGTCCTGGCGGAGGGCCAACAAGATGCCGCCATCGACGCCCTGCGCCGCGAACGCCTCCGCCTGATCGCCATCACTCCGCTGCGCACTTCGCTGGAAGCTTATTTCGTCGAGAAACTCCAGCGCGCCGAAACTAGCGCCGGGACGACGGCCGGGAGTTCAAGATGACTGCCCGCATCGTTCACATCGCCTCCAACACTTTCCGCGAAGCCGTACGCGACCGCGTGCTCTACAACCTGATTGCGTTCGCCGTGCTGCTCTCCGGGTCGGCCATCCTCGTGGGACAAATCTCCATCGACATCGAGCGCCTGGTCGTCATCAACCTCGGTCTGACCGCGGTGTCACTGTTCGGCGTGGTGATCGCAATCTTCATCGGCATCGGCCTGGTTTCGAAAGAAATCGAGAAGCGCACGCTTTACACCGTGCTCTCGCGTCCGGTGCGGCGCTGGGAATTCATTGTGGGCAAGTACTTTGGCCTGGCCGGCACGCTCGTGGTCAACACGTTTTTCATGGCCATCGGAGTGTTCGGCGCCCTGCTCTACGTGGCCCATAAGCTCACTAGCTCGGACGCGATGATCTTCGTTGCTTTGTATTTCATCGTTCTCGAATTCCTGATCATCTGCGCCCTGGCCCTGTTGTTTTCGTCGTTTTCGTCGCCGCTGCTGTCTGCGGTGTTTGCCTTTTCGCTGTTCGTGATTGGCAGCTTTGCGGAAGATCTGCGCGGCTTCGCCGGGATGGCACATGGCCCCACGCGCTGGCTGGCCACGGGCGCGGCCTATGCGGTTCCGAATTTTTCGGCTTTCAATGTGATAAATCTGGTGGCGCACGGGCATCCGCCCTCCGGGCAGCTCATTCTGCAGAACACGCTCTATGCGCTGTTTTACGCCGGAATGGCCCTGAGTGGCGCGGTGCTGATTTTCGACCGCCGCAATCTGAAATAGCGCCGCAGCCTGGAGTCGCCGCCTGGAATGAAGAGATGTCGATGAACTCACAACGTCGAACCACGCTGATCGCAGCCGCCAGCCTGTTGTTCTGCATGGTGGCCAGCGTCCAGACGTTGCGCCGGGTCGACGAAATTCGTCCCCAGGCGACGCTGGATGACATTCTCTATATCAGTTCGCCAAAAATCGTGAAGCGGGCGAGCCTCGGTTATGACGGGCTGATGGCCTGCATCTACTGGACTCGCGCCGTGCAATATTTTGGCGAGCACCATCACAATGGTTCTCTGAGTTTCAACCAACTCGCGCCGCTGCTGGAGATGACCACGCAACTGGATCCGCACTTGATTGTTGCTTATCAGTTTGGCGCCAGCTTTCTTGCGCCCAAGCCGCCTTTCGGCGCGGGCCAGCCCGACCGCGCCATTCAACTGATGGAATACGGGATCCAGAATAATCCCACCGAATGGCATCTCTACTACGACCTGGGCTTTATCTATTACACCGAACTCAAGGATTACGCCAAAGCTGCCGATACCTTCGAGCGCGGATCGCGCGTGCCCGGAGCGCATCCTTTCCTGAAGATCTTTGCGGCACAAGCAGCACAGCATGCGGGCGAATTCCAGACTGCCCGCATGTTGTGGACCGCGACCTACCAGTCCAGTCAGGACAAGCAGATCCGCCAGAACGCGGTCGAGCATTTGCGCGCGCTCAAGGTCGATGAGGACGTCACCAACCTGCAGAGCGCGCTCACCCGCTTCGGCGAGCGCACCGGCAGACTGCCCAACAGCATTTCCGAATTGGCCGCCGCCGAAGGCCTGCCCGGCATTCCCGTGGATCCCGACGGCAATGCCTACACCATGGATCGCGATGGCCGCATTCTGGTGGAAAGTCCCGACGACTTTGCCTTCGCCACCAAGGGCCTGCCCCCAGGATACAAGCCGATACCCAAATTCCACGACCAGTAACCGCCGATAACTTCGTGGGACGGGCATGCTCGTGTGGGGACGGGCACGCTTGCGAGCCTGCCCTGAGCGAAGCCAAAGGGTCCAGCGAGCGCAGCTCGCCCGGTTCTCCTAACCACGCCCCCGGCCTGGTTCCTCTCGATCAACCAGCTATCCACCTGCAGCTATGATGGCAAAGCACGCATGAACTCTCCCTCGCCGCCGCAACCCAGTCTGACCAGCGCCATCCACCAATGGTGGACCGACACCGCCACCCGCGAAGGCCGCATGGTCGCGTCACGGAAATTTCTCGCCGCCATCTGGGAATTCATTCGCGACTCTACCCCGGAGCGCCGCCGCCAGCGCTATGGCGACGCCGACTATGACTGGGACCACCGTCTCAACACCACCAGCGCAGCCGTAAGCTGGCGCGATCGACTGCTGGGCGTTTTTCATTCTCCCTACCAGCCGACCGAGCCTGCGTTATTCCACGAGATGCTCGAAGCGCTGCAGCAGCAAGCCGGTCCCGATTTTCGAGAGTTCACGTTCATCGACCTGGGTTCAGGCAAAGGACGCACGCTTATGTTGGCTTCAGATTACCCTTTCCGGAGAATCGTCGGAGTGGAACTGCTGCCCAGTCTTCATCAAATCGCGCAGGAAAATCTGAAGCAGTACAGCAGCGAATCGCAGAAATGCTTTGCGATGGAATCCATATGCGCGGACGCAACCGACTTCCCTTTTCCTGCGGAGCCCACGGTGTTGTACCTGTTCAACCCCTTCCCGGAGTCGGGACTGAGGCGCATGCTCGCGAATCTGGAACAGAGCCTGCAGCAGAATCCGCGCCCGGTTTACGTCCTCTATCACAACCCACTGCTCGAAGACGTGCTCGGCAAATGTGTGTCGTTCTCAAAGATGGGCGGCACGCACCAGTATTCGTTGTACAAGAGTCAGGAATTGAAGAGCCCAGCGTAGAATTGACCGAGGAATCCTTCTCACCGCTTTGCTGCCTGGCAGAATGAAAGAATCTGCATGCGAAACTGCCCCTGTCTGATCGCGATTGTGACTTGCTTGAGCGCCGTTCTGCTGGCAACCACCAGCCCGTCCGTTGATGTCAAGGCCCTTGCCGCCGCTGTCGACGAGCACTACAACCATCTGCGCAGCCTCGAAGCGCAGTTCATCGAGGTCTATCGCGGCTCCGGCATCGAGCGCACCGAGTCGGGCATGTTGTGGCTGAAAAAACCTGGCAAGATGCGCTGGGAGTACCGTTCTCCCAGAGAGAAACTGTTTGTGAGCGACGGAAAAGACGCATGGTTTTATGTTCCCGGCGACCGCCAGGCGCGCAAAACGTCGGCGCGGAAACTGGAGGACATCCGTTCGCCACTGGCCTTTCTCCTGGGTAAGACTAAGCTGGAAAAGGAGTTGCAGGCATTATCGCTGGCGCCCGATATCGCCCCGCTGGACCCGGAAAATGTGGTTTTGCGCGGAGTGCCGCGGGCCTTGGCCGACCGCGTCGCCGAAGTCCTGCTGGAAATCGCGCCCGACAAACGCATTGCGCGCATTGTTATCAACGAGGTAGACGGATCGGTCACCGAGTATCGCCTGAGCGAACAGCGCGAAAACGAACAGATTTCCGACAGCCGCTTCCAGTTCCGGCCGCCAGCGGGGACTGAAACAATTGAAGGTGACTTAGCACCATAGAGTCTGGGTGAAGCCGGAATCCTTAGACCGGAATGTTAAACTGGAGTCAGCCCCGCAAGCCCCCCGGGGATCAGAAAATACCGCAACATGGCGGAATTTGTCGTAAAACTCGCGGACGAGCGCGGACGCCTGCACCAGCAGGTAGAGCACGGCTATTCGGAAGCCGAGGTGCGCGACCGTTTCTCTTCTCAGGGCTACCTGGTTTACTGGGTCAAGCCGCAGGGACTGCTGTCGGGAGGGCTTTCGTTCCGCCGCGGCCGTAAATTAAAACAATCTTCGTTCCTGGTTTTCAACCAGCAATTTCTCACTCTGGTCCGGGCCGGGCTGCCCATTCTGAATTCGCTCGAACTCCTGATCAAGCGGCAGAAGGACGCCTATTTGCGCCAGATCTTAGAAAACGTTCGCGACCGCGTGCGCGGCGGCGAGTTGCTTTCCGACGCGTTCGCGGCGCAGGGCATGATTCCCAAGATCTATACCACCACGCTGATGGCCGGGGAAAAAAGCGGCAACATCGACGAAGTGCTCACGCGCTACATCAACTTCCAGCGCTTGGCCATGACCTTCCGCAAGAAGCTGGCGGTTTCGCTGATTTATCCCACGCTGCTGGTCAGCGTGGTGCTGATCATGGTGACGTTCTTGTTCACCTATGTCGTGCCCAAGTTTGCGGACCTGTTCAACAGCCTGGACGCGCAGCTGCCGACCATAACTCTCTTCATGCTGGCCGTGGGCCAGAACGCGCAGAAATACGCTCCCTTTATCTTCGTCGGGCTGGTGGTTGGCGGACTTCTGCTGTGGCGCTGGAAAAGTACGGATCAGGGCGCCGATCGTATTGACCGCGTCATCCTCAGCCTACCGCTGTTGGGCGACATCCGCCTGAAGCATCAGGTCTCGGCCTTCTCGCGTATGCTGGCGACCCTGCTGCAGGGCGGCCTTCCCTTGGTACCTGCCATGGAGACAGCAGGCTCCTCCATGACCAGCCGCCGCATCTTAAAAGGTGTAATCCGCGCCAGCGTGCGGGTGCGCGAGGGCCAGGGGCTGGCCGGCAGCCTCGAAGAACAGAAAATTTTCCCAGATCTCGCGGTAGAAATGATCGAAGTAGGCGAGTCGACGGGCGCTTTGCCGGCCATGCTGAATTCCGTGGCCGAGTTCTACGAAGAAGATGTGCAGACGGCGCTGGGCGCGTCTATGGCGCTGATTGAACCGTTGATTCTGATCGTGATGGCAATATTTGTGGGCGCAGTATTGATCTCGCTGTATTTGCCGATCTTTACCCTGGGAGTCCACTGAGGAACAAGTCCGGTTCATCAGCAGCGGGTAAGAGAGCGGTCCGTAAGAAAGATTGGTAATGGCAGACAAGAAATCCATCTTCGTGAACGGCGGCAACGGCGGCCAACTGGTCACCACCGGGAATCCGGTTACTGACCTGGAACGCGCGCAGGACGTGGCCCGCCGCTATCGCTGCGAGTTCATCGACCTCACGGGATTCAGCCTGCATCACGATCTGTTCAAGAAGATTCCCGTCGAGCTGATGTTCCGCTACAAGTTTGTGCCGCTCGAAGAAACCACCGACGGCCGCCTGGCTATCGCCATCGCCGATCCCAGCCAGCTGATGATGATCGATGAGATCAGCCTGCTGCTCAAGCAGCGCATCGTCACCAAAGTCTCGACGCTCAAGCAGATCGACGACATCCTCAAGAAGACCGAGCAGTCGCAGCGCGTTCTCGAAGAGGCCAGCGAAAGTTTCACCATCATCCGCGAAGACGAAGCCACCGGCGCGGAAGAAACGCTCACCATCGACAAGCTGACGGCCACGGGCGACACCAGCCCCATCATTCGTCTGGTCGATACCACGATTTTCACCGCGCTGCAGCGCCGCGCTTCTGACATTCACATCGAGACCCGCGACGATTCCGTGGTCATCAAGTTCCGCATCGACGGCGTACTTACGCAGGCCATGCCGCCCATCGGCAAAGAGCATCATTCCACCGTGATCTCGCGCATCAAGGTGATGAGCGAGCTCGATATTTCCGAGCGCCGCGTCCCGCAGGACGGCCGTTTCCGCGTCAAATACAACGGCCGCGCTATCGACTTCCGCGTCTCCATAATGCCCTCGATTCACGGCGAAGATGCCGTGCTCCGCGTGCTCGACAAAGAATCGATGAGCGAAAAATTTCGCACGCTCACTCTGAACGTGGTTGGGTTCGACGAAGACGACCTGCGCCGTTTCCGCCGTTACATCAAAGAGCCTTACGGAATGGTGCTGGTCACCGGACCGACCGGAAGTGGCAAGACCACCACGCTTTACGCCGCCGTCAACGAGATCAAAACCGACGAAGACAAGATCATCACCATCGAAGATCCCGTCGAATATCAACTCCGCGGCATCACCCAGATTCCGGTCAACGAGAAAAAAGGACTGACCTTCGCTCGCGGCTTGCGTTCCATCTTGCGCCACGATCCCGATAAAATCATGGTCGGCGAAATCCGCGACGCCGAAACCGCACAGATCGCCATTCAGTCCGCGCTCACGGGTCACCTGGTTTTCACGACCGTTCACGCCAACAACGTGGTCGACGTGATCGGGCGCTTCCTGAACATGGGCGTCGAACCCTACAACTTTGTTTCCGCCTTGAACTGCATCCTGGCGCAACGACTGGTGCGCTTGATCTGCGAATCGTGCCGAACCGCGGTGCACTATCCGCCCGACGTGCTCGAAGCCAGCGGTCTCGATCCGGCGCAATGGTCGAAGGTTCCTTTGTATGAAGGCCCGGGATGCATCGAGTGCGCGGGCACGGGTTTCCGCGGCCGAACCGCGATTCACGAACTGCTGGATTTGAGCGACCGCATCCGCGAGATGATTCTGGCCAAGAAGCCGACCTCGGAGATTCGCCGCGCCGCCCGTGACGAGGGCATGCGCTTCCTGCGCGAGTCGGCGCTCGACAAAGTCCGGCTGGGCATGACCACGTTGAAAGAAATCAACAAGGTCACGTTCATCGAGGCCATGCGCTAAGTTTGGCAGCCCGACACGAGAGAGGACCTCAGAGGCTGAAGCCAGAATTCTTGAGCCGTTGACGGCACGGCTGGAAGCCGTGCCTTCCCAAGCCCGTTTAGGAGATGGCTTGATGACTTCTGGAGTTTCGAAAAAGAGTTCCGAAACAGAGTGCCGAAATAGAGTGCCGAAATAGTATTTCGAAAGAGTTAAGGGTTCCGAAAGAAAAGCACAGTTGCCGGCGCGACACGGTGCGCGTCCGTTCGGCTCTTGCATTTCTTCACGGTAAAGTTTCTCATTTATAGCTAGGATGAACCGGGGCGTGGTCAGGAAATGAGTTTAGGTTCAAGCACATCCAAACCCAGGCTGGCGTGTGAAGTCTCCGCCGACCGAATTCTTGCCGGCCGCCTGGCCGACAAGGGCGGTCATCTGGAGGCCTTTGCGGTTCGCGAATTGGCCCCGGGCAGCGTGGTTCCGGACCTGGTGGAAAACAATCTTCGCGAGCGGGATGCCGTGCGTGCCGGCATCGAAGCTGCGCTCGGTGGCGTGGCCGGCCGCTCGCGCGATGTCATTGCCATCGTTCCCGACGCGGCGGTCCGCGTCATGCTCGTCGATTTCGATACCCTTCCTTCGGACACGGAAGAAGCCATCGGCGTGGTGCGTTTTCGCCTGAAGAAGTCGCTGCCCTTTGACGTGGAGAAGGCCAAAGTTTCCTACCACGCGCAGAAGTTCGCCGATGGCGTGCGCGTGGTGGCAGCGGTTGCGCTGGCCAGCGTGATGGAAGATTACGAGACGGCGTTCGACCAGGCCGGGTTCACTCCCGGAATCGTGCTGCCTTCCATGCTGGCAGCACTGGGCGCGGCTCAAGGTCAGCGCCCCACCCTGATCGTCAAAGTGGATGCCCATACCACCAGCATCGCCATCCTGAATGAAAATCAGCTGCAGCTGTTCCGCACCCTGGAAAACGCGCGCGGCGGCACCATCACCGGCGAGCAATTAGCCGAGGAGGTTTATCCCTCTGTCGTGTTCTTTCAGGACACTTACCATCTGAACATCGAGCATATCTACATTGCCGGCCTGTCGGAATCGGGCGGCGTGGCGGCAGCCCTGCAGGTGCAAACCGGAGCTGAGGTTCGGGAACTGGTGGCTTCTTCCCTGCTGGGAGCCGGCGCTGGCGGACCGGTGCCGCCGTGGAAAATGGCCGGAGTGGTAGGGGCTTTGGTTTCGTAATTCGCTATGCGTTTCGATATCAATCTCGCCAGCCGGCCCTACCAGGATGCCCGTGAATTCTGGCTGCGCTGGGGCACGGCCCTGGTGGCGGCGAGTATTCTTTCTCTGGCGCTGCTGGTCAGCACCGTTACCGGATGGTACAACGCGCGCCGGGACCGCGCCACCATCGCGGAGATCCGCGATAAGATCGCGCAGCGCGACCAGCTCCGCGCTCAGGCCGAGGAATTTCTCAACCGCGCCGAAAACCGCACCACCCGCGACCAGGCTCAGATCATCAACGCGCTGATCGAGCGCAAAGCGTTTTCCTGGACGCGCGTGCTCGAAGACATGGAAAAGGTGATGCCGCCAGGAGTGCACCTGGTTTCGATTCATCCTGAGCTCGATGAGGAAAATCAACTGGCGATGAAGATGGTCGTGGCCGGCAGTTCGCGCGACCGCGCCATTGAACTGGCCCGGCGCATGGAAGATTCGCGGCGCTTTTCCCAGACTTCCATTGTGGGAGAACGTAAGATTGATGCCAACGGCACAAGCGGCCCGTCGGTGGAGTTCGACATGGCCGCGGTTTACATCCCGGAGCCATTTGTCGAACCCATCCCGGCCGCGGACAGTGCCGCTCCCAAAAAAGCGCCTCCCAAACCTGCGCTTCCCAAACCAATGAGCAACGGGAGGAAGTCCTGATGGCGGACCTGCGGCAGACGCGCAAGAACATCCAGACAGCGCTGGCCATCCTGGTTGGAGTCGACGTGCTGGCGGCGGTCGCGTTCTTCTCTCCCCTGGTAGGTTCGGCCGAGTCACGCCGCCTCGAGATGCATACCCTGCAAGCCGAGCTGACAGCCAAGACGCGGCAAGTGGCGCCGCTCAAGGACTTGCCCGACAAAGTGAAGCTCGCCACCAGGCAAGTGGCCGATTTCTACAAGAAGCGCTTTCCGTCACAGAACTCGCAGATTGCGTCCGAGCTGGGAAAAGTGATGAATGCCGAAGGTGTGACCATTGAGCAAATGCAATACAAACCCCAGGATGTGGGGCCGGGCGGGCTGCAGCCCTGGGAGATCGAAGCCGACCTCTCTGGCAACTACGTTTCCCTGGCGCGCTTTATCAACAGCCTGGAGCGCGACGAAATGTTTTTCATCATCAGCAGCGTGGCTTTCACCGGAGAGCAGACCGGTCCGGTGAAGCTGAAGATGAAAATCGAAACTTACCTGAAAGTGGAACCGCGGTGAAACTAGGAGCAGAGAACCGGAAGACGGTGGCGTGGGCGCTCGGGCTGGGCGTGGTGGCGATTCTCGTCGTCAGCTACGAGGTGGTTCCTCTGTTCACTGGGACTGATGTTACGCCGGTGTCTGCCTCGCAGCCCACCGCTCCGCTGTCTCGAACTGGCTCTGCCCCGCGCGGAAGAGTTGTGCAAAAGAAACCGCGTGCCAGCGAGAACCTGGATCCAACTCTGCATCTGCAATTACTGGCTTCCAGCGAGCAGACGAAATACGCGGGATTGGGCAGGAATATTTTTGTTTCTCAAGCGGAAGATGTTGTGATCCCAAAAGTAGTCGGCAAAGTAAATACCGACCACGATCCAGAAGCTCCCAAAGGCCCGCCGCCGGTGGCTCCGCCGCCGCCGATTCCGCTGAAGTTCTTCGGCTTCGCCAGCCGGCCGGGAGAACCGAAGCGGATATTCCTCTCCAAAGATCAGGATGTATTCATTGCAGGGGAGGGCGAAATCGTAGATCGCCGCTACAAAGTCGTGCGCATCTCGCCGACCTCCGTCGAGATTCAGGACCTGGTCAACAGCGGACCGCCGCAAAACATCCAGCTGACTCAGAGCTAACCGATGGCCGAAAAGAAAAATACGCGGCGAAAGAATCGACGGGAGACTGCATCCTCGCACGCCTGCGCGCCGCCACGGCGCCGGCGCGATTCCCGCGAGCGCGGCTACGTTCTGCTCACGCTTCTGCTCATGATCACAGTGATGATCATCACCGCAGCCGCGATGGTGCAGACGGTGGCGTTCCAGATCAAACGCGACCGCGAGGAAGAAATGGTGCATCGCGGAGTGCAATATGCGCGCGCCATCCGCAGTTACTACAAAAAATTCGGCCGTTACCCCATGAAGCTGGAGGACCTGGAAAGCGCCAACAATCAGAGATTCCTGCGCAAGCGTTACAAAGATCCCATCGCCAACAAGGATTTCAAACTGCTCCACTTCGGCGAAGCGAAACTCACTCTCAGCAACCTGCTCGGAGGCGGCGGCATTCCCGGTGCAAATCCCATCGGCGGGGCCAACGGGTTGAACGGGGCCAGCAGTTTAGGCGGTTCGGGACTCTCCTCCGCATTCGGCAGCAGTAACTCGCGGGGCAATCCGCAAAATTCCAATCAAGGCACGGGCACAGATCCTTCTGACCCCTCTGCCGCCGCCAATCAGGACGGCACCAACCAGGACCCGAATCAAAAAGGAACTTCCGGCTCCGGTGACGCGCTCTCCGGCCAGGTTTTCGGCGGGGGGCCCGTGGTGGGAGTGGTTAGTATCAGCAAGAAGGACACGATCCGCGAATTTGACCACAAGAAAAAATACGACCAGTGGCAATTCGTCTATGATCCGGCAACCGACCGCGGCGGCCTGATCGTAGGTCCCAATCAGACCATACCGATGATCGCGAATACGCCGCTACAGCCGGGGCAGCCCGGGCAGCCGGGACAACCGGGAGCCACCAGCGGCAGTCCATTCGGCTCAGCCACCGGCTTCGGAAACAACTCCGGCTTCTCGAACTCCAACTCGAACTCAGGAACACCTGCAACGCCGCCCACTTCATCCCCTCAGTCCCCGCAGCAGCAATAGCCGGCCTGATTGATTCTTGTGCGCATCCAGAAAAAGAGATCGTGCACACAAAAGAAAACGGCCTCATCTCCGTAAAGATGAAGCCGATCTCAAAAAGCCATCTCAAACAACATCGCAGTCGAACGATCCCTGCCGCCTGACCTACGCGCTAACTTCCTCGCCCAACTTAGACTTGAAACGACGAACCGCAGCCGCAGGTGCTTTTCACGTTCGGGTTCTCGAACTTGAAGCCTGCGCCTTCCAGGGTCTCGACGTAATCCACCACGCAGCCGTTCAAATACATAACCGAGGTAGCGTCGACGAACACCTTAAGCCCGTCCATCTCAAAGGTCTTGTCCATCATTCCGGCGGCATTCTCGAACTGCATGGAATACGAGAATCCGGAACATCCCCCGCCCACGACGCCAATGCGCAGGCCGGCGGGAACCGGGTTTTGCTGCCCCATGATGTCTTTCACCTTGGAAACCGCGTTCGCAGTCAGGGTAACCGGAGCAGCCTTTGTGGTTACTGCCGGCACAGTGGTTGCTACTTCCGGGACAGAGGTCGTGGCCATTTCGTATCTCCTTGGCTCTAAAAGCCTTTCAGAATTATAGCAAATACCCCCGCCTCAGCGGAGGGCAAACTTCGAGCGATTTCGTCGAAAACAGCCCGACGTAACCAATTAGTTAGATGACCCCAGCCGGGGAAGGGTCGCATCTCGGTCGCCTATCTCGGTCATTCTAGGAATTTTGTCGATGCACGCTGCCAATTTTTTCGATAGGCCGCTTGATTTCAGGTCTATAATGTCCGCGTTGGGGCCTTCCCCGAGGCCAGTGCGGAGGCCGGTTGACCGCATCCCGGGAAGCCGTTTGAGTGGTTTGGACTCTGCCGAGGTGGTTTATGACGCTGACACTAGTAGCGGCTGTTTTTGGCGTTTTCGCCGTTGGCTTGATCATTCTGCTGATCTACCGCAGCACGCTCACCATGCATGAGGATGATCAGCTGTTTCTGGATGACGCGAATTCGCACATGCAGGAAGAGCAGACGGAGCTGTTGGTCAAGGTCAACCGTCTGACCCTTCCGCTTCGCGTGTTCGCGGCCGGGTCCGGCGTGTTCCTGCTGCTGCTCACCGGCATGTACATTTACCAGAAGCTGAACGAAGTGCAATAGCGTCCCGGTTCGCGCCACGAATTTTGAAGGCCGCGATTTCGAGAAGCTTGACCCGACTGTCGCCGGTTGCTGCCGCTCGCAACCGGGTGTTGTATTGTGGTCCTTCGTTTCTGTTATCTCGTCACTGCCGCTTCGCCGCGTTCCGAAAATCCCCAAAACGGCCTGCATGAATTTGCTATGCTGGCAATGAGTGGACGGCGTCGACATGACCCTCGACAGCCGTACAGCACGTTGCGAAAGTGGCGGAATTGGCAGACGCACCAGACTTAGGATCTGGCGGGTAAAACCGTGGGGGTTCGAGTCCCCCCTTTCGCACCAGTCGTTTTGCTAATTCTTACGGCGCGTGCCATTAGAAAACCGAGGGACGGCAATCCGATTTGAATGTTTGATGGAAGCATTCTGCCTGCGCTGGCGCGTAACGCGAGAAACTCCAGCACCACCTCGTTCTCCGCCTGAGCCAACTCTTCGACCGATTGGCCGCTTGCTTCTTTAGCGCGCCATCGATCACCGTCTGCATGAACGCCGTTGTGACCTCTTGGCTTTCCAGAATGAAGAAGCCAGGATGAAGAAGATCCCACCTGGAGCAGGCGGCGTCTAGCACTCCGCGGGCAGAACCCAGATGTGTGAAAAAAGTTTGCACAAGAAGGTCTTTGAACCAGCGATCCGGGTGAAAAGTGTTTCACGTTGACGAGAAAAGAAATCGGAGGGACAATGGCGGCCATTTTGTTGTGTCAAAAGGGAGGTCCACCGTGAGATCTGCTGCCTCTATTCTGGTCAACATTCTGATTTCGCTTGTCGGCTGGGCAATCCTTTCTCAGGTTGCCGCCGGCAGTACCGATTACACAATTCCCCCGGGCCGCGCTAGCTGGCCTTACGGGATGGTGGTTGGTCCGGACAAAAACCTTTGGTTCGTAGAGTTGGGTGGGCAGAAGGTGGGCCGCATCACAATGGCCGGAGTGATCACGGAGTTTCCGGTCCCCAATGCGCAGGCGCTATTTGGCATTGCCAGCGGACCTGACGGAAATTTGTGGTTTACCGATACGATGGCCGGCAAGATCGGCCACATCAGCACCAGCGGCACCGGCATCGTGCAGCATTCGCTCCCGGCGGGAGCTTTCCCCCAGGGCATTACCGCCGGACCGGACGGGAATCTGTGGTTTGTGGAACAGAAGCAGACCGGGGATTACGAGATCGGCAAGATCACGACCGCGGGCAAAGTCACTTCCTATTCCACCAAGGAGAATTTGGGCACGTTTCAGGTCTACTCGCCGACCGGCTTCAACTTCGGTCAGATTACCGCGGGGCCGGACGGAAACTTCTGGTTCGTCAATCCGCAGAACTCGCTCGAACACCAGGTCGGCAGGATTACGACGAGCGGCGTGATCACGTTCTTCCCGCTCGGTGACTTGCCCCTGGGCATCACCTCGGGGCCCGATGGGAATCTTTGGCTGACTGAGTTGTCGCACGTCGCAAAGGTGACGACGGCGGGTGCGGAGACGGAATATGCGCTGAAGACGGCCGACACCGGATACACGGGAATTGTGACGGGGCCGGATGGAAACATATGGTTTTCGGAAACGACAACGGGTTTCGGGATGGTTGTTCCCTCCACCGGGGTAGTAACGGAATATGCCGCGTTGTTCCCGAGCTTTGAGTTTGCTCCGTCCATCGTATCGGGGCCAGACGGGAATTTGTGGTTCACCGGATCATTCGGCGACAACATTGGGCGCATGACCACGGCAGCATCGGTCACCGGCGATTTTGCGCTGAGCACTGGAGCCGTGTCAGGCTTTGACACCGCCGGCCCCGACGGAAATCTCTGGTTCACGATGAGCTATCCCGCGAATGGCGTGGGCTACATGACCCCGGAGGGCGCGGTGACAACCTTCCCGCTACTCACGGCGGATGCCCAGCCCACAGGAATCACGGCGGGGCCTGACGGCAACCTCTGGTTTCTGGAGACCAATGCCCGCAAGATCGCCAAGGTCACGACCTCCGGCGCGATCACCGAGTATCCGGCCAAGGGCTACGTCTGGTTTGGCATTGTTACCGGCCCAGATGGGAATTTGTGGTTCCCCTACATCTACGCACAGAGTTGCGCCTGTTCGGCAATTGGGCGCATCACGACCAGCGGAACCATCAGTGCCTTTCCGACCACGACGCCATCGAGCACACCGATGGACGTCGCTGTCGGATCCGACGGAAACATTTGGTTTACCGAGAACGCGCTGAGCAAGATAGGAAAGATGAGCACCGCGGGTGTCGCCTTGGCCGAGTATCCGACCAAGACCAATCCCTCGAACGTAAGCGCGATCACCAGTGGACCGGACGGGAACCTTTGGTTCCTGGAAAACACAGCATACGGTGCGGTGGGGAGAATCACCACTTCTGGAGTGGTGACCGAGTACAAGGCGCAGATGCAGAACTTTCAGAATGGCATCGTTGCAGGGTCCGATGGCGCGATCTGGTATGCACAAGGCTATCCCAATGCGGTGGGGCGCGTGACGACAAAAGGTGTGGTGAGCACGGTGCCGCTCACTACTCTGAACGCGCTCGGCAACGCGATCACCGCTGGCTCCGATCACAAGATTTGGGTAGCCGAGGGCCTTGCGGGAGCGCTCGGACGGCTGAGCGCGATCGGCGGCACAGGAGACACCTTCACTGCGACGCATGGAGTGCAATTCAGCGGAAACGTAGCGAAATTTGTGGATGGGACTCCTACCGCGACGGCACCCAATTTCACCGCGACCATTAACTGGGGCGATGGAGCAACGTCAACGTCTACGGGTACCATCACGGGTAACACGGGCGGTCCATTCACCGTCAGCGGCAGCCATATCTATTCGACGGCCGGAACATATCATCCCTATGTGACGTTCCACGACACGGTCGACAATTCGACGTATACATCCACTAAAGGGAAAGCGACAGTGGATTGATTTCGCTGAAAGCAGCTAAAACACGCAAGCAGTACTACCGCCGGTGGCGGAGATTACGCCGTTGGCCTCGCGCATCCAGGTGAGCAGGGCGACGAACGTTCCCACCTGTGGCGAGTATCCGGGCCTGGGTCCCAGAACGTTGGGACCCGAGTCGGCTGCCTGAGCGGCCTCAGGCCGAAAGAACACTCCACATAGCGCGGAGAATCCGACCGTGAGCGCAGCTGAATCTTTTAGGAAGCCCCTGCGATCGGAAGAAAATTGACTGGCGAAGCGTTGGCCAACGAGAGGATTCGGTTCGCTTGCTGCCATGGCTGTCTCCTTCAGGATTAATCTGTCACAAGTACGAACGGTTGTTGCCAGGCGCCTCAGGATCGAACAGGGCGACCAACGGCCGGAGCGCCTGGAAATTAAGCGAAAAAAGACTAGGAGTGTCTGGAGGAGAAGTCAATCTTTTAGTCACTCATCTTTTAGTCACCGCTGATCATTTCTCGCCGGGCCTAACTCATAGCAACATCGACCGCGGTGAGCAGGGCTCGACGGGAGAATGGCTTTTCCAGCAGCGCAGCGGCGGGGTGGGCGCCGCCGTTTTTCTCGAAGAGTTCTCCGGAGTAGCCGGACATGTAGAGGATCTTCACGGCAGGATTGAGGCTGGCGAGGCGCGATCCCAATTCAGGACCACTGAGGCCGTGCATGACAACATCGGTAAGCACCAGGTCGATGCGCGGGGCAGCTTCCGCAAGCTTGAGCGCAGATTCGCCGTCCTCCGCCTCGATCACGGTATAACCGTGCTCCTGGAGCATCTGTCGGGTTAGACCGCGCATAATCTTGTCGTCTTCCACCAGCAGAATCGTCTGTCCCCGCGATGCCGGAACGGCTACCTCGGTTTCGAGATCGGCGGCCGCTCCAAGCTTGTGTTCCGCGGAGGGCAGGTAAAGCTTGAAAGTGGTGCCGCGGTTAGGCTCGCTGTAGACCCAGATATAGCCTCCAGCCTGGCGGACGATGCCATAGACCGTGGCCAAGCCAAGGCCGGTCCCTTTGCCCAATTCTTTGGTGGTGAAAAAAGGCTCGAAGATGCGGGTCACGGTGGCTTCGTCCATGCCGAAGCCAGTGTCGCTGACGCTGAGTTGGATGTATTTCCCGGCGGTGACCTGCGGGTGCTCCTTCACGAACTCGCTGTCAAACTGCACGGAGGATGCTTCAAAAATGAGTTTGCCGCCGCGCGGCATGGCATCGCGCGCGTTCACGGCCAGATTCATGACGATCTGGTCAAACTGACCGGGATCCACTTCCACCAGCGTCATCTTCGACTTGGCGTGAATCACTACCTCCACGTCGTCTCCCATGAGAGGGCCCACCAGTTTGCTGATCTCGCGCACTCGTTCGTGGAGATCGAAAACCACAGGCTGCACGACCTGCTTGCGGCTGAAGCTGAGTAACTGGCGGGTCAGAGTAGCTCCGCGATGCGTTGCCGTCCTGATGTTCTCCACTAGTTCCGCAATTTCTTCCGGCCGAGTCTGGCGGCCGCGCAACAGCTCGGTGCAGGCGGTGATGATGCCGAGAACGTTGTTGAAGTCGTGCGCCACTCCGCCCGCCAGCCGGCCCACGGCTTCCATTTTTTGCGCCTGGCGAAGCTGGTCTTCCGAACGCTTTTGCAGGGTGATATCGCGGGCAATAGCGGAAGCTCCAATCACCGTGCCGGAGCTGTCGCGAATGGGAGAAATGGAGACGGAGACCTGGAGCGGCCGGCCATCCTTGGCGATGCGCAGGGTTTCATAGTGCTCGAACCGTTCGCCCTGCTTGATCTTCTCGAGGATCGAAGGAATCTCATCAGGCCGGTTGCTCGGCGCCAGGAGGGAAATCGACTGGCCGACGATTTCCTGCGCGGTGTAGCCATACATATGTTCCGCGCCTTTGTTCCAACTGGTGACGATGCCGTCGAGGTCCTTGCCCACGATGGCGTCTTCGGACGAATTAACGATCGCCTCCAGCTGCGAGCGCGATTCCCAAAGCTCGCGGTCGGTCCGTTCGCTCAATTCCTGGTGAGCCTTGCGCAGCTCGTCTTCCATGCGCTTGCGATCGCTGACGTCGCGGATGGCGCTGAGCACCAGCATGCCCTGCTCGGTCTGCACCGGACTCAAGCTGATCTCGACCGGGAACTCCGAGCCATCGCGCCGCTTGCCGCGCAGGTCGAGGCCCGCGCCCATGCTGCGAATCTTTGGACGTTTAGCGAATTCCTGGCGATGCCCATGGTGTTGCGCGCGATGGCGTTCGGGCACCAGGGTTTCGATCTTCTGCCCGATCAACTCGTCGCGCCCGTAGCCGAACATCTGCAAGGTCTGAGAATTCACGTGGATGATGGTCCCCGATTGGTCGACCGCGACAATGGCGTCGGGAATAAATTCCAGGAATTCTGCCGACAGAAGGAGAGGAGAGACACTCGTCTCCGAGTTCATCGGGGCTTCTGAATCTTGAGAGGAGGGCGTGCGCGGATGCATACCGACTGCCGTCTACTATACCTCGGAAGAGGCGGTCGCGGTGAGAAGGGGGGCTGGCAGTTTCCTAATCTTTCGTGACCCATGAGACGCCCAGATACATGAGTTATCTGAATCGTTGAGGTTGCGCCGCCGCAAGAAAACGGCCCCGATGACCGGGGCCGTGATGAATGTCTGTTCGGTAAGAATCTCGGTTGCCAGCGATCAGTTCGACAAAATTGCCGGAGCCGATGCCAGAACTCCCGCAGCCAACTCCAGATCGTGCAAGTCCTCGCGGCTGAAGTCCTGGGCAAAGCGTGCATCCAGTCCCTTGCGCGAAATCTGAATCACGCCCACCACGTTCAATTCATGATCCATGATGGGAACCGACATCAGCTTCTGAATGGGAGACGGAGCCGTAGCTTCTTCGGAATCATTCGCGTTGGGCTTGATCGTCTCGAAAATGCTGGCGTGCTTCACCCGGGCAAAATTGTTGAAGATCTCGGCCTTCTTGCTCAACGCCGTGTGCGCCGCAACCGCCTTGCTCGAAAGCGGAATCGACCCAGTTGTGCGCAGGTACTCGGGGAAAACAAACCGCAACAGCCCGCTTTCCAGGCGCAGCAGGGCCACTTCGGTGTACTGCACGCGAAATATCTTCGCCAGGACCATGGAAACGTCCATGGGGGTAACTCCGTTCCCCAGCACAGTTCCCAAGGGGAGCAAGTTCTCGGGCAGGGCGATTTCTTCCGTTGCCGCGTGATTGGCTTGGTGGGTCATAGGAACCTCACAAAAAACCCTCAAATCAAATACATGGTATCTATCGCACGTTCAACGCCACACGATGCCCCCAAAAGTAACCAGCCGAAACTTATTAAGTGCTTTGTTTTCAGTAGGAAGCTGCGATTCCAGCCCATTCCCCCCGGTCGCCGGAGGCCCTGCGCCAGCATAAACAATCACCGGGTTGACAGTTTTTGTCACCCATTTCGCCCTGATTCCTTGCCATGGCCTGGCAACGCGGGAGTTTCGGGAAGCGCACTTTCCGGCGGGTGGCCTTCCCTTTCGGCCAGCAAACTCATTACACTGCCTTGCTATGAGCATTCCGACCCAACCTAATGTGAAGCTGATGGCTGCCCCGGACTATCGAGAAGGCTACGCGAACAGTGTGCAAATGCGGGTAAACATCTGGGACTTTTTCCTGGTTTTCGGCACGCTGCAGCAGCAGACGGAATCCCAAGTGGAGATTCGCAATTTCCAGGGCATTTATTTGAGCCCGCAGCAGGCCAAGGCATTGCTCGGACTGTTGCAGCAGAACATCGCCGGCTACGAGAGCGCATTCGGAGAGATCAAGCTCGACCCGCGCATGGTTCCGAGCGGGCCGGTGCACTAGGGTGGGCTTTCAGCACGCGGCTTCCGCGTCGCGATTCCGGGATGCGGTCTTCCTGAAGCGAGACTTCCCGGAGGAATCCGGAGAACGGAAAATAGCTTCGAACTCTCCGCATCCGGCTCTGGCGTTCGCCGTCATCTTTGCCTTTATCTTTCTGCTGCATGCGCCTCTGCTGCGCTTGCCCTACTTCTGGGACGAAGCCGGCTACTATGTTCCAGCGGCGCGCGACATTCTGCTTACCGGCAGCCTGATTCCACATTCAACGATTTCCAACGCGCATCCACCCCTGGTGCTGTGCTGGCTGGCGTTGTGGTGGAAGCTGGCGGGCTACGATCCTCTGGTAACGCGCTCGGCCATGCTGGTAGTAGCGTCGTTTTCGCTTCTGGGCGTATTTCGACTGGCTCAGCGGGTGGCGAACCTGCCGGTCGCGGTTGCGTCTACTCTATGCACGGCATTCCACCCGGTTTTCTTCGCGCAGAGTTCCATGGCGCACGTTGATCTGGCAGCGGCTGGATTTACGATTTGGGGATTGTGCGCTTATCTGGAAGGCCGCGTCTTTTTGCTTGCCATGTGGTTTTCGTTGGCCGCACTGGCGAAGGAAACTGCCATCCTGGCGCCGCTGGCCTTGTTCGCGTGGGAAATTCTCCGGCGAATGTTGGCGAACCGATTCGACGCGGCGAATTCGAGTACCCGTGGGGCGCAACCGGTGGTTGAATCGGGGCAACGAACTGGATCGCGCTCGGCCCCGCTCTTTACCGCGCTGTTGGTTCCGCTGCTGCCACTGGTCGCGTGGTATGTGTATCACTACAGCCGCACGGGATATGTATTCGGCAACCCCGAATTTTTTCGCTACAACGTGGCCGCCACACTCAACCCGACGCGCTTCCTGCTCGCGCTCGGACTGCGGCTATGGCAGGCGTTCGGCTATCTCCATCTGTGGGTGCTAACCTTGGCGACGCTGCTGGCCATGCTTCTGCCTCCACTTCACGATGATGGCGTGCAGCGCCGCCGAATTGTGATTCCGGTGCAGGTCGCTTTTCTCGTCGTGCTGGCGACCTACGTGGTCGCCATGGCTTTGATTGGCGGAGCCGTGCTGGCGCGCTACCTGCTGCCGGTGATTCCGCTTGTAATTATTTTGGCGGTGTCGACGCTGCGGCGGCGGGTGCGCATGTGGCCTCTGGCAGTTGGCGCGATTCTGCTGGCCTTCGTTGCGGCCTGGTTCTGGAATCCTCCCTACGGATTTTCTCCCGAAGACAATCTGGCCTATCGCGATTACATCCTGTTGCATGAAGACGGCGAGAGATTTGTTGAGGCGCGCTATCCCATGGCGCGCGTGCTCACCGCCTGGCCGGCGTCGGACGAATTGACTCGTCCGTGGCTGGGTTACCTCACGCGGCCAATGCGAGTCGTCCGCATCGAAGACTTCTCGGCGGACGAGGTCTTCTCAGCCGCTGACTTCCGCTCCAATTTTGATGTCGCATTCATTTTTTCGACCAAGTACGAGCCTGCGCGGCCGCTGCTGGCTCACTGGAAGCGATGGGAGGAACTGAAGACGCGATTCTTCGGATTCCATCGCGATTTGCCGCCAGCCGCGGCCGCCCGCATCCTGGGCGGGCGCATTGTTTTTTCCGAGGCGCGCAAGGGGCAATGGGTTGCGGTGGTCGAGATGGAGAAGGCAGACGTGCAGGAGGCGGCAGTAGAAGTCAGGGGTCAGGGGTTAGGAAGCAGAGATCAGAAATCGGAAGTCGGAAGACTAGACAAGCCTACTCACGTTCTTACTAAATGGCAGGAATATGTTTTAATTACCAACCACACTTCGCGGCCCGGTTCAATGCGCAGGGAATCGCGCGCCGCCAGCGTGAGGTGAACTTCCAACTCCACGCCGCAGTTCACTTTCGCGGAAATCATCGCGTCCCGCCGTTCGAGAGAAAGCACGGAACCGGCAATCACATTTCTCGCACTCAGGCCTACTGGCGGCACAATCGCCAGGAGAATATCGCCGGCACGAATGCCCACGCGCAGGGTTGATCCCACTTCGGCGCGCACCAGCGGAGTCTCTAGTGGAACCGGTTCCCGTCGAGGCGTGCGTCGATCTGCATTTCCGGAATCACTCTGCTGCAACAGGCAGGTCATGGTGCCGCGGTCTGGATGCAGCGATTCCACGGTCGCGTCGAGAATGTTCTCAAATCCAGCCAGATGCGCGATGGTCTCCTGCTGCGGAGCGCTCAGCACTTGATGCGGCGTACCCTGCGCCAGCACGCGTCCATGGTCGAGCACCAGCACGCTCTCTCCCAGGGCAAACACTTCCTCGCGGCTGTGCGTGACGTAAAGAATCGGGATTTGATGCGCTTCATTCCACCCGCGGAGATCCTCGATAATTCTGGACTTGGTAGCCGCATCGAGCGCGGCCAGCGGTTCGTCCAGCAGCAGGACTACAGGATCGGTCACCAGCGCCCGCGCCAACGCCACCCGCTGACGTTCTCCACCGGAAATCTCGCGGGGACGGCGGTGCGTAAGGTGCGGAATGCGAAACGCGGTAAGAGCCGTCGCTGTACGAGCCGAGCGTTCGCCGCGCGAAATATGCGACAGCCCATACTCGACGTTCTCTTGAACGGTGAGGTGCGGGAACAAGGCGAGGTCTTGAAACACATAGCCGATCTTTCGTTTCTCTGGCGGCAGATTAATATGCCCAGCCGAAACGAATAGCGCGTCGTCACCGATCGCGATGCGTCCGGCATCCGGTTCGATGAGTCCGGCGATGCAATCGAGCAACGTTGTCTTGCCGGCTCCGGAGGCGCCGAACAGAATGGTGAAGCCGGGAGGCGCGTGGAAGTCCACCTCGAGCACGAAGTCCGATTCAGCAGCCATTCGCTTGCGCACTTCCGCATGAAGTACGCGGCCGGGCGCGACGCCGCCAACGGGCGGAACGGAAACGGTGCCTGTTCTATCTGGATCCATATCTCGAGCCATGCATGGGAGCGATCAGCCAACTTTTCCGGTTCAGGCCGTAGACGATGGCCAGCATGGCAAAGCAGATGACCAGCAGCAGCAAGGCGGTTGCGTTGGCGGTGGCATAGTTCGAGGCCTGTACCTGGTCATAAATTTCAATCGACACGGTGCGCGTGACTCCGGGAATGTTTCCGCCCACCATAAGCACGACGCCGAATTCTCCCATGGTGTGGGCAAAGGTCAGGGCTGTACCGGTGATCAGGCCGGGCTTGGAAAGTGGAGTGATCACGCGCAAGAACGTTTTCAGCGGCGAGGCGCCGAGAGTGGCCGACGCTGAAATCAGTTTTGGATCTACGCTGGAAAAAGAAGCCGCGAAGGGCTGCACCGCAAACGGCAGGCTGTAGAGGACGGAACCAATCACCAGGCCGGCAAACGTGAAGGCCAGAGTATGGCCGGTGAGCGATATCCACCAGCGTCCCAGCGCGCTGTGCGGGCCGAGCGCGACCAGCAGGTAAAATCCCAGCACAGTGGGCGGCAGCACGATGGGCAAGGCCACCACCGCTTCCACCAGGAACTTCCAGCGCCAGCGCGAAAACGCAATCCAATAGGCTACGGGCAGGCCGATGACAAACAATAGCGCCGACACGATCAGGGCCAGGCGCAATGTCAGCCAAAATGATTGCCAGTCGATGAACATGGATGTTTATTTATTTCAGCTCCGGAACACTGAATCCGTAACGCCGTAGCACGTCTGCAGCAGCCTTGGTCTTGATGTAGTCTACAAACGCCGCAGCCTCGCGCTTGCGTTGCGAGCGCGAGACGATCACTAATCCTTGATCAAGCGCTGGATACGCCTCCGCGGGAACCTTCCAGAATCTGCCCTCGCCCCGCATCGCCAGAGGAACCGCGTGAGCCAGCGCGATAAATCCGACCTGCGCGTTGCCTGACTCCACGAACTGCGCCGCTTGCGAAACGTTCTCGCCCAAGACCAGGCGGTCCTTGACTTGTTCATAGAGTCCGAAATGTTTCAGGGCTGCTACAGCAGCGCGACCGTAGGGCGCGTGTTGCGGATTCGCGATGGCGATTTTCTTCACCGACGCGTCGAACAGAATCTTGATTCCCTCGTGCTCCGGGTCGAGCGGCGACGCAGAGGGACTCCATAGAACGAGAGTGCCCACGGCATAGCGATAAAGGCTGGTAGCGTCGGCGTCACCGGCGGCAACGAGCTGGCGCGGATAGTCCATGTCAGCGGAGAAAAATACGTCGAAAGGTGCGCCATTCTGAATCTGCTGGGTCAGCGCGCCGGACGCAGCGAACGACAGTTTCACCTGCACTCCGCTTTGCTTCTCGCAGTTGGCGGCGATTTCTTTGAGCGCGACACTTAGATCTGCGGCCGCCGCCACGGTGATTTCTTTTGATCCCTGGTCCTCTGCAGAAACTCCCGCAGAACTTCCCAAGGCAGCGAGAAGAACAAACGCTATCAGCACCCTGGAGATAGAAACTTTCATATCCATGCCAGCCATATCCATGAGAGCAGATCTATGACAACCACCTCATGACCTCAATCTGCGCGTGCCCTTGATCGGAAAGAGCGAAAACGATTGTACAGGGCGAGAGCGGGCGATTCCCAAAGTGGTCCGTTCCCGAAATATAGTGCCGCTTTCGGTTGCTTCCCGTGTCCACGCTCTCAATACTTGGAGCGAGCCAGCCACTCTATGCCGAGTCGTCCGTTTCTTTGCGTTCTTCTTCGCGTCTCCATCCTTGCTCTCAGCTGTTTCTTCGCGGCCACGGTGACCCAGGCCCAGGGTGCGAAGCAAAACGTTCCCCAGACTCCAATCCCCGCCGCCGATGCGGACCACCAGCAGGAGCGCAACGCATGGTTTCTCCGGGGACGCGTGATCCCGGGAAAGAACTCGGCCGAGTTACGGCGGCGCGCTTACCAGGCCAAGATGCAGAGTCGTAAGGCGCGCAGCACCACCTTGACGCCAGCCCAAGGCACAGCCTCACCACAGACCGTTCCATCGGGTTCCTGGGGACCTTTAGGACCGGCTCCTCTCGCCTCGGACGCCTCCGGCAACGGGACGCAGGACTACCACCAGGTTTCCGGGCGAGCCACCGCGGTGGCCATTGATCCGGCGGACCCCAGCGGAAACACCGTCTTTATCGGCGGGGCGCAGGGAGGCGTGTGGAAATCCATCAACGGCGCCTCTGGCACAGCTTCAAGCGTCACGTGGACGCCGGTCACCGACGATCAAGCCACGCTCTCGGTGGGATCAATCGCCATTCAGCCCGGAAACACCGACACGACCAAGAGCGTGATTCTGGTGGGCACGGGCGAAGCCGACAACTCCGCCGACTCTTATTTCGGCCTGGGAATTCTCCGCTCGGCGGACGGTGGCAATACATGGTCGCTGTCTTCCACGGCGAACGGCGGAGCGCTTTCTTTCAGCGGCCTGGGCGGAACACGCATGGCATTCAGCACGGCCAACACGGTGGTTTCGGCCATGGCCGCGACTTCCGAGGGAATAGACGCCGGGGCCTTCACCGCCAGCACCATGCGCGGGCTCTACACCTCTGCGGACGCCGGCCAGTCGTGGACTTACGACGCATTACTCGACCCAGGCAGCCAAGCCACCGACGCCACGTCCGCTACTTCGGTAGCGTATAACGCGGCCTCGGGATTATTTCTGGCGGCAATCCGGTATCACGGCTTTTATTCCTCACCCGACGGAGTCACTTGGACGCGTATCTCCGCCCAGCCTGGCGGTTCTTTGCTGAGTACATCTGCCTGCCCGCCGAAATCCACCACCAATAAGCAGGCTTGCCCGGTCTACCGCGGCGAAATCACGGTCGTGCCCGGACGCAACGAAATGTACGTCTGGTTTATTTCCCTCGACTCTTCTGGCCTTCCTGTCGACCACGGAATCTGGCAGAGCCTGAACGGCGGCACCTCCTGGACGCCGATCAGCGACGCTGGCATTACGAATTGCGGCGACAACAGCGGCTGCGGCGTGGAGCAGGGCTACTACAATCTGGAACTGCTGGCCGTGCCGAATGGATCCGCTACCGATCTCTACGCCGGGGCGATCAATCTCTACAAGTGTTCGATCAATTCCTCGAACCCCACCTGCAATTCCAACCCGTTCCTGAATCTGACGCACGTGTATGGTTGCATCCCAGCCGCGGCGCTGGCGCACGTGCATCCCGATCAGCATGCGCTGGCGTACATGATCCCAAGCTCCGGCGGCGACTCCGGCAATGACCTAATGTACTTCGCCAACGATGGCGGCATTTATCGCGCCTTGGACGGCTACTCCGGGCTGACCACCGGTTCGTGCTCCGGCGCCAACCTGTTCGACGACTTGAACCAGAACCTGGGATCGATGACCCAGTTCGTGAGCTTCTCGCAGGATCCCAGCGATCTGAATACGCTGCTGGGAGGAACGCAAGATAACGGCTCGCCGGCAACCAACTCCGCCACCACCAGCTTGAGCTGGGTCAACGTAAACGGCGGCGACGGCGGCTACAACGCGATTGATCCGAACACGCCATTGAATTGGTTTGTTTCCAATCCCGATATTCCTCCCGGCGGCTTGAACATTCAGGAATGTTCGGACGGGGTGAGCTGCCACGAAGGAAACTTCAGCTCGGTGGTGGGCAGTGCCAATGTCGGCGGCGACGATGGCGCCTTCTATTTTCCTTACGTGCTTGACCCGCAATCGAGCACAGCGCTTCTGGTCGGCACGTGTCGCATCTGGCGCGGACCGCGGCTGGGCGGAAGCTACACCCTGCTCAGCCCCAACTTCGATACTTTTGCCACCGGGACCTGCTCGGGAAGCGAGATCAACCTGGTGCGATCGCTGGCGGCGGGCGGGCCCACCGACGTCAATGGATCCATGGCGATTTACGCCGCTACCGACGGACTCGGCCCGCTGAACGGGCCGCCGAGTTCACCCTCCGGGGGAAATGTGTGGGTCACCACCAACGCAACTGCCGGCGCCTCTGCCTTTAGTGAAGTCACTCAGGGCATCAACCCGAACCAGTTTCCCGTTTCGAGCGTTGCCATAGACTCGTCAGATCCAACAGGCAAAACCGCCTATGTCACGATCATGGGATTTACCGGCGGCGCAGGACACGTGTGGCAGACCACCAACGCCGGAGTCACCTGGACCGACTTCACCGGCGCCGGCATAGCAGCTTTGCCCGACGCCCCCGTCAACGCGATTGTCGTGGATTCCAGCGCCGCGACCGTTTACGTGGGCACGGACGTAGGTGTATTCCAAAGCAGCACCGCTAGCCCATCCTGGACAGAAGTGGGCCCAACGCCGAACCCTCTGGGCGGAACCACCGGCTTCCTACCGAACGTTGCAGTCACCGCGCTCGGACTCATCGGCGCCGGCGGACAGAAATTGCTGCGCGCGTCCACCTACGGACGCGGTGTCTGGCAATTCGACCTGATCACCGCACCCGATTTCGAGATCTCGGTGTCGAACAGCCCACAGACGATTTTCTTTCCTCTAACTGCCACTTTCAACGGAACCCTCGTTGCCGTGAACGGATACGCCAACCTGGCTGACCTCGCCTGTACTGCGGGCGCGACCAGTCCGCCCGCGACGTGCACGCCCGCTCCCAATCCTCTGACTCCGACAGCCCCAACGGGCGCGGCTTTCACGGTGACCGCCGGCGGTGTGACCGGGGATTACACCTTTAACATACAAGGGCAAGGCCAGGACTCGAACCTCACCCATACGGCTCCCCTGGTGTTGCACATCATCAGCTTTGGGCTGACGACTCCGGTGCCGAATTCAGAGAATGTCCTCGACGGCACCACATCCTCACCAGTCAGTTTTCAGGTCACGGCCGGGGGACCGTTCAATCAAAGCGTGTCGGTTTCCTGCAGCGTGAACATTCCCGGCGCCACCTGCAATCTCACACCGGGTACCACGGTCAATCCCACGTCAGCGAATCCGGTCAACATGACGGCCAGCGTGGTCGTTCCGCCGAACACTACCCTCACCAGCTACACGGTGAACCTGCAGGCCAGCACCAGTGGCACCACGCCACTCTCGACTTCGTTCCATCTGACTGTGATTTCCAACCCTCTATTCATCTTCAAACAGGTGGGAGTTTTTCCCACGGTGAATGCGGGCAGCAGCAATGCCAGCGGGGCGATCAGCGTCACGACTCAGGACGGATTCAACGGCACGGTGGCCCTGAGTTGCTCGATAACCGGCGGAAGCGGCAGTTGCAGCGTGAATCCAAGCTCCGTCAATTCCTACCCCGCGAGCTTCAGCGTTACGGTCAACGCCACGAACTTGGGCGCAGGCAGTTATCAGGCGGTGGTGCAAGGCGTATCCGGGTCGATTACCAACAACTTAGCCATCCCCTTCAATGTGGGGGATTACCAGCTCATCGGGGCGCCGACGTTGACCATTCCGCCCGGCGGGCAGAGCGCACCGGTCATCACCATTTCTGCCTCGGCGTTCTATAGCGGCCTGGTGAACGCGAGTTGTGATGCCAGCGCTCTGGCCGGAACTATCTGCACGACTAGCCCGGCGAATCCGGTGACAGTTGCCGCCAACGCTCAGGTACCACTCACCGCCGCCATCAACGTTCCGCTTGGTGCGAAACCAGGCACCTACAACCTCACGATCAACACCCAGGACACGACCGGCACTCCCAGTCACAGCTTCACCATTGCCCTCACCATTCCCGCGCCCGATTTCTCGTTCAGCGAGCCTGTACCGTTCCCCACGCTGAATGCCGGCAGCACGACGACCAGCGGAGCGATCAGCGTCGCCGCCCTGAATGGATTCACCGGCACCGTGAGCCTGACGTGCTCTCTCAAATCCGGAAACGGCAGCTGCAGCGTGGCTCCGGCATCGGTGAATGCATTCCCCGCCAGCCCTAGCGTTACGGTGAACGCCACCAATCTGGCCGCCGGAAGTTATCAGGCAGTGGTTCAGGGTGTTTCCGGTTCGCTCATGCACACACTCGCGATTCCCTTCAACGTGGGGGACTATCAACTCTCCGGCCCGCAGACTCTGAGTCTCCCCCCCGGAGGCCAGGGCTCACCGACCATCACCATCGCAGCCTCAACCTATTACGCGGGCCTGGTGAACGCGAGTTGCGATCACAGCGCGCTCGCGGGCAGCATTTGCACTCTGACTCCGGCGAATCCCGTGACGGTGAGCACAGGCGCACAAGTCACGCTGACCGCAACCATCGACGTAACCAATGACTCCGCGCCGGGCACTTACAACATCAACATCAATACCCAGGACACTACCGGCACGCCCAGCCACAGTTTCACGATCGCGCTCACGGTGGTTCCCGACTTCGCCGTCACGGTTATTTCCTCGGCGAGCAGCCAAACCGTTGTCGCCGGGCAAACTACTGGCCCGTACAGTGTGATCGTCGAGCCGGTCGGAACGTCATTCAATAACCCGGTTGCGCTTTCCTGTTCGGGCGGGCTTCCCACAGGCGCGCAGTGTAGCTTCACGCCCAATCCCGTTCCGCCGCCCATCGGCAGCGGGGGAGTGGATGTAGTCATGACCATTTCGACGCTGGCTTCGACGCCAGCCGCGCGCATGCCCACTCAGCAAAAAGCTTCGCTCTACGTTCTTGGGCTGACAGGATTGATGATGCCAGCCATCGTTGTGCTGTGGGGAACGGCTCGCAGCGGGGGAAAAAGACGAAAGGTGTTGAGTTTGCTGATGGGGCTGTTTCTGGCGCTCCTGCTGCTCTCTTGCGCAGGAGGCACTGGGGTTACCGGAGGCGGCAACTGCGGCGCCGCGCCCAGCACGCCCACGGGCCTGGCCGCGTCGGCGACCACCAGTACCGGCACGACTTTAAATTGGTCTCCCTCCAGCGTCGGTTCCGGATGCAGCATCAACATGTATACCGTCTACGAAAACGGCACGTCGATCGCAGGCCCTACCAGCACCAGTCTGGCGGTCACGGGATTGTTGCCTTCAACGACTTATAACTTCGAAGTCGCGGCCAGCGATTCCGCAGGAATTTCTCTGCCCAGCGGAGGCATCTCCTTGACCACGCTTCCCGCGCCAACTTATACGGTGACCATCACGGGCACTTCTACTAGCGCGACAGGCCAGCTCAGCCACAGTGCCACCGTCACCCTCATCGTCATCCCGTGAAACTCTGACGTCCGTTATGATCATTCGTCGCCTGTAAGTTGTATCCAGGCTGCTATCAATTCGCTCGCTCCGAATGTCTGAAACCCGCTACAACGTAATCGTCATTGGAGGAGGCATCGTCGGTCTGGCGGTGGCGCTTGAGATCACGCGCCGCTTCCCGCGCCTTCAGCTCTTGGTGTTAGAGAAGGAAGACCGGGTCGCACGTCATCAAAGCGGACACAACAGCGGCGTCATTCACTCCGGCGTTTACTACAAGCCCGGATCGCAGAAGGCGCGGCTGTGCGTGGCCGGAGCCGCGGCCATGGTTGAGTTTTGCCGCGAGCACGGCCTGCCCCATGAAGTGTGTGGCAAGGTTATCGTTGCAACCAGCGAAGCTGAATTGCCGCGTCTCGAAGAATTGCGGCAGCGCGGCGAGGCCAACGGGCTAACCGGACTTCGCCTCATCGGACCGGAAGAGTTGCGCGAGATCGAGCCGCACGCCAGCGGCCTGCGAGCTCTGGTGGTTCCCTCCACAGGCATCGCCGACTACGCCAGGGTTTGCGAGAAATATGCGGAGCTGACCTCCGCGCACGGCGGGACCATTCTCACTTCGACAGCAGTCACCGGCCTCATGCGCAGCTCCGATGAGATCGTGGTGGAAACCCCGCGCGGCGCCTATACGACGAACTTTCTCATCAGTTGCGCGGGATTGTTCAGCGACCGCCTATGCCGCATGGCGGGCGACGAGCCGGGCGTGTTGATCGTACCCTTCCGCGGCGAATATTACCATCTGGTCCCCACGCGGGCGTCGCTGGTGCGGGCGTTGATCTATCCCGTACCCGATCCCCGCTTTCCTTTTCTCGGTGTGCACTTCACGCGACGGGTCGACGGCAGCATCGACGCTGGCCCCAACGCCGTGCTGGCTCTGCAACGCGAAGGCTACCGCCATTCTGATATCAGCCTGCGCGATATGGCGTCATCGCTGGCTTTTCCCGGGTTCTGGCGCATGGCCGCAAGATATTGGCGCAGCGGCCTCGACGAATTCCATCGTTCGTTCTCGAAAAAAACGTTCGTCAAAGCCCTGCAGCAACTGGTTCCCGAAGTGCGCGGCGAAGATTTGGTTCCCGGAGGTTCGGGAGTCCGTGCTCAAGCCTTGAAGCCGGATGGCACGCTGGTCGACGACTTCCAATTCTTCCCTTCGCGGAAAATGCTGCACGTGCTCAATGTTCCGTCGCCCGCGGCTACGGCGTCTCTCATGATCGGCAAGGCAATCGTGGATACTGCCGCGCGTGATCTGGGACTGGGCTAGGACGATCGGGAGACCTGATGTATCCACGGCGGCCGGAGCAAGCGACGCCTCAGAGGCTAAAGCCCGCAATTCTTGGCGCGTAAGTGGCACGGCTGGAAACCGTGCCCTTCCCGAACCGATGTGCCCGACGGTTCGTTCGCTAGCTGTAAGCCAATTCCTTCGCCCGCTGTGCAGCCTTCACCACCGCCTTGATCAGCGTGACCCGCAGCTTGCCTTCTTCAAGTTCGAGAATGGCGTCAATGGTGCACCCGGCCGGCGTGGTGACCGCGTCTTTCAACAATGCAGGATGATCGCCGGTTTCGAGCACCACCTTGGCCGCTCCAAGCGTGGTCTGCGCCGCCAGCAGAGTGGCCACGTCGCGCGGCAGGCCAACTTTCACGCCCGCTTCAGCCAGCGATTCGAGAATGATGTAAATGTAAGCCGGACCGCTGGCCGAGAGGCCAGTCACTGCGTCCATGTGTTTTTCGTCTACAACAACAGTCCGCCCCACCACATCAAACAGGCGGCAGGTCAGCGCCACATGCTCAGCCGAAGCGTGCGCGCCCTTGCAGACCGCCGTCATCCCAGCACCCTGCGAACACGGAGTGTTCGGCATAGCGCGCACTACAGGAACCTTAGCCGCCAGTCCTTTTTCGATAAGCGAAGTCGGCACCGAGGCTGCCACCGAAATAATCAACTGCTTTGGCGTGATGTGAGCACTGATCTCCTTCACCACGTCCTGCACCACTTGCGGCTTCACCGCGATCAGGATGATGTCGGCCCCTTTCACCGCTTCCGCATTGCTGGTGCCGACCGCGACGTTCCACTTGGCGGCCAGCGCCTGCGCCCGCTCCTCGTGCGCTACGGTTGCACGGGTCAGTTTGGGCGACAACATTCCATGCTTCAGCAGCGCCTGCAAGAGGATGCCGCCCATCTTCCCCGCCCCAAGAAACGCCACCCGTTTCCCGGCCAGATCATCACCTGACGATTTTTGTTTTGTCATTCCGTATCACGCTCTGAATCCGTGCGACTAGCTCGCCGCTTCCGTCTTGCTGCGACTCTGCATCCACTTCCAGGCCGTCGCAACAATATCCCGCAGCGAGCGCGAGGCCTTCCACTGCAGCAATTCCTGCGCCTTTCGCGGATCGGCCACCAGCGCCGGCGGATCGCCCGGCCGCCGCGGACCAATCTTGTGCGGAACCCGCTTCCCCGTCACATCCTCGATCATGCGGATCACCTCCTGCACAGAATTTCCGCTGCCCGTTCCCACATTCGCCGCGAACGAAGATTTCCCCGCCGACAGATGATCGAGCGCCTTCACATGCGCATCGGCCAGATCGGTGACGTGAATGTAGTCGCGAACACAGGTTCCGTCTGGCGTAGGATAATCCGACCCAAACACCTGCAACTCTGAACCATGCCCGGCAGCCGCGCTCAGCGCCAGCGGAATTAAATGGCTTTCCGGATCGTGCATTTCCCCAGTTTGTCCGCCCGCATCGGCGCCGGCGGCGTTGAAATAGCGCAGGCTGGCATAACGAAAACCATACGCCCGGTCGTACGCCTCGAGCGCCTGCTCGAAAAAAAGCTTCGACACTCCATAAGGATTCACTGGCTGCCGCGGAATATCCTCGGCGATCGGAACCTTGGCCGGCACGCCGTACACCGCGCAGGTCGACGAAAAAATGATCTTCTTCACCCCCGCTTCAAGCGCGGCGTTCAACAGCGACAATCCTCCCTCGACGTTGTTGCGGAAATATTTCTGCGGATTCGTGACCGATTCCCCCACATACGCGAAAGCGGCAAAGTGCATAATGGCGTCCGCGCGCGACAGCACGCGCGCCAGCGCCGGCCGATCAAGAACATCTCCCTTCACCAACTCGAATCCGGAGACTAGGAATTCGTGTCCCGTGGAAAGATTATCGAAAACGATCACCTCATGCCCGGCGCGCCGCAGAGCGCGAGCCGTGTGGCTGCCAATGTAGCCCGCGCCGCCGATCACGAGAACGGTCACTGATTCATTTTCCTTAGCTAAGAGCTTACTGCGCGAAAACTCAGAGAAATACTCGTTCTAGTCTCCGTCGCCCGTGTCGACCGAAATCAACTCCAACGAGTTGAGCAGCGGGCTCGACTCCGCGACGAATTCCACGTGCCCGCACTTCGGACAAGACAGAATAGCCAGCCCGTGACTCCCGCTTCCCGGAATCAAGTGAACCTTCATGAGCTGATACCGTTCCAATTTCTGCTCGCACCGCAGGCACGACACAGTCTTCTGATAGGGATCGTTAGAGACACGACTGGATACTTCAATGGCTGGTTTCATGGACTCCTCTGTGGGCTGGACCGGCCGAGGGAGCGGGTCTGGCCTGCGCCGAGACCCACCCAGGCCCGGCGATGGCCGCAAGTTTATCACGCCGTGAACAGCCCGGGACGCGAGGTACCAGCGCGACAAACCCGCCCAAACCGACGCACTTATTTATTTTCTGCTTACTTTTTCGGTCACCGGTGCCGTGCGCAATTCCGAGGCAATCCACTTGTACGTCACGGCCATACCCTGGCGCAACGGAATCGACGGCTCCCAACCCAGCACCCGGCGGGTGCGGCTGTTCTCGCTATTGCGCCCCCTAACCCCTTGCGGCCCGGAGAGGTTGTGGGTAACCCGAATACGCTTGCCCGCAATCTCCGCCACCATCTGCACCAGTTGGTTAATGGTGACTAACTCGGGCGTTCCCAGGTTCAACGCTTCGTGATACTCCGATGCCATGATGCGCTTGAGCCCTTCCACGCAGTCGTCAATGTACATAAAGGAGCGGGTCTGCAAGCCATCGCCCCAAATCTCCACTTCACCGCCATCGTTCACTAAAGCCACCTTGCGGCACAGCGCCGCCGGAGCTTTCTCCTTGCCGCCATCGTACGTACCGAGTGGCCCGTAAACATTGTGGAAACGCACGATGCACGTTTCCATGCCGTAATCATGGCGGTAGTAGCGGCAGAGTTCCTCGGCGAATAATTTTTCCCAGCCATAGCCCGGCTCCGGGTCGGCCGGATACGCGTCTTCCTCTTTCAGCGGTTCCACATTCGCGTCCTTCTGCTTGCCCTGGGCATAGACACACGCCGACGACGAAAACAGAAATCGCTTCACGCTGTTCTTGCGCGCCGCCTCCAGCATGTTGGCGTTGATCAGAATGTTATTGCGGCTGATGGCGGCAAGATAGGCCGTGATATAGCCAATGCCACCCATGTCGGCGGCAAGGTTATAAACTTCGTCGATACCGCCGCGCGTGGCCAGCAGGCACTTGTCGAACTCCCGCAGGTCGAGGATTTCGAATTCATCGGCCGGACTGGATTCGTACTCGGGAAGCTTAAGATCGGCGCCCCGAACCCAGCACCCATCCGCCTTCAAACGGCGCACCAGATGATGTCCGATAAAACCGCCAGCCCCCGTCACCAGCACGCGTGGTTGCGCACTCATCCATCGACCTCTTTCCCTCTAATTGGAATATTTGCTGCAACTGCCGCGCGCGGAGCGCGAGACCATCCAGCGGATTTCACCAGCATGCCAACAATTTTAGCATGCAGGTTGGTTGAGAACGGCTCCCAGAATACGCACCTCGGCCGACTTCAGATCCTGCACGCGCCTGCGCGTCCGTTCCTTGCGGCTGGAATGAGTCTTGAGCACCAGCACAACGCCGTCTGCCACGCGCCCCAGAGCAATCGCGTCGTCGCCAACGTCGAGCGATGTGCCGTCGACCAGAACGTAATCGAAATTCCTGCGCAGTTCTTGCCAGCGCTGGCGCATGGCTTCGGAACAGGCGAGGCTTCGATCCTCCAGATCCACACCTGACAGACCCTGGTCCATTACGCCCGAGCCAGCCAGATCTGGGGAGATCGCCTGGCCCGCGCTCACCAGCGCCAGGTTCCTGCGCGATAACTGGCTCACGTAGCCGCCGATCGAGCCTTCCTGCCGCAGCGCGTCCGATAAGCCGAAATGATTGCCCACTCCGAAGTGTTCGTGCAGCGTGGGCCGTCCAAAGTTAGCGTCCACCAGGCAAACCCGCCCCGTCACTTGGCTCGCCAGCAATTCCCCCGCGCGGGCACAGATCCAGCTGCACCCGTTGCCCGACTCGGTGCTGGCCAGGACCACAGTGCGGTTGGCCTCGCTGCCCGGCGCCAGAAACACGCCCTGCACCAGCTTGTTCAGTTCCTCGAGTTGCCAAGCCTCCAGCTCGAACCGTAGAGGCTGCTGCCCAACGGATTCGACTAGAAACGGCTCGTGATGTTGCGGAGCAGAAACGGAGCCTGGATTTACCACAGCAAGATTTACCACAGCAAGATTTACCACAGCAAGATTTGCCCCGCCAGGACTTGCCACGGCAGGTTCTGCCACAACAGCTTCTGCCACAACAGCTTCTGCCACAACAGCTTCTGCCACAGCAGCTTCTGCCACAGCAGCTTCTGCCACAGCCACACTTGCCGCAGCCAGATCGGGTGCAGGAGACTCCGTTTCCGTCTGAAAGTATTCTTCTTCTTTTCCAACAATCTGCAGCAGCGAAAAATTTCTACTCATAAACTCCGACGCCGGCACCGATTCCGCAGATACTAATTTTAATCCAGCAACCCCGGCTTGCTCCGTGCTCCGGAAGGATCGCCCGCAAAACCCGGCCGCCGCTTCCAGTCGCGTAACTGCAGCGACAGTTGTTGCATGTAGGCCATCGCCTCGGCAGGGGTCAGCGCATCCGGGCGGCGCCCGTTGCCCGGCGGTAGCCCCGCCCGCGCACCATCCGCGGCAATCTTCAAAGTGGCAGCGGCAGAAGTCAGGCCGGAGCACGACGCATCCCCCGCGCCCGCCGCTTCCGTCAGGTGTCGGGAAATGTCGAGATCACGGATCACTTCCTCTACCATGCTCAAATCCACAATCTTCTTGCCTAGCGCGAAACCCAGCGACAAAAGATTGAAGCAGCAGTTGTTGATGTTGCGTGGAATCCCCGCGGAGAACTGTGCGATCGCCTTCATCGCTGGCGGATCAAACAGCGGCTGTCCAATATAGCCGGCCACGCGCAAGCGGTGCGCGATGTACCGCCCGCTCTCCTCCACGGAGAGCGGCGCCAGACCGTTCAGCAGCGAAACTCTCTGCCGAAATTGCGCCAGCCGCGAACTCGCCAGCTTGTCCGCCAGTTCGGGCTGCCCGGACAGAATGATCTGCAACAACTTGGTCTGCGGAGTTTCAAAATCGGAGAGCAGTCGAACCGTCTCCAGCACCGAGGCGTCCAGGTTTTGCGCTTCATCAATCACCACGATGAAGCGGCGGCCGGCCCGAGCCTCCTCCAGCAGCATCTTGTTGAATTGTTCGTGCAGATGCACGAAGTCCTGGTCCGCCCCCTCCACGCCCAGTTCCGCCAGCAAAAAACGCATGAACTCGCGCGAGTTGCACTGCGTCTGAAACAGGAAAACGGTGCGGGCGTTGTGGCGGAATTTTTCCAGCAGATGAAACAGTAGCGTCGTCTTGCCCAGCCCCGGCTTGGCGATCAGAGCCATGAATCCGCGCTCCGATTCCACGCCGTAATACAGCGAAGCCAGCGCTTCACGATGCGCCGGGCTCAGGTACAAGAAACGAGGATCGGGCGTGACCCCAAAAGGCTGTTCCCGCAAGCCATAGAATTCCAGAAACATAACGCGATTCCAGCAGCCCGAGCTGATGCGTGCCCATGATACTCCCGGCGGCTTTTGAGGCGAGATCAAACGGATGAAGATCCGCCATTCAGGAGTAAGCGCTTCCCGTTTCGGTTCGGCCCAGTCTTCTTCAGGTTGTCCCCTTCAGCTTGTCCTATTTAGCTTGTCCTATTTAGCTTGTCCTATCAGTTCGACAGCCTGAAGTTGAGGGTCACCCTCGTCTGCATCTCAGCCGGCGCACCGTCGATCGAGCGCGGCTGAAAGCGCCACTGTTTCACCGCCGCCACGGCAGCGTCCGCCAGCAACGGATCTCCACTGACCAGCTTGATGTCCTGCACCGCGCCATCCTGCCCGATGTGAACGTCCAGCACTACCGCCCCCTGCACTTGCTGTTCCCGCGCCGGTTCCGGGTAGTCAGGCTCGACGCGGTGAATCAGGCTGCTCTCTGCCGCCGCCGGCGACAGATCCACTACTCTCTCCGGCGCAAGGGACGCTCGCTCCACCGCCGACTGCGCCGTTCCCGGTTGCTCAGACTCGCCTTGAGAAGGAGGCATGCGAAATACCTCTTTCCCATTCTCAAAGACCAGCAAACTCCCCGCCGGCGCTGGGGAACGCGGATGGTTGGTCGCCGCCGGCTGCGCCGATGCGGGTCCGGCCGACCCGGCCCTCAGGATTTCGCCAGGCTTGGACGCGGTCTGTACGCTCGAAACCGTTGCGCGGGATGTCGCCGCACCCGCCGCGCTCGAGCCAGTCCCGCTTGGGCCAGCCGCGGTTCCACCAGTCGTGCCCGCACCCGCTGCTCCGGGCGTGGCAGTTGTCCCAGACCGAACGGCAAGCCGCCCCGCCGTGATCTTTGTCCCGCTGAACCGCTGCACAATCAATACCGCCAACAACAAAGTACACGCCAAAACCGCCGCGCCCAAAGCCCACCCCACAACATCAAATCGCCGCCGCGGGACCACGCTCTCGCCCTCCACGGACTCCTGCTGGTCTGGAACTTCAGCAAAGATCGGCGCGCTGATCGGGGCGGCAATCGGGACGCCAATCGGGAGGTCGATCGGAGCGTCGACCGGAGCGACGATCGCAGCCGCAATCGCAGCAGCCACCGGAGCGATCACCGGCCCCTCCCCGGGATCCTGCAGGAACGGATCTGCGGCGCGGACAGCCTCGACCGGACTTTCAACCGGCGCCGCGGCCGGCGCCTCCAGCGGTTCTGCCGCCCGCTCCAGATTCCTCATCACACGCACCGCCAGAGCTTCCAGCGTGCGCTCGTCGCGCTCTCCGAAAGCTCGGGCGCGCGGCGAGAAAATTTCAAAAAGCCCGATCACTTCGCCCTGCCCCACCAGCGGCAAAATCAGTGCAGACCGCACCCCGAGACGCCGTGAAGCTGCGGCATCCGCCCGCGGATCAAACTGCGTATCGTCGCAGCGCTGCGTCTGCCCGGTGCGAATGCACTCCCCTGACAGCCCCGCAGCCACGTCCAGCCGCGCCCCCAACTCCGGAGCCGTCGGCCCGCTGCTGGCGCGGCAAACCATTTCCCCATCCCGCTTCAGCACCACGGCCGCGCCGGTCGCGCCCGTGGCTAGGCACGCCTGCTCGACAATCTCGTTGAGCACAATTTCCAGCGCCAGTTCCGCCGACAAATCAGCCGGAAACATGCCTCCGCCGTGAGCAGAAAACTTGGCCGCGAGTTCGGCAAGGTCAGACTCGAAACCGGCGGAATCCGCCGGCAACTGCGTGGGTTCCGCTTGCGACGGCGGCCCGTCCGTGGCCGCGCGCGGCCAGCCTGGGTCTGACATAGGGTGAGGAGCCATGCAAAGTAGCTCAGGGTCGAAAACTGCGCCTGTAGCGGAGTTTCGCCCCAAAAACGGGGGTTGTCAATACGACCTTCGGGCCAATAGGCCCGGGCCCACCCATCTGCCCCAAAGCCCTAGTCTCAGCCTCATTCTGGGCCAGCCAAGGGTCCGCAGCGGACCCTCGGTCCCAAAACGGTCGTGAACCGAAATACAAAAGTCTTAGACGATTTTTTTCTCCGCCCCAATGTTAATCTGGAGCGCGTAGGCATCCGCTCGTTCTTTAAAACGCGAACCTGCGGCCCTGCGAGTCTTCAAGTCCAGGGAGTCGGAACCAGGGAGTCGAGATGCGAATTGCCGTGGTGGGTTCTGGATACGTCGGACTGGTGGCGGGCGCGTGTTTCGCCGACCTCGGTCATCACGTCGTCGTCGTCGACAACGACGAAGCCAAGCTCGACGCCCTGAACAACGGCCGCGTTCCCATCCACGAAAAATTTCTTCCCGAGCTGCTCAGCCGCCACCGCGGCAACCGTCTCCAGTTTTCCGGCAATCTCCAGGAAGCCGTACGCGCCAGCGAGGTGATCTTCGTCACCGTGGGCACGCCACAAACGGAAACCGGAGAGGCGGACCTTTCCTTCGTGGAAGCGGTGGCGCGCGAAATTTCCGGCGCGCTCGATGGCTACAAAGTCATCGTCGAAAAAAGCACGGTCCCGGTTTATACCAGCGAGTGGGTCCGAAAAGTAATTCTGCGCAACGGAACCGATCCCGCCTGCTTCGACGTCGCATCCAATCCCGAATTCCTGCGTGAAGGCACCGGAGTCACTGACTTTCTTTTTCCTGACCGCATCGTGATCGGCTGCGACAGCGACCGCTCCGCCGAGGTTTTGCGCCGCGCCTACGCTCCCCTGACCGATGGCAGCTATTACCGGCAGGCGGACTCTATTCCTCAACCCGATCATGCTTCCGTTCCCCCACCCCTCCTGGTCACCAGCAGCAAGAGCGCGGAACTCATCAAGCACGCGTCGAATTCATTCCTTGCCATGAAGATTTCCTTCATCAACGCCGTCGCCTCGATTTGCGAGTCCGTGGGCGGCGATGTAAATGAAGTCTGCCAGGGCATCGGCGCCGATTCCCGCATCGGACGCCGTTTTCTGAATCCCGGCATCGGCTACGGCGGTTCCTGTTTTCCCAAAGACGTGCTGGCCTTCCGCGCCGTGGCGCGCGAATGCGGTTACGACTTCCGCCTGCTCGACGAGGTCATGCACATCAACGAAGAACAGCGCACGCGTTTCCTGCGCAAAGTGCGCAGCGCGTTGTGGACCCTCCGCGGCAAAAACCTCGGAGTGCTCGGCCTGGCCTTCAAGGGCGGCACTGACGACATCCGCGAATCGCCCGCCATCTTCCTGGTGCAGGCCCTGCTGCAGGAGGGCTGCCACATCACGGCCTACGATCCCGCCGCCATGGAGCGCGCCCAGGAAGCACTGCCTTCGAACCCCAACCTCAAGTTCGCCAGTTCCGCCTATGAAGCCGCCAACGGCGCCGACGCCCTGCTCATTCTCACCGAGTGGGAAGAATTCGCCCATCTCGACCTGAACCGCCTCAACCAGATCCTCAAGTATCCCATCGTGATTGACGGCCGCAACCTGTATGATTCTGAAGTCATGGCCGCGCATGGCTTCACCTACTACAGCGTCGGTCGCGCAGTCTGTCATCCCGACGGCGCACCTTCCACCGTCCAACGCAACGGCGAAACCCGAAGTGACGAAATAAGAAACGGCGCAAAGCGGGCATGAGTTCACAACGCGCAGTGGTCACCGGCGGCGCCGGTTTTCTGGGATCTCATCTCTGCGACGCGCTTCTCGCCGATGGCTGGCACGTGCTCGCCGTCGACAATCTGCTCACCGGCCGCCGCTCCAATCTTGAACATCTCCGCCACGAGTCGCGCTTCGAACTGGTCGAGCGCGACATCTGCGAACCGTTCGACGTCGGCAAAGTCGATTACGTTTTCCATTTCGCCTGCCCCGCCAGCCCCGTGGATTACACCGTCCACGGCATCGCCACTCTGAAAGTCGGATCGCTCGGCACCTTTCACGCTCTCGACCTCGCCCGCAAATACAACGCCCGCTACCTGGTTTCTTCCACTTCGGAGTGCTACGGAGATCCGCTCGAACATCCCCAAGTGGAAACCTACTGGGGCCACGTGAATCCCATCGGGCCGCGCTCGGTCTACGATGAAGCCAAGCGCTTTACCGAAGCTGTCACCATGGCCTATCACCGCTATCACAAGGTCGATACGCGCATCGCCCGCATCTTCAACACCTACGGCCCGAAGATGCAGATCAACGATGGCCGCGTGGTTCCGAACTTCATGAAGCAAGCTTTACGAGGCGAAGACCTCACCGTCTACGGCGACGGAAGCCAGACGCGCAGTTTCTGCTACGTCGCCGACGAAATCGACGGGTTCATGCGCCTCTCGAAATCCAGCGAGCACCTGCCCGTGAACATTGGAAATCCCAACGAGTTCACCATCCTCGAATGTGCGGAGAAGGTGTTGAAGGTGACCGGCTCAAAAAGCAAGATCCGCCACGAACCGCTGCCCCCGGACGACCCCAAGCAACGATGCCCCGACATCGGCAAGGCGCGGCGGCTGTTGGACTGGAATCCTAACATCGATCTGGAGACCGGTTTGCGGATGTCTCTGGACTACTTCAAGGCGGCGACTGCGGAAGAAGTGAAAACTGCTCGCTAACAACTGCTCGCTAAGAATCGCTCACTGAGTTTGGGTTTCTAAGAATCGCTCGTTCAAACTGAATCGCCAGGAACGTCGCGCCAGTTATTCGGCCTTCTCTGCGCTGGCGGCCACAAAGTCGGTAAGCTTCCTGACCTGGTCGCGTTCGTCTTTGCTGTTCAATTCAAAAGCAATCCCCATCCCATATCCCGGATGGGATGCCTGCACCCGGCCGCGCAGCCGCAGTTTGATCTCATGAGTATGAACGGTGATCTCCACCGATGCGCCCTTCTCGAACGGCAGCGGCACTTCCAGATAACAACCGCCCGCGCTCAGGTCGGTCAGGCAGCAATGGTGCGGCACCGAAATGCCGGTGCGGTAAACCTGCGATCCCAGGCGACACGCATAGCGGATTTTATCCCGCCGGTTGCCCACTTCCGAGCGCAGCCGTGCCGTCCTGGCGGCCGCGCCTAGCGGTTGGCTCTCAGTTTCCCACGCCTCCGCACCAGCCCCCACTTCCACCGCCTCCAGCGGCTCTTCCATCTCCACCATCACGCCCGCCACGGATTCCTGCACCCGCGCCGCCGGCAGCGCCGGCCTCAAAAAGTCTGTGATCAAGCGGCGCGAAGTTTTCGGCACGTCCACAAACTGAATTCCGCTTCGCCCGTTCCAGTCCTGCCAAACCACCTGGCCCGAGAGCCGAACCATGGCCGATTGATCCGGAAGCTGAAATTGAAAGTAAACCTTGCTGGTGGGCGGAAATTTCTTGGGGAACCTTACCGACATCCCATCTTCCGCCAGATCCACCAGCGTCGCCTTTTCCTGCGCCACGTCGGCGTAATCGATGGTCGCATGGGCGTGCACCGTGGCCCGCGGCTTGCGCCGCTTCTCCTTGCGCATCACCGCCCGGGCCGCGCGCAGACTGCTCAGAGCGCGGTCATAGGAAACTGGCTTGTACAGCACAAAGTTCACACCCAGGGAAAACATTTCGCGGATGTTCTCCTGCCCGGGCACCACCGCAACCGCCAGCGTGGCGTCGTTCAGCCGCGACAGCCGGGTTTCCCGCAGCAGATTGGTGACGGCGCGCTGCGACTCGCAGTCGAACACCACCACATCGAAGCGCTCCTGCGCCAGCCGGATACCGGCCCGCGCCAGGTCCGAGCAGGACTCGACCCGAATGCTGAGTTCTCCCAGGACTTGGCGTAAGACTTTGCCCGCCGCGTCATCCACGCACACCAACAGCGCCGATAGAGTCATAGCTAGGCGACATCGTAGAGTCACCTCGGTTCCCCCGACAAGTTACCCCGGTCATGCTCATAGTCAGCCCATCGGGCTAAGTCGAGTGTCCTCAGCGCGGATGACGGCAGTAACCAGCCGGATTACAAAAGGCCAATCATCCGGTGTTGCACCGTCGTGCTTTGACGTCCCCTCCGGCCCTTCCTAGGATGAACGTTGAACATCGGCCTACGCCTCAAGACCCGCACGGTCTGGGCGAGGGCCGTGCATTGCGGAGAGTTCTGCGTTCTGGAGTCCCTGCAAGCCAGGGGGTCGGGGCTCCCGGAAGCCCTGGCGTATCCCCCGGAGAAGAATCATGAGACTGAAGTCAAACCGCGGGTTTTCGCTGCTGGAATTGATGATCACCATGCTCATCCTTCTGATCATGGCGGGCGTCACCTTCATTGCCATGGGGCCCGTGATCAAGCAGAACGACGTCACCAACGCCTATGACACCACCTTGGAAGTGATCCGCACTTACCGGAATGCGGCCATCACCCGGAGCCGGCGCTACATGATCACCTTCACCCCTGCAGTAGGCGCGACTCCCGCCACCATGACGGTGCAGTGGCTGGGTGTGGGTGTACCGGTCAATCCGCCTCCGGTCACCGTCGCTACCTACACGCTTCCGACCGACATTCAGTTTGCAGTTCTGCCCGGATTTCCCACGGCCGTGGCCTCAGTGCCAGACGGCTTTGGCGCGGGCGCCGTGCCGATTGACTTCGATCAATTTGTGCCTCCGGGCGGCCTCAACTACGTCATGTTCATGCCCGATGGCTCTTCGCAGGACACCTTGGGCAACTGGAATAGTGGAATCGTTTATATGACGCGCGCTACGGATCTCTGGAGTGGGCGGGCCGTCACTGTATTCGGCCCCACCGGCCGGATCCGCGGCTGGCGCTTGAACAACGTCGGTGGAGTCGCCACCTGGGGGCAGCAATGAAACCTGGAATTATTCCTATCCATCCGGTCCAGTCTGCGCAGGCCCGGTCGTCGCAGGCTAAGTCTGCGCAGGGCGGATTCTCGCTGATCGAGGTCCTGATTTCCGCCGCCATCCTGACTGTCGGCATCGTGGCTGTCATTGGCGGGTTCGGCGCCGCCATTACGGCCACGCAGTACTCGCAATACGATCTCATCGCCCGCCAGAAAGCCCTGCAGGCCATGGAGAGCATCTACACCGCGCGCAATACCTCGCAGATCACGTTCGCCCAGATCGCGAACATCGGCAGCGGTGGAATCTTCACCCTCGGACCTACGCAACTGTTGAGTGCCGGCCCCGACGGTATCTTGAACACCGCCGATGACACCAACTTTCCCGCCAGCGGCCCTTGCCCGGCGGGCCCGGAGTGCATGGTTCTTCCCGGACCCGATGGCGTTCTCGGAACTGCCGATGACACCGCCCTCGGCCTGACTGGTTTTACTCGGCAGATCCAGATCAACAAAGTTTTTGAGTCCGACGGCGTCACCGTGAACCCCAACTTGAAACAAATTGTGGTCACCGTGACCTATCAGAAGAACGGCGCCAACAATGTCCGCACTTTCACCGTCGACGCTTTGATCTCGGCGTTCCGGTAAGACGAACCTGAAAACGACGAAGATGAAAACCATGAACATGCGAAAGCAAAATACGCCACCCGGGTTCTCGCTGCTGGAACTCATGATCGCCATGACCGTGGGACTGATCGTGCTGGGCGCTGCCACCAGCCTGTTTCGCACCGGCATGAACGCCACCTTCATCGTGGCGCAGCGCGCCGAAACCCAGCAGAACATGCGGGCGGCGATCGACATGATGAACAAAGACATCGGCCTGGCGGGCGCCGGCATCACCGGCGGCGTCCAACTTCCGCTGGGCGGCGGCGGCGGCTCTTCCAAGTACGGCTGCGATCTCACCGGCACCTGCTATGTGGTCGCCCATACTTATCCGCCTACAAACTATCTTTACGGAATCGTTCCCGGCTTCAACAATGGCGTGCAGGGTGGCGCGGTCATTCCTTCCGCTCCCGCTCCCGCCATCAACGACAGCATCACCGTCATCTACAGCGACTACAATTTCCCGCTTTTCAATTACATCGTCACCGGTTTCAGCGCCGCCGGCGACCAGATCACGATTGCCCCCAATGGGACGGTCGTCCCTCCACCCCCGTTGATCACCGCTCCGGGTGGAATTCAGCTGGGAGATCTCGTCCTGCTCACCAACAATCTGGGCTCGGCCGTGGGCGAAGTGACCGGCTTCAACACGACCACGATCTTCTTCGCCAATCTCGATCCCCTCAACTTCAACCAGAGCGGAGCGACTTCCAATAACATTAAAGCCATTGCCGGCGGCGCCAACACCAGCATTCACCGCCTCCTGGCCGTCACCTACTACCTTATGGTGCCCGCGGGTGGCCAGATGCCCCGCCTCATGCGGCAGGTCAACGCTTTGCCCCCGGTCCCGGTCGCCGACAACATTATCAACTTGCAGTTTTCCTACGATACCTACAACACCACGACTGCGGCCCTCGACTCCAACCAGCCCGATCCCATCGGCGCGGGCGAATCCCCCAACCTGATCCAGAAGATCAACATCGTCGTGATGGGACAAAGCATGACCCCCCAGGGAGACCGGGCCCAAAGTATGTACCTGGCCACATCGATCAGCGCTCGGGACATGGCTTTCAAAAATCGTTACAAGTGAGAGTTCTTAGAGGTGGAGAGAAATATGGCACATGGTAAACACAGCTCGCGAGGTTTCACCCTCATTGCAGCCCTCCTGGTCCTGGTGCTGCTTTCCGGTGTGGCCGTAGGGCTCCTGTTCATGGTGAGCAACGAGTCGCGCATGAGCGGCAATGGCCTGGAAAACGATCAGGCATTCTACGCCGCCGAGTCGGGCATGGAAAAGCTTACGGCCGACCTTTCCGCGCTCTACACGGCCTACATGGTGCCCAGCAACGCCCAAATTCAGAATCTGTCCACCAATCCTCCCAGCCCGTCGATGGTCGGCAACGTCACCTATAACGAGGCCATCACCTACGCCACCAACGCGCAAGGCAACCCCCTGGCCAGCTGGAACACCATCAGTGCCGGCTCCAACCAGGGTCTCTATGCTGAAATCGTGCCCATGACCCTCTCAGTCAATGCTTTGCGTCCCGAGGGCGCGTTCGTAAACATGACTCGGCAGGTCGAAATTGCCCTGATTCCGGTGTTTCAGTTTGGCGTGTTCTGCGGTTATGACTGCAGCTACTTCGCCGGACCGAATTTCGGTTTCGCCGGCCGTGTCCACACTAACGGCAACCTGTTCCTCGCCGCCGGCGCCGATCTGGTCTTCACCGACAAAGTCGGCGCTTTCCAGCAGATCATCACCGACCGACTGGAGAATGGCTGGTCCACCGGGGCTGGCTACGGTGGGACCATCTACGCATCCACCACGGCTAGCGGCTGCGTTCTGGGCATGCCGCCGGTTTTCCCGCCACCCACAGGGGCGAATTGCAAAACGCTGCCGGGAGCCGCCACCATTCCCGGAGACGCCAGCTGGAGCGGCGGTTATCCCACCATCGCGGGCGCCGCGAATGGACTTTTCCCCGGCATTTCCTCCGGAACCTTTAACGGATACCTGGCGAATTCGACGACCGGCGTCACCAACCTGCAATTGCCCTTCGTGCAGAACAGTTGCACCAGCAATCCTCCGCCCTGCACCGATCCGATTCAGATTATCCGCAAACCCCAGCCTGGAGAATCGCCCACCAGCGCGCTCGGAAGTTCGCGTATGTACAACAAGGCGCAGATTCGAATCCTGCTGGCGGATACGCAACTCGAACTTCATCCCGAGCGCGGCCTCGTCGGAGACGGGCAAGATGTGCAGTTCACCACCGCTGCCGGCGCCGCGACCAGCGCGGCCATCAATCCCGGAGTCAACCTGTTTAACACGGGCGGCGGCCTCGTCGCCGGCCCAATGCCCTACGCCATGGCTCAGGTAGGCGTCAATAGCTGGATCGCCCCCAGCGGGTACCCTGGCTGGACCAAATACCCCCTGCTCGGCGAGCTCACCACCGCCGGCCTTCCGGCCAACGGTATGGGAGCTTGGATCCGCGTGGAGTACCTGAACAACGCGAATCCTCCAGTCTGGGTCGGCATCACTACGGACTGGCTGGGCTACGGCTTCACCCGGCAATACAACCAGGCTCCGACGGGCCCGGCCGGCACCGGACCCACCGCTACGAAACCGGGCGCGGACCCCTATGATCCAGATGCGATCCTGATCCTGCAACAGATGGCGCCGGGCGCGGCCTCCCCAGTCACCGTAAACGGGGCCTATCCCATTAACTTCTACGACGCGCGCGAAGGCGAAATGCGCGACAACGCCAACGGTTGCGCCGTCAATGGAATCATGAATGCCGTGGAACTCAACGTGGGCAACCTGGGGCTCTGGCTGGCCGGGAAAGCTCCGTATGCCGGCGACGTAGGGACCACGGTGAACTACCTCCAGGATAACGGCTACATTCTTTACTACTCCGATCATCGCGGCCTGCTGCCCGATCCCAATCCCACCAACGGCGGTGGAATTGCCGGAGGCGTCATCACCGGCGAGTCTGGACTGGAAGACGTGGTCAACTCGGGGCAGCCTTTAACCTCCACCACCCCGAACGGAACCCTGGAGCCAGCGACGTACTACGGGTATTCGCCCGAAGACGTGGATCAGAATGGCTTCCTCGACAATTGGGGTGGAAAGAATATCGGCTACGGCTTTGGGGTGAACACCAACACGGCTCCGCCGAATCCTTATCTCACCATTCCCGGCTGCGCCACCACGGGCTTGGCCAACATGGTGAGTGGTGGGCGTCACGTGCTTAAGCTGGTGGCGGGCGGCATGAGCGCCGCAGGAGTCAGCTACCTGCCGATCCTGCCTCCCGCGGCCGCATGCGCCTTCACCTTGACCACCGACTGCGGCGGGTTCACCGTAGCCTCGGAGAATCCGGTCTACGTGCAGGGCGACTACAACAGCGGCGCGGTGGATACTTTCTGGGGCGGAGGGTCGAATAACGCCATACACTCGGCGGCATCGATCGTCGCCGACTCGGTTACGCTGCTGTCAAACATTGATAAGTGGCCCACTCCGGCCAACGGCTGGACCGATCTGAACAGCTTGCAAAATCCCACGACTCTGAACAGCCGCCCCGCGACTACTACGTATTACCGCATGGCCGTCTCGGGCGGTAAGAACATTCCCTTCCCGCAACCGGGCTTCGGCGGCGTGGCTAACGACTTCGGAACCGACGGAGGACTGCACAACTTCCTGCGCCTTCTGGAAAATTGGGGCAACGGTTCGGTTCTCAACTACAACGGATCGCTGGTCAACATGTACTATTCCGAATACAACACGGGTACGTTCAAGTGTTGCACCGTGGTGTACGGCGCGCCAAGGCGTGATTTTTATTTCGACACGCTGTTCCTGAACCCCAACAACCTGCCTCCGGGCACGCCCATGTTCCAGGACATCGTGAACTTGAGCTATCACCAGAACTACACGCCCCAATAGGCGCCAGCAATTCGGCTGAACGATCGCCCGGCTCCGCTCTGCGGAGCCGGAGCTTTTTTGCAACCCAGTCGTGGTCTGAGTCCGCGAAGATGTTCATGTGGGGACAGCCGCCCCTTCGACGTCGCTCAGGGCAGGCTCTCGGCTGTCCAGTCGAGCGGAGTTCGACAGCAGCGTCATTCACAGCCGGCTGATTCAGGCACCCACCTGCAGTCCGGCTGCGACGCCAGAGCAATCCGCTAAAAAAGAAAAGCCTTAACCGCCGAGGACGCGAAGAAATGCCGCGGAGGGCGCAGAGAAATGCCGCGAACAAGTTTTGCTTAGCGCGTCGGCGGTTCTCTCCGCGTCCTCTGCGGGGGTTCTTTGCGGACTCTGCGGTGAAAGGCTTTGGGGCAGTCTGGCCTGGAATCTCAGCCGCCGCAAAAGCCGTAATGCCTTCTATCCCAATCGCTTACCCGGACACCCTCGTGAGAACCCGCGCTGCACGCGGGATCCCGGCGATTTCCAGCCTGAAGCCTGAGAACTCAGCAGTTTATTTCTCAGAGTTTCTTACTTGCACGTGGAATCAATCAGTTACGGGGCAAGATCAGGAGTGGAGAACAATCCGTTGCGAATCATAGACTTCGCGATTCGGTCGCAGGGAGAGAGTATAACTTCATGATATAAATCGACGGCAAGCCACTTTCCTGCCCTTCTGGCGAAGTTCTGCTCTCAGGAGGCCCCTGGAGTCGATCCGCTGGTGATGGTCGCGCCTGCGCAACGCCAGGCAAACTGGCACTACTTTCTCGGCACGCTCGACTTCACTCCCGGACCGGCTGGAATGTTGGATTCCGCTGGTGCAAAGGTAAGATCGCTCGACCAGCAGTCCGAAGCAAGTTTCCACTCGCCATTGCTCTGCCGCGCAAAGACCCAAAGATACTTACCGCGTTCTTCGCGGCGTTTGCCCGCCGCACCCGGCACCAGGGCTTTGCAGCGTCCGGCTTCGTACGCCATGTCGCCAGCCACTTCTACGCGGATCGGTTCCACTTCCACTTCGCCGAGTCCGGCATCGAGCGCGCCGAAGAAAAATTCGCGCACCGCAGCCGCGCCCCGCACGGGAGGATAGTTGGAGCGCAGCACCAGCGCGTCGGCGATGTAGAGATCGAGCAAGTCATCGAGATGCTTGGTATTGCAGGCCAGCACCCATTCCTGCGTGATGCGGCGCACGGCAGCCTCGGCGCGGCTCATCGATTCGCCGCGCAGCACGGACATCTGCCGCTTCTCCGGCTCGCGGAATCCATCCGTGGACTGGCGCGCGGCGCCCGCCTCGCTCCCTCCGGGAAAGTAGTGGTGATGGTAGTGATGATGGTAATGGTGAGTTTCCGGAGCGGCAGACGCGCGGCCGGTTGCGGGTCTCGCCGACGATTCGCGTTCGGGATGGTGCATGGGCGCCGCCGAAGAAGCAGGCGAGGCGTTTCCTCCCTGGGTGAATTCATGCGGGAGGCGCTCGTCGAGTCCGCCATCGAAGCCATCGGCGGGCAGGCCGCACATGGCGCAGAACTTATGGCCTTCGCGGTTGCGGTAGCCGCAGACCCGGCAGGATCCTAACGAAGCGTCTGAGCTGAGGCTTTGAGCGGAAGCATCCTCGGCGTCGGCCTCGGCGGCGAGGCGCTGCACGGCTTCGAGCGCCGCCGCCATGGCGTCTGGGCCGGGGCGGGGACGGCGCATCTCCGGCTGCAGCTGTTTGTAAAACTCATCGACTTCGGAGTTGGCGGCCAGTTCGGATTCCGAATCCGCGCCGAAGGCTCCGTCGCCCGCAGCAGAGAACGGCTCTTCCGAACTGCGCGGCGAACTTGCTGCTTTTGATTTCTTATCCTTGTCCAAAAGTTGAACCACCCTGAGTCGAGTCACTCTGCGGTGAGTAGGGACATTCTAGCCCAGCCTCACTTCGAGCGACTGGAAAACTCGATCTTGCCCTCGGTCTCGGTGGGAACACCGTTGCAGGTGGCGGGGCGATATCGCCAGGTGCGGACGGTGCGCAGAATGCTGCGATCGCCGGTGGCGCCCGCGCTTTCGAGGATCAGGGGGCTGTGGACGCGGCCATCGGTGCCGATAATGAAGCTGACTTTTACTTTCGCGTCGGTTGCCGTGCGGCTCATCAGCGGCGAGGGCGTGGTGAGGGCCTGGGGCGGTTGCACCTCTTCGCAATCCGTTGGAGAAGCAGTGATGTGCGGGACGTCGGCGAACTGGGCAGCGTGAGTCAGCGGCCTCCAGGCCACCAGTTCGCGCTCAGCCAGCGTTGCCGGACGGACCCGGGGCACGGGCGTGGTGGCCGTGGCGAAGGCCAGCACGGGCACGGCGAGAATCAGAACAAGCCAGAGACGACGCATCGGTTCGCAACCCCTAACGCAAAATCGAGAAGCAGCAGTACTTAGGGGCACACCAATCGCCAAGTGAAGGCTTCAGCTAACTACATTTCTTGCTATGGCTTAGCAGGCGTCGAGCAGGCCAGCCGACGGGTTCGTGTGAAAGGGATTGCATAATTTCGCTGCGCATGCTGCAAACACTGCTCGTCCAGCGGCGACAGGCGCAACGCCGGCAGCATGTTTTCGAGGTCAGAAGCTGAAGCTGGCTTGCAAGTCGATGCGGCGGTTGGCCACTCCGGTGGAGAACGGGCCGCCTTGAAGGTTGTCGTATTTGTCGAAGAAGGGCGATCCCAGCACGCCGCCGGGATTGGCGAAGTTCACTTTATTGAACACGTTGCGCACGGAAGCGCTCAGCGTTAAGTTGTAGCGCCGGTCGGATGCGGGGCCTCCCATCATGGGACCGCCGCCGCCGAAGAGAGGACCGCCGCGATGACCACCGCCATGGCCGCCGTCGCCGCCACCGGGTCCAGACCCCTGATTGGCCTTGATCTTGGGACCGAATCCGAAAGCCTTGGTTAGACGGAAGTTAAGGCTGGCGTGAGTTGGTCCGGTGGCGTAGTTGATGGGGGCAAGTTTTTCACCGGCGGTGGGCTGCGCGTCGAATGTTCCGAGGGGCGTGCAATAGATCGTCGATCCTGTTCCCGGGAGCACGGTCGCGGGACAGGTTGTGCTCGAGACCAGGCCCGGGCGGTCGTTGAAAAGGGAATCTCCGTTCAGATCGGTGGGGGCGGTGATGTTGAAGGGGTTGCCGGAACTCACCACCATGAACGGGCTAAAGCGGAAACCGTATTTCATGGCGGCTGAGCCGCCGAGAAACAGGCGATGGCGGGTGTCGAAGGAGGCGCGGCCGTAGTCCTGGCTGATGTTGTAAGAGTTCGACGCGAAGCCGGAGACGCCGGAAGTATCGCTATTGGCGTAGTTCAAGGTGTAGTAAGTGAACAGCTGCAGCTTCGTGCCCAGGCGGATATTCGAGTTGACGATGAATTGGTTCTGGCGGAAGACACCTTCGGAAACATAGCGGTAAATGTTGCCGCCGGCCGGCCCCACACAATTCGGAAAGCACGGCGTGCCTGGGAAGGGCGCGTTCGCATTGATGGTGAGCAACTGATCGAAGCCGCGAGAATTCAGATACGTCAGCGACAACGTGGCAGACTTGGTGAGTTGCCGCTCGGCGCTGATGGCCGACTGAATGGTGTAGGGGGCGTGCACCGAAGGGCCGACCTGATAAATGGCCGATGTGCTGGAAGTGACCGTGCCGCAGTTGCTGATGGCGGTATGGAGAGGCTGGTCGAGTCCGGGGAAGCAGGTGGGATTATCAATGACGAATTGCTGCTGGGTGATGCCGTTCAGCCGCTCCGCCTGCAGGATCTGGCTGGAGCCGAACCGGTCGTAAAAAATACCCGCTCCGCCGCGGATGACCACGATGGGCGGAGCGCTTCTACCGTGAATGCCCCAGGCGATGCCCAGCCGCGGAGCGAGGTCGGCGTGATCGTGAATGTCGTTCTGGGTTTCGAAACGCAGGCCTAAGCTCAACGTGATGTTCGGCCGCACCCGCCAATCGTCCTGCAGGTAGAGCCCGGCGTCGTAGGTGGTGACGCTGGCCAGGGGCGAGCCTTGGGTGATGATCAGTTGCGTGGCCGGAGCGGTGGTTGCGCCGCCTTGCAGAAGTTGCTCCGCGTACTGATACATGCCGGGTCCCGGTGCCTGATTGACGCAAGAAGCATTCGAGGGGAACGTTTGTTGCGAGCATAGCGACGAAAATGTGAAGGTGCCATTGAAACCGGCGTTGGACGTGTTGGCGTCGCGCAAGGCGCGCAGGCGGCCGCCAAACTTCATGGTGTGATTGCCGTGGATCACGGAAGTATAGTTCTGCAACTCGTAGTGATCCTGGACGTCGGAACTGATGGTGCCGTTGCCGCCGCCGATAAAGGCGCCCAATACGGTGGTTTGCGGGTTGGTGTCGAGAGAAGTCAGGCGGTCGTCGTCGCGCAGGTATTGAAAGCGGGTTTCGTTGACTATTTTTGCGCCGTAGACCTGGGTGTCGCCGATCTGGAAGGTTTGCTCGGTGGAGGTCGAGTTGTAGGCCTGCGACTGCAAAGTGTTCTGGCCGATGCCGCTGTTGTTGTCGGTGTCGCGGTAATACTGGTAGCGCGCAGTCAGCGTGTTGTTTTTGCCGAGCGCGTAGTCGAGGCGCGGGGCGATGTTGGTGCGATTGCGCGGCGTGGGCACGGACTCGAGCGTTTGAAAAGGATTGAGGTTCTGGTCGAGGGTGAGGGCGTCGATGGCGGAGAGGTCGTTGATATTTCTGCGCTCGATGTTCACAAAGAACGACCCGTTCTTGTTGAGCGCGCCGCCGACGTTGCCGCTATATTGCACGGTGTCGTAGCCCGGCTCTGGACCGGCGAAGGGATCGTGCGAGTTGAATGCAGAATCGTTGCCGTTGACCTGGAACTGGCCGTGAAGTTTGTCGGTGCCGGGCTTGGTGAAGATTTCGATGCGGCCGTAGCCCAGCTTGTCATACTCGGAAGAAAATGGATTCTGGTTGATGCGAATTTCGCGAATCGACGACTTGGGCGGAAGCTGGCCCGCGGTAAAACCGTCGATATACATCTGGCCGCCGTTCGGTCCGGCGGAGGGTCCGGCCAGAGCTTGCAAGTCGGTGAGCAATTCGTCGGGATCGTCGGGCAGGGCTTCCAGTTCCTTGCCGGAAATGCTGATGGCGCCGGCGTTGCTGGCGGGATTGACGTCGACGGTGGGCGCGGTGTCGGACACCTGAATTTTCTGGGTTTGTACCTCGATCTGGAGAGCAATGTTCAGACGCATAGCTTGAGCGCCGATTTCGACTTTGGTGTTTTCGTAGAGCGTGAAGCCTGACGCGACGATATCGAGCGTGTACTCGCCAGGGGCGAGGTTTTTGAACTCGTAGTTTCCCTGCGCGTCGGTCTGGGCGGTAAGCGGCGAACCGGACGCTGGGGTCAGCGCGACATCGGCTTTCGTGATGGCGGCTCCGGAGGGATCGGTGACTTGGCCGCGCAGGGCGCCCGTCGGCGCTTGCGCGAATGCGAGGGTTGCCGATAAGACCGCCGCGGCTAATGCGATTGCGAGAAGTATGATTGCCCAACTCTTCATTGATTCCTTCTTGCCCCAAACGTTGTTGCTGAGTGCTGAGTGCCGATTTTTGATTTCAGATTTTTGATTTCAGATTTTTGATTTCAGATTTCAGATTGCTGATTTCAGATTTCAGATTGTTGATTTCAGATTTCAGATTGTTGATTGAAAACCGCGATCGGTGAATGACTGGTGTACCAATCTGAAATCTGCAATCTGAAATCGCCTTACTGATTCCCTTCCCCACCGCCCGGCGCTCCTCCGAGACTCCAGGGAGCGAGCATCATGGCCTGACTCGCGCTGGGAGCGGCCTGCAGGATGGGTTCGACTCCACTCACCAGCGTGATGACGGTGCTGGCGCTGGAGGGCGTTCCTTCGGTGGCGAGGATCACGACCGCGTCGCCTTTGTGCAGATCGGCTATGGCAACCGCGGGGGTGAAGCTCAACATCTGTTGGAAATCGGGTGCGCCGCCGGAGCGCGTGCCGCCAGGCAGTCCTCCGCCTCCGCCGCCGCGCGTTCCGCCTGCGGGCGAATCTCCTGACGGGGCGCCCGGCACAGCGGACTCCGAAGTCCCGGATGCTCCCGCAGCGGGATTCGCGCCTGCTGTTCCTGAACCGGCTCCGCCCGAACGTGCTCCACCTGGACCTGCTCCGCCGGAACCTGGAAGTCCCGCGATACCGGCTGCGCCCTTCAGCCGCGCGGCGAATCGTTGCGCCATTTCGGCGGGCAGCTTGTGCAGGGCTGAGTCTGCGGTAACTTTCACCTGCACCGGCTTCTTGCTCTGTAAATCCTGGACGTTGATGGTGCCGGAGCTTGCATCCACCGAATTGATGGTGCCGGCGAGACTACGAAAGACGCCAGTCACGATTTCTTCGGCGGCCAGTTCGGTGCCGTCGGGGTTGCGGTCGCCGCGCGCGCGCAGTTGATCGCCGGGCCTGATTTCCTGCACCGAGCTGGGTTTGGCATCCTCGAATTTCACTGAGTCGGGAGCGTAGCGGCGAATCACCGTGTCTTTCGTGGTATGAATTGCGACGCTTTTCTTGCCGGCCACACCGCCGGCCAGGCTGGTGATGGAGATGGTCACGATCCCGGTGGCGGGATCGACCGAGCTCACTGGTCCTCCCATGCCGCGCTTTTGCCAATCCTGCAGTTCCTGCTGATGACGCGCTTCGAGATCGGAATGCGCCATCACCACAATGGTGGCGGCAGCGATCGACTTGGCGTCGTCGGAGGCCTGGCCGCCGACCAGGATGCGGTCGCCGACTTGGAGATCCTGCAGCTGAACCGGGGTCGCGTTCTTGAGATTTTTCTCTCCGGGCGAGATGCGCAGCAGGCGCGTGGCGGGCTGCACCATCACAACCACTTCCGGACCTGAATCCGGAGCCAACGTGATCGAGGTGCCGCTGATGGCTTTGATTGCGCCGATTTTCCGGGCGGGCGCCGGTGCCGCCGCTTGCGCCTGAGCGCTCGCGACAGGCGGCACTGCCGAAGCGGCCGCAAGCGGCAAGCTCACAGCGCTCGCGACGAGAAGTAAAATGCACAACTTCGTGGGTGGGATCAATGCTTTCGTTACGTTCATACGCCCTTTACTAATCTACATGCGCTGGCGGCGCATTAGTTGTTGATTTACAAAGTTTTACCTGAATAAAAATTCACAAAGATTTGCAGGATTTCTTGCTCCCGAAACGGACCATGGCGCGTCGCGCGAATGCGGACGCGGCGAATCCAGTCTGCTAATAGACGGCTCGGAAACCCCCAGCTACGATTTTTACTGGGTAGGTTTGTCTGTGGGTATGAGTGTGCCTATGTGTCGGCGTGTGTTGACCTGGATCCTGGTGGCTATCTTGCCTGCGTCGCTGCAGGCTGCCGACGCCAAATCGGCGATTCTGCACAGCCAGGGCGGAGTTTGGGTCAACGGCATGGAGGCGGCAGACGCTTCCGCCGTTTTTCCGGGAGACTTGCTGGAGACCAAGCCCGGATTCTCGGCCACGCTCGACGTGGACGGGTCGACGGTTTCGATCCAGCAGGAATCGGTGGTGAAGTTCGACGACAACCTGCTAATTCTCGACCACGGCAACCTGCTGGTGGGGACTACGACGGGCATGCGCGTGCGCGTGCACTGCATTAACGTGATCCCGGTTTCGAGCGCGCAGTGGACGCAGTATGAAGTGACCGACGTGAATGGGAGCGTTCAGGTCGCGGCCCATAAGAACGATGTGCGCATCGAGCTGGAAGGGAGCCTGCTGAAGACGCCGGTCCCGACGGCGACACCGGGCGGAGCTTCAGGAGGAGCGCCGGGCGGGGCTTCGGGCGGAATGCCCGGATTGGGTGGAACCACGGTGCATGAAGGCGAGCAGGCCACGCGGCGCGAATCGGAAGTATGCGCCGCGCCGCCCAAACCTGCGAGCGCCAGCGGACCACTCGGCCTTAGTCCGAAATGGATCGCAACCGGAGCGGGCGGCGCGGGCATTCTGATTTGTCTGTTGGCACACTGCTTCGGAGGCGGATCGGGGCCCGTGAGTCCGTCGCAACCTTAATCACACCAACAATCACACCAACAAATATCCGCCCGTTTCCTTCCAGGAGATACTTCGCCCTGCACTCGGCGAACAGCGCTTACGAAAATCCGTTTCGCGCCAGCGGCAGTTCTCGAACGCGCTTGCCGGTCGCGGCAAAAATTGCATTGCACAGGGCCGGCACGAACGGAGGCACTCCCGGCTCGCCGACTCCGGCGGGAGGCGCGGTGCTCTCCACGATGTGAATGTCGGTCTGGTACGGGGCCTCGTTCATGCGCGCTACGGGATAGTCGGAAAAATTGGATTGATCGATGGCGCCGTCGGTGGCGGTAATTTCGCCGGTCTTGGCGATGCTGGTGCCGAAAACGGCCGCGCCTTCAAACTGCTGGCGCACCATTTCCGGATTGGCCACGATGCCGGCATCGACCACCGTCACCACGTGGGGAATGCGAATCGCTCCCTGACTATCGACCTCGGCCTCTACGACGGTGGCGACATAGGTGAGGAAGCTGCGGTGAACGGCAATGCCCATGCCGCTTCCCTTGCCGAGTTTTCGTTTTCCCCACTGCGCTTTCTCGGCCGCAAGTTCGGCGACGTGACGCAGGCGGCCAACGTCGTAAGGATATTTTTCGGCGATGGCGTTCGCGGCGTGACCCCCTTGATCCAACACGCGGGGCGGGCCCATTAAAGCCAGCAAGTAATCGAAGGGATCGCGATTGGCGGCGTAGGCCAGCTCGTTGGCGAACGACTGCACGGCGAAGGCGTGATAGATGTTGGCGACCGAACGCAGCCATCCGATGCGGACGTGGGCCGTGGCTTTTCCGTTTTCAGCGCGGACGTTGGGAACATCGAAGGGAAATGGATTCCATCCCTGGCTCATTTCGCCGTCGCCGCTGTACACCGCGCTCTCGCTGAATGTGGAACCGATGGGGGGGAACACGCTGCGCTGCAGCCAGGCTTTCGGTTTGCCGCTGTCGTCTAGCGAGGCCTTCATGTACATCGCAGCCACGGAGTGAAAATAGTCGAACTTGATGTCGTCTTCGCGGCTCCAGACCACCTTCACCGGCTTGCCGGTTTTCTTTGAAAGCACTGCCGCTTCGACCGCGTAATCGGGAAGAGACTTGCGGCCGAAGCCGCCGCCGAGGAAAGTGACGTGGCAAAGCACGTCTTCTTTTTTTATGCCCAGCGCTTTGGCGACGCTTTCCTGAACGCCCTGCGGATCCTGAGTTGGCGACCAGACGGTAGCTTTGTTGTCTTGCACGTCTGCGACCGCGACGGGCGGCTCCATGCTGGCGTGGGCCAGGTGCGGCGCGAAATATTCCGCTTCGACGATCTTGCCGCCTTTGGCGAATTCGGCGTCCACATCGCCGGCGGTGTGGATCACTTTGCCCGGCTGGCGAGCCGTCTCCTGCAATTCTTTTTTGTATTGAGCGGAGTTGTAGACGCTGTGACTGCCGTTCTCCCAGGCGATTTGCAGCTTGTTGCGTCCCTTGAACGCCGACCAGGTGTTGTCGGCAATCACTGCAATACCACCCAGCGGCTGCGCGGCGTGCGGCGGAGTGAACGGATCGATGGCGATGGTCTTCTTCACGCCCACGACTTGCAGCGCGGCTTTGTCGTCGAGCGATTTGACTTTTCCGCCCAGGACCGGAGGCCGGGCAATGGCGGCGTAGAGCATGCCGTCGAGGCGAACGTCCATGCCGAAGAGTGGCTTGCCGGCGCAAATATCTGCTGCATCGAAGCCCTTCGCCGGTTTTCCGATGTAGCGCCAGTCGGCGGGAGACTTCAGCCTTAATTCCTCTTTCTTGGGAACCGGCAGCTTCGCGGCGGCGGACGCGAGGTCGCCGTAGCCGAGCTTGCGATTCGAATTCCGGTCGGACACAACGTGCACTGGATCCGCCACACATTGCGATTCGGGCACTCCCCACTGCTGCGCCGCGGCGCGCACCAGCATGAGCCGGGCCGTGGCGCCGGCTTCGCGCAACGTGTCAAAAAATTCGCGGACCGAGTGGGAACCGTCGGTGTCCTGCGAGCCGTATCGTTCGTCGCCGTCGCCCTGGATTACTTTGACGCGAGCCCAGTCGGCATCGAGTTCGTCGGCCAGGATTCGCGGCAGGCTGGTGCGCACGCCGTTTCCCATTTCCGAGCGGTGGGCCACGATGTAGACCATGCCGTCGGGCTGAATGCCAACCCACAAGCTGGGATGAAAGGCGGCGCCATCGATGCCGCTTATGGCGTTCGCATGCGCCCAGAGCGGTTGCGAAATCAGGCGGGCGCAAAGAACGAAGGCGCCGGCGGAGAATATCCCCTGGAGAAAACCGCGGCGGCTGACATTTTCAATCGTGGTCGTTTCAATCGTTGTCGTTTCAATCGTTCTCGTTCTAATAGCAGATTTCTCACGCGTAATTTTCTCGTTGGTGATCATGCCATCTCCTTCGCCGCTTGCTTGATGGCCGCGCGGATGCGCTGGTAGGTGCCGCAACGGCAAATGTTGCCCGACATCACCGTGTCGATATCGTCGTCGGTAACCGCCGGCTTTGACTTCAACAACGAGACCGCCTGCATGATCTGCCCGGGCTGGCAGTAGCCACACTGCGGAACATTCACGTCGACCCAGGCGGCTTGCACCGCGTGCGGTCCGTGGACTGAAATTTCTTCGATCGTGGTGATCTCGGCGCCGGCCAGAGTGCTCATCTGTTTGCTGCAGGAGCGAACCGCCTTGCCGTTCTGCAGCACGGTGCATGCGCCGCACAACGCCATGCCGCAGCCGAATTTTGTTCCCGTGAGTCCAAGGATGTCGCGCAAGAACCACAGCAGCGGCATCTCCGGATCGCCGTCGAACGCGCGATCCTGTCCGTTTACCTTGAGATGAACCATAGGTCACCTCCTGCGATTGAGGTTGTGATTTGCCCGCCATTGTACTGCTGGAGGTTGCGGTGATTACAATCGTAGAAATTCAGATTGAATTACGAAAGAGATCCGCATTGAGACTACAGAATGCGTTCGTGCGCGTAACCGGCGGCAACCAGTGCGGCAATCAGTTCTGCGATGTGATCGGGCCCGCGCGTTTCCATGGTAATGTCGATGGCGGTGTCGCCGAGGTTGACGTTGTGGTAGGCGCGGTCGTACGAAGTTTCGACGATGTTGGCACGATGCTCGGCGAGAATTCCCGTGAGTCTGTGCAAGGCTCCGGGATAATCCGGCAGATGCACTCGCAGCCGCATCAGGCGGCCATCTTTCACCAGGCCGCGTTCGATGATGCGCGAGAGCAGCGTGACGTCAATGTTGCCGCCGCACACCAGCACGGCCACGCGCTTCCCCGCCAGCGGCAGCTTGCGATTCAGCATGGCGGCGATGGCGGCCGCGCCGGCGCCTTCGGCTAAAGTTTTTTCGCGTTCCAGCAGCAGCAGGATTGCGTTGGCAATTTCCTCTTCTTCGACGCTGACAATGTCGTCAACATATTTCTGCACCATGGGCAGCGTGCGCTCGCCGGCGCGGCGCACCGCGATACCATCGGCGATGGTGGCCGCTGCGGCCAGCGTCACGGGCTTGCCTTCGCGCACGGCCGCTTTCATCGAAGCAATCTTGGAGGGCTGCACTCCGTAGAGCGCAATGGCGGGATTGGTTTCTTTCACCGCGCAAGCGATTCCGCCGATCAGTCCGCCTCCGCCGATGGGAACCACGACCGCTTCGACGTCGGAATGCTGCTCGAGGATTTCCAGCCCCAGCGTTCCCTGGCCGGCGATGACGGCGTCATCATCAAAGGCATGAATCAGCGTGAGTCCATCTTCGCGGCTTTGCTCAAGCGCCTTGGCGTAAGCCTCATCGTAATTCGCGCCGTGCAGCAGAACATCGGCGCCATACGCCCGCGTGGAAGAAACCTTGGTGAGGGGCGTGGGCAGCGGCATCACGATGCGCGCCCGGATTCCATGGCGGCCGGCGTGGTAAGCGACTCCCTGCGCGTGATTGCCGGCGGAGGCCGCGATCACTCCCCGCGCGCGTTCTTCGGCGGTGAGGGTCAAAAGTTTGTTCAGCGCGCCGCGCTCTTTGAACGCGCCGGTTCGCTGCTGGTTGTCGAGCTTGAGAAAAATGGAATTACCGGTGAGCGCGGAAAAGGCTTCCGAATGCGTGCACGGGGAAACGCGAATGGCGTTGCGGATACGTTCCCGCGCGGTCTGAATGTCTGGAAGCCCGATCATGAAGGTTGAGCAGTCATCTTACCTTGGGCGGAACCCGATCCCAATTCCGGCCAGCCAACGTAGTGCGGTGGAAGAGCGGCGCTTGAGCGCCGCGTAAAGCTTCTCATGGACGCGGGCTTCAGCCCAGTAGCCGCATTTCGAGGAGGGCCTCTATGCGATCTGCTGCGCCGCGGTCACCAGCGCAGGAACCGCGCGCACGGCCGTGGAGGCTTTCAGATACTTGTCGACACCCGCCGCCGCTTTGCGCCCCTCGGAAATCGCCCACACCACCAGCGACTGGCCGCGCCGCATGTCGCCCGCTGCGAAGACGCCGGGCACCGAAGACATATAGTTCTGATCGGTGGCTACGTTGCCGCGCGGGTCGAGCTCGACGCCGAGTTGCTCGATCATCCCGTTCCGCACCGGGCCCAAGAATCCCATGGCGATGAGCACGAGGTCGGCGTCCATGGTGAACTCGGTCCCGGAGATCGGCTCGAATTTAGGCGCAGGTCCGACGCGCACGCCGTGCAATTGCTGCACCCGGCCGTTGGAGCCGGTGAGTTTTGTGGTAGCGATGCTCCAGTCGCGCACGCCGCCTTCTTCGTGAGCGCCTTCCACGCGCAACTGCATCGGCCACAACGGCCAGGGCGTTTGGGGCGAGCGCTCGTCCGGCGGCTTCGGCATAATCTCAAACTGATGCACAGATATCGGCTTTTGCCGATGAACGGTGCCCAGACAATCGGCGCCCGTATCGCCGCCGCCGATAATCACTACGCGCTTGCCGGTGGCGAGAATTTCCAGCTCGGCGTCGATGGAGTCGCCCTGGCAGCGGCGGTTCTGCTGCGGCAGGAATTCCATCGCGTAATGGATTCCCTTCAACTCGCGGCCGGGAATTTTCAAGTCACGCGGCTGCTCGGCACCGCCCGCCAACACAATCGCGTCAAAACTGTGGCGCAGTTCGTCGACCGGAATCGTCTTGCCCACCTCGACGTTGGTGACAAATTTCACACCCTCGGCCGACATCTGTTCGAGGCGGCGATCGATCACATGCTTTTCCAGCTTGAACTCTGGAATGCCGTAGCGCAGCAATCCACCGACGCGATCGGCTTTTTCGTAGACGACGACGGCGTGACCCGCACGGCAAAGCTGCTGCGCCGCCGCCAATCCGGCCGGCCCCGACCCTACAATCGCCGCTCTTTTTCCAGTGCGCAGTTTTGGCGGATCGGGACGAATCCATCCTTCTTCGAACCCGCGCTCCACAATATGTTTTTCGTTCTGTTTGATGGTCACCGGCGGCTGGTTGATGCCGAGCACGCACGAGGCTTCGCACGGCGCGGGACAGATGCGGCCCGTGAACTCGGGAAAATTATTGGTCGCGTGCAGCTGCCGCACCGCTTCTTTCCAGCGTCCGCGATACACCAGATCGTTCCAGTCGGGAATGAGATTGCTCACCGGGCATCCGGTCTGGCAAAACGGCACGCCGCAATCCATGCAGCGCGCGCCCTGGCTCTGCAGCTTTTCTTCGGGAAGGTCGAGATAAATCTCGAACCAGTCGTTGACGCGCTGGGTCACGGGCCGCCGCGGGGCCAACTCGCGCGAGTATTCCATGAAGCCGGTGGTCTTACCCATTTCGCACCTTACCCATGTTGCACCTGCTCCGCGCCGGCGAGCACGGCGATGGGATCCACCGGGATGTAGGGCTCGCGGCTACGTCCTACTCCAAGCACGCGCTTGAACTCGTGGGGAAACACTTTGATGAACCGCGGCAGAACGTCGGCCCAATTCTCGAGAATATATTTCGCGCGCGGACTGTTCGTGAGATCGAAATGCCGCGTGATCAGATCCTTCACGATTTGCGCGTCCTGCGCTTCGATCACGGGTTCCAGATCAACCGAGCCGAGGTTGCACCGCTTCTCGGTAAAATCGCGCCGCTCGTCGAGCACATAGGCCACGCCACCGCTCATGCCCGCGGCAAAATTTCGCCCGCAAGCGCCGAGCACGACTACCAGGCCCCTGGTCATGTATTCGCAGCCGTGGTCGCCCACACCTTCGACGACCGCAGTCGCGCCCGAGTTGCGCACCGCGAAACGTTCGCCGGCCATGCCGTTGAAAAACGCCTCGCCGCTGGTGGCGCCGTAGAGGGCGACGTTGCCGATCAAAATATTTTCTTCCGGAGCGAAGCGCGACTTCTTCGGCGGATACACCACCACGCGCCCGCCGGATAATCCCTTGCCGATGTAATCGTTGGCTTCGCCCTCAAGAGTGAGCGTGACGCCCTTCGACAGGAACGCGCCCAGACTCTGCCCCGCAGAACCGGTAAGGCGGATTTTGATGGTGTCGTCGGGCAGGCCCGCGGAGCCGTGCCGCCGCGCGATCTCGCCACTCAACATCGTCCCCACCGAACGATGCACATTGCGCACGGGCAGATCGATGGCCACCGGCGTGAGATTTTCGATGGCTTCGCGCGCCTCTTCGAGAATTTTGTAATCCAGAGCCTGCTGCAAGCCGTGATCTTGCGCCTGCACACAGCGGCGCGCCACGCGCGATGGAACCGGCGGATTGTAGAGAATGGCGGAGAAATCCAGGCCGCGCGCTTTCCAGTGATCGACCGCAGGCTCGACCTCCAGCATGTCGACGCGCCCGACCATCTCGTCCACGGTGCGAAAGCCCAGCTCGGCCATGTACTGCCGAACCTGCTCGGCGATGAAGAAGAAGAAATTGATCACATGCTCGGGCTGTCCCTTAAACAGCTTGCGCAGTTCGGGGTCCTGCGTGGCAATCCCCACCGAGCAAGTATTCAGATGGCACTTGCGCATCATCACGCAGCCCATCGCGATCAGCGGCGTCGTCGCGAACCCGAATTCTTCAGCACCCAGTAGCGCGGCAACTACCACATCGCGGCCAGTCTGCAGCTTGCCGTCAGTCTGCACGCGGATGCGGCTGCGCAAATCGTTGAGCAGCAACACCTGTTGGGTTTCCGCCAGGCCAAGCTCCCAGGGAATGCCGGCATGTTTGATCGAACTCAGTGGCGATGCACCGGTGCCTCCGCTATCTCCGCTGATCAGCACCACGTCGGCGTGCGCCTTCGCTACGCCCGCTGCAACTGTTCCCACGCCCACTTCAGCCACTAGCTTCACGGCAATGCGAGCCTGCGGGTTGACGTTTTTAAAATCGTAGATCAGCTGCGCGAGATCTTCGATGGAATAAATGTCGTGATGCGGCGGCGGCGAGATCAGGCCCACGCCCGGAATCGAATGCCGGATTCGCGCGATCACGTCATCGACTTTGTGACCGGGAAGCTGGCCGCCTTCACCCGGTTTCGCGCCCTGCGCCATCTTGATCTGCAGTTCGTCGGCGTTTACCAGATAATTCGCAGTCACGCCGAAGCGCGCCGAGGCTACCTGCTTGACCGCGCTGCGGCGTAAATCTCCGCTGGCATCGCGCTTGAACCGTTCTTCGTCTTCCCCACCTTCGCCCGTATTTGATTTGCCGCCGATGCGGTTCATGGCGATGGCCAGCGTCTCGTGCGCTTCCTTGCTGATCGAGCCGAACGACATCGCACCCGTGGTAAACCGTTTCACGATCTCCTTCGCCGGCTCGACTTCCGCAAGCGGCACCGGCTTGTCGCTTTTCTTCAGCTTCATCAGGCTGCGCAGAGTAGCCATGTTCGCGCTCTGCCGGTCGATGAGGTCCGTGTATTCCTGGAATGTCTTAAAGCTATTCTCTCGCACTGCCTGTTGCAGCTTGCTGATGGTCAGCGGATTCACCAGGTGATACTCGCCGCCCACGCGCTGGTGATAGCTGCCTCCTACAGAAAGCTCAGTCTCGAATTCCGAAAGCGGACGGAAGGCGTGCTCATGCTTCATCTGCGCTTCCCGCGCCAGCACACTCAACCCGATTCCCTCCAGCCGCGACGTGGTGCCCGCGAAGTAGGCGTCGACCAGCTCCTTGTTCAATCCAATCGCTTCAAAAACCTGTGCGCCCTGGTAACTCTGCAGGGTCGAAATCCCCATCTTCGAGAAAGTTTTCAGCAGACCTTTTTTCACGGCCTTGAAGAAATGCTTTGTCGCGTCCTCGGGAGTAACGCCGCCCGGCAATTCTCCGCGCCACGCCAGGTTCTCTACGCTCTCCAGCGCAACATAAGGATTGATCGCGCTCGCCCCGTATCCGCTGAGCAAAGCGAAGTGCATCACCTCGCGCGGTTCACCCGACTCTGTGATGAGCGCTGCCTGGGTGCGCGTCTCTTCGCGAACCAGAAGATTGTGCACCGCCGCCAGCGCCAGCAAACTGGGGATGGGTGCATAGTCTTTGTCGACGCCGCGATCGGAAATGATCAGCAGCGTGTATCCCGCTTTCACGGCCAGCGAAGCTCTCTGGCAAAGCTCGTCGAGCGCGCGCTTCAGCCCTATCTCGCCCTCGGCTGCGCGGAACAACGCCGGCAGCGTGATGGCCAGCAAATCGCGCGTCGACACGCGGCGCAGTTTTTCCAACTCGCGATTGGTCAGCAACGGATGCGCCAGCTTCAGCATGTGGCAGTTCTCCGGCTGCTCGTCGAGAATGTTGCGCTCGCTGCCGATGTAGCTGAACAACGACATCACCGTCTCTTCGCGAATGGGGTCGATGGGCGGATTCGTCACCTGGGCGAATAGCTGCTTGAAATAGCTGAACAACGACTGCGGCCGGTCGGAAAGGCACGCGAGAGGAGTGTCGGTTCCCATCGAACCCACAGGTTCCTCGCCGCTCAACGCCATCGGACCCAGAATCATCTTGACGTCTTCGTCGCTGTAGCCGAAAGCGCGCTGCCGGCGCAGCAGCGTTTCGGGATCGGAGTAATGCATGCGCGAAGGCTCGGGTAACTGGTCGATGGTGACCTGGTTGTCCTTCAGCCACTGCGCATAGGGCTGCCGCGAAGCCAGTTCGCGCTTGATCTCTTTGTCGGAGACGATGCGGCCTTCGACCGTGTCGACCAGAAACATTTTTCCGGGCTGCAGACGCCCCTTTCGCTGCACATCTTCGGGCGCCACATCGAGCACGCCCGCTTCCGACGCCATCACCACCAGCCCGTCGTTGGTCACTACGTAGCGCCCCGGACGCAAGCCGTTGCGATCGAGGGTTGCGCCGATCACGCGCCCGTCGGTAAACGCGATGGCAGCCGGCCCATCCCACGGTTCCATCAGCGAGGCGTGATACTCGTAGAAGGCGCGCTTCTCCGGCTGCATGTGCGGATTACCCGCCCACGCCTCCGGAATCAGCATGGCCATCACATGCGGCAGGCTGCGTCCCGCCTGCAGCAAAAGTTCCACTGCGTTGTCGAAGTTTGCCGAATCGCTGCCGTCCGGCGATATGACGGGAAAAACTTTCTTGAGATCGTCGCCAAACAGCGGCGACTTCAGCAGCGACTGGCGCGCCCACATCCAGTTGACGTTGCCGCGCAGTGTGTTGATCTCCCCGTTATGCGCGATGTAACGATAGGGATGCGCGCGCTGCCAGCTGGGAAAAGTGTTCGTCGAAAAGCGCTGGTGCACGAGGCAGAGAGCGCTCATCACGTCGGGATCGGAAAGCTCGCGATAAAAATTCGTGATCTGCGGCGCCAGCAGCAGGCCCTTGTAGACAATGGTTCGCGCGGAAAGCGAAGGAATGTAGAAAATTTCCCGGTCGGCGATTTCCGATCGCCCAACCTCCGTTTCGGCCCGCTTTCGCACTACATACAACTTGCGTTCGAAAGCATCTTCGTCCATGCCTGCGCCGCGGCCCACAAAAATCTGCTGGATATAAGGTTGCGAAGCCCGTGCCACGCGCCCAATCGCCGATGCGTACGTGGGCGTGTCACGCCAGCCCAATACCGTCAGGCCCTCATCGCGCACGATGCCCTCGAGAATTCCTTCGCACTGCAGCCGTTCGTGCTTCTCGACCGGGAGAAAAGTCATCCCCACGCCGTAGGTGCCGGGCTCGGGCAGTTGAAATCCCAGCTTGCCGCACTCGCGCGCAAAGAACTTATGAGGAATCTGTATCAGAACGCCCGCCCCGTCACCGGTTTCGGGGTCGCAGCCGCACGCGCCGCGATGCGTCAGGTTGACCAGAACTTCAATTCCCTTGCGGATAATTTCGTGGCTTTTCTCACCGCGAATGCTGGCTACAAAGCCGATGCCGCACGCGTCATGCTCGTGCGCCGGGTCGTAAAGACCCTGCGCGGGCGGGAGCCCGGTCTTCGAGTTTAGACGCGTCATCGTGGACGTCCTCGTTCGGCGGATCCGAGAGCTTCGGAATCATTTGTTCCTTGGGCTCTGAAGGCAGCCGGGCGTGGCTGCACACTCCGGCTCAGGAAGAAACCAGCCCATTTGTTAATACCGCCTGCGCGGTGGGAAGTACAATTCAGAATTTCGATGCAGCCCATGCAAATTTCCGGCCCGGCCGCAACCGCCGAGGAATGGATCCGCCTGTTCGGGCCGCCAGGGCCAGGCGGTCTAAGACGCGGTCGACACAAGGGCCTGTAACCGTAAATGCCGCAAAGCGAGGCCCGCTAAGAACGCGAAGAAAACAGCCTAAGCTTCTTTGCGTTCTCCGCGGGTCTTCTTTGCGTTCTCCGCGGTTAAAGGCTTTTGCGTTTGCCTTTGCATTCTGTCTCAGCACGCCGCCCAGCTTCCGCTATAATCTCGCCCAAGCCGAATACAAGACCAAACATGGACTTCGATCAGCTCATTACTTTTCTAGAGGTTGCAAGGCAAGGTAGTTTCTCCCGCGCCGGCGAAAAAGTGTTCCGTTCGCAATCGGCGGTGAGCGCCCAGATTCGCCAACTCGAGCAGGAATACGGCGACCGCCTGCTCGATCGCTCCGGCAAAACGGTCAAGCTCACGCCCGCCGGCCAGATTTTCTATGAATACGCGGAGCGTCTAAGGAGTCTTCGCGACGAATCGCTCACCGCGGTCGCCGACCACAGCCGCACTCCGCGCGGCACGCTCCGGGTCGGCGCCAACGAGGCGACATGCCTCTACGTTTTGCCCGAAGTGTTTGCCGAGTACTGCCGCCGCTATCCGCCGGTGCAAATCAGCATCTATCGAAATTTCAGCTACAAAATCATGGAAAAACTGGAGAACGGCCAGGTCGAAGTCGGAGTCCTCACCTTGCCCATCCAGTCCCCCAGCTTGAAGATTCAGCCCATCTTCCGCGACAAGCTGATGCTCATGGTGAGTCCCAAGAATCCGCTGGCCAAATATAAAGTCGTGCCGGTGAGCGAGATCGTCAAGCAGCCTCTCTTGATTCCGAAAACCGGACACACCCGCCGCCTGCTGGACAAACTCTTCCGCCCTTACCACGCAGAACTGCACGTGCGCATGGAACTGCCCAGCATCGGCATGATCAAAAGTTTCGTCGCCGCCGATCTGGGAGTCTCGCTGATCAGCGCATCCTTCGCCCGCGACGAAGTCGAAGCCGGCAGAGTCAAGCTGATTGACCTGGAAGACGCGCAACTCTACCGCGAATTGGGTCTCGCCTATCGCCGCGATCGCACGCTTTCTGTCGCCAGCACCGCCTTCATCGCGCTGTTGCGTCAACTGGCCACGCACATGAAAAAAGGGGACTTCTCCGCCCAAGCCTGAAGACGAAGCCACCTCGCGGCCACGAGGCCAGCCCATCATGAAGCAACGCACTGACCAGGAAGGTCCCGTCATTGGTGTGGACATCGGCGGAACCAAGGTTGCCGCCGGCATGGTCGATGCCAGCGGAAAAATACTTACCCAACTGCGCACACCCATGCCCGCGAATGACGGCCCGGAAGCCGGCCTCAAGGCCGTGACCTCGGCGATTGATTCGCTGATCGCTGGCGAAACCGCGAACCGGCAAGTTCAAGATCAAGCGAAAGTGATGGCCATCGGCATCTGCGCTCCCGGGCCGCTCGATCCCAAGTCCGGAGTCGTGCTCAATCCTCCGAACCTTCCCTGCTGGCGGAATTTTCCGCTGGCCGCGCGCATTGCCGAGCTTTATCGCGTGCCCGTGAAAGTCGACAACGACGCGAATGCGGCCGCGCTCGCCGAAACCATCTGGGGAGCGGCCCGCGGCTATCACTATGTTTTTTATGCCACCGTCGGCACGGGAATCGGAACGGGCATTGTGCTCGACGGCCGCATCTACCACGGGCACACCGGCTCCGCTGGAGAAGGTGGGCACGTGAGCATCGACTATCGCGGGCCAATCTGCCACTGCGGCAAGCATGGATGCATCGAAGTTCTGGCGGCGGGGCCGGCGATCGGCCTGCGGGGGCGCGGACGCGTTGCCGCTGAGCCCGCGCGCGGCGCGGCTCTTCTCGCTCTGGCACAGGGAAAAATCGAGTCGGTCACCAGCGAGATGGTGGGCAGGGCTTACGCCGCCGGAGATGCGCTGGCCCAGGAAATTCTGCAGGAAACGGCGGATCTTCTGACCATCTGGCTGGGCAACATCGTGGATTTGTTCGATCCCGACATATTAGTCGTCGGCGGTGGAGTCGCAGCCATGCTCAACCCATTTTTTGCGGAGATCAAGCGCCTGCTGCCAACGTGGTGCGTGAATCCGCGAGCCTCGGAGATTCCGCTGGTACTGGCGCGCTACGGCGCCGACGCCGGAATTGCAGGCGGCGCGGCATTGTTCTCAGGACTTGCCCGCGAATAGAAACTTCGGCAGGATGTGAAATTACGGGATCGTTCCATGAATGGGCTTGGTCCGGCTCCAGGGGTCGCGGAAAAACTCTCGAAAGCGTGCGGTACCGTGGAAGAGAGGCCCTTCAAGGGCCGCGTAAGTCGTTCGCAGCGAGCCGGGGCTTCAGCCCCTGAGGTCCGCTGACTTGCTCGTGGATCGTCAGCCGCGAGCCTACTCTTCCGCAAACGCCATCTGCGCGTCGGCCACAGGCGCCGGCGCATTGGTGAGCGCGTTCTGCCCATATTCGAATCCGCGCTCAAAAGCCTTCAGATTCAACTCGCGGAAGCTTGCCGGCACCGAATCGGCTACAGCCTTGCGCACGGCATCGGCTCCGAGCAATCCTGTCACCGCGGCAAAGAATCCCACCATCACCGCATTCAGCACCATGCGCTTGCCGAGTTCTTCAGCGATGCGCGTGGCCGGAATGCTGTAGACCTTGGGATCTCCCCGCAGATCCGTAACCCGCACGAGATCCTCCTCCACAATCAGCATTCCGTTGGGCTTCAGTTCAGGGGCGAACCGGTTATAGGCCTCCTGCGACATAACTACGAGAATGTCCGGCCTGGTCACGTAGGGATACAACACCGGCGCGTCCGACAGCACGAGCTGCGCGCTGCATGCGCCTCCGCGGGCCTCAGGACCAAAATTCTGCGTCATGGTCGCAAACCCGTTCTGATAGATCGACGCTGCTTTGCCCAGCACAATCGCCGAGAGTATTACTCCCTGGCCGCCGAAACCTGCCACCCGAATCTCAGTTAGCCGCATACGCACTCCGTTTCCGCTTCGGTTTCCATTTCGTTGACGTAGCGATCGCCCAGCGATTCCGCATACTGCGCCCGCATCATGGTCTGGTAATCGGGCCGGTCACGGTCGACGAATTTGCCGACCACAATCTCGCCGTTCAGCGTAAGCCCGACTTCGCTGGTGGGCGCGCCGTGGCGGGTTTTGCTTTTCTCTTTGTAATACTTCATGGTCTCGAGCCCGTCGCCCATCTTGTTGCGCCTCTGGTAGAGCGTGGGGCACGGCGAGATCACTTCGATGAACGAGAATCCCTTCTTGCGAAACGCTTCGCTGATCGAGCGCGCCAGTTGTCGCACGTGGAATGTGGTCCAGCGCGCCACGTAAACCGCGCCCGCCGCTTCCACCAGGTGAGGCAGGTTGAACGCCGGCTCGAATGTGCCGTAAGGATTCGTCGAAGTCGTAGCGTGCCCGGGAGTCGTCGGCGCGGTCTGCCCGCCGGTCATGGCGTAAATCAGATTGTTCACGCAAATTACTTTCAGATCGATATTTCGCCGCGCGGCGTGAATCAGATGGTTGCCGCCGATGGCCGAGAGATCGCCGTCGCCGGAGTAAACCACGACATTCAGCTTGGGATTTGCCAGCTTCATTCCCGTGGCAAACGGAATGGCTCGTCCGTGCGTGGTGTGAAACGAATCGAGCTTCACGTATCCCGCAACCCGCCCAGTGCAGCCAATGCCGGACACCAGCGCCAGCGATTCCAGATCGATCTTCGATTCGATCAGCGCCTGCACAAAGCAGTTGACCGTGGTGCCGATGCCGCAACCCGGACACCAGATGTGCGGCATGCGGTCGCTGCGCAGAAAGCCCTCGACCGGATTCATCAGGCCTTCGTTCATCGGATTCGGGCTGACTTGCTTGGCATTCGCCGGACTCGGATTCACTAACTCATTTATCGGCATCGGCTCGCCTCCGCGATCACTCTGAGGATTTCTTCCGGATCATGCACCCCGCCGCCGGCATGCGACACCGCGAAAGTTTTGGCCTTTCCGTTTGCAGCACGTTCCACTTCGCGCACCATCTGGCCGAGATTGAGTTCCGGAACCACGAACGCTTTCACTTTCTCCGAGAGTTCACGAATTTTGTTTTCCGGGAACGGCCACGCCGTAATCAGCCGCAGTTTGCCTACGCGCAGTCCTCGTTTGCGGGCGTTGTCGATGGCCCGCTGCGCCACGCGCGAAGTGATCCCGTAAGACACCACCACCACATCGGCGTCATCGAGATACTCTTCCTCGAACATCGCAATGCGGTCAGTCGCGGAGCGAACTTTATTCTGCAGCCGCCGCACCAGCTTGTCCTGCGTTTGCGGCGTCATGTTGGGATAGCCCTTCTCGTCGTGAGTCAATCCGGTCACATGAAACTTGTAGCCCTCGCCGGCGTGCGCCATTTCCGGGACCATGTCGCCATTGGTGCCGTAGGGCAGATAATCCTCCACCGACTTGTGTGTGTGCTTGCGCGGAACCACTTCAATCTCATCCGCGGGCGGGATCACGACTTTTTCCGTCATGTGCCCCACAACTTCATCCATCATGAACATCACCGGCACGCGGAATTCTTCCGCCAGGTTGAAGGCCTTGATGGTCAGGTCGAAACATTCCTGCGGAGAATTCGGGCACAGCGCGATGATTTCGTAATCCCCGTGCGAACCCCAGCGCGCCTGCATCATGTCAGCCTGCGCCGGAAGCGTGGGCAGTCCGGTCGACGGCCCGCCGCGCTGCACGTCGACAAACACGCACGGAGTTTCCGTCATGGCCGCGTAGCCGATGTGCTCCATCATCAGAGAGAAGCCTGGCCCGGAAGTCACCGTAAACGCCTTGGCTCCGCCCCAGACCGCGCCCTGCAGCGTGATCGACGCCGCCAGTTCGTCTTCCATCTGAATAAAAGTTCCGCCAACCATGGGAACGCGCGCGGCAAACCGCTCGACCACTTCCGTGGACGGCGTAATGGGATATCCCGCCGCAAATCTTGCTCCCGCCGCCAGCGCGCCTTCGCAGCAGGCATGGTCGCCATCGATGAAGTGCGTGCCGGTAAGCACGCCGTGTGGATCAGCTTTCATGGCTGCCTCCCACGGCGATTGTCTTTCCGCCGGTCGTGCTCCCAGCGATCTTATTGCCATAGATCGCGAAATCCGGGCAGTACATGCCGCACAGATTGCAGCCGCTGCATTTTTCCGGATGAATCACGTGCGGCGGATGATAGCCCTTGGAATTGAAGGCGGAAGAGAGCGCAAGCACCTTGGTAGGACAGAATTCCACACAAAAACCGCAGGCCTTGCAACGCTCCACAACGATATAAATTTGACCTTTTGCCACTGGTGTCTCCTACTCAGGAAGTCCGTAACTCACTGAAGACTGTGTGGATTATGACTGCCAATCGAGGAAAACCCTGTGACCAGGATCACATTTGCCGGTGCGCAAAGGCACGATTTTCGCTAAGAAAACCTCAGTTTCTTGTCACCCCGGTCTATTCTTCGCGGTCTCTTCGTCGCGATCTCTTCTCCGCGATCTCATCCTCGCGGTCTCATCTTCGCGATCTCCGCGGCAGTTACTCTGCGATCTCGGCGGTTAAAAGCTTTTGGGTCTTACCGCAGCCCTTCGGGTTTGTGCGGCACCTTGCCTATAGCTGGCCAACACCTCACAGCCCCGAATCCTGTAGAATCCTTCCGCCATTCCAGGAGGATTCCGTGAAAGCACTTGCCTGGGCCGCGCTTTCTCTTCTTGCCATCGCCGCCGTCCTGACTCTTGGCGGCTGCAGCTCGAGCCGCCCTACCACCTCGACCATGCCCCAACCCTGCCCGGGTGCGGGTTGTCCGCCGCCCTCGCAGTCTCCGTTCTGGGGACAGTGGGGATCGAACTCGCAACACACCGGCATGGTTTCCGTGGCTGGCCAGAGCCTCACCAACAAACACGCCGACATCGTCTACGACCCCTTCGTGACCCAGGAAAAAGCCGAGAACGCGACCCTCTTCGGCGAAGCGGTTCTCACCGTCCACGAGCAGGCTCCCATCACCGACGGCAACGACGTTTACATGGTTATGAAGATGGGCAGCTACACCTCCTGCAACCCCGCTGGTGATTGGACCAACGGCACGGCCTGCGGCCCCAACGCATGGAACACCATGGAGTGGTGCGAATCGCGCTTCAGCTGGTTCAACGGCCAGCTGGTGCAGGTCTGGAGTTTCAGTAGCGACTGGGTGCCTGAACCCAACGCCGTCAACTTTCCCAGCGGCTTCGGCGGTCTGGACGGATGGGAACCGGTCTTCCATCCCGTGGACGCCAACACATTCCTCTACGTTCCCGGGGGTGCCGGCACCATCTGGAAAGTGGACAAAACCAAGGGCACTTCCGTCTCCCACATCAACCCGTTCTCTGCCGTGAACGGGATAAGCGCCACAAACACTTTCGTCTCCAGCCCGCTGACCGCCGACGCCAGCGGCAACATTTATTTCAACGTGATCGAACTCAACGTCAGCGGCAATCCCTGGAATCAGAATGACGTGGCCAACGCCTGGCTGGTCAAGATCGCGCCCGATGACAGCTTCACCATGGTCGCGTACTCCACACTCGTCCCCGACGCTCCTGCCGCAGCCTCCACCAACTGCCCCGGAACTTTCTTCAATCTCGGCGACGGCGGCGCTTCGCTTCCCTGGCCGCCCGCCACCCCGCCTACTCCCCCGACGCAACTCTGCGGCTCGCAGCGCCCGGGCGTGAACATCGCCCCAGCCGTTGGACCGGACGGCACCATCTACACCGCGAGCGTAGCCCACTTCGACAGCATGGTTTCGTATCTGATCGCGGTGAGCCCCGATCTGACCCCCAAATGGGATAGGACACTACAGAATCGGCTGAACGACGGTTGCGGCGTGTTGTTGCCCATCGCCACCCCGGTGGCAAACTCCTGCTCCGCGGGAGCCACCGTGGGCGTCGATCCCACCACCAACGCTCCCGGATCCGGCGAAATTGTCGACCAGGCTTCCTCCTCGCCCACCGTGCTTCCCGATGGCTCCATCGTTTTCGGCGTTGTCGACAACTACAACTTCGGCCGCGGCCATCTTTTCCACTTCGACGCGTCGGGCAACTACATCAACGCCTTCGGTTTCGGCTGGGACTCCACCCCCGGCGTCTATTCGCATGACGGCACGTTTTCCGTCGTCATCAAAGACAATCACTACGACTCGGCCGCCTATTGCAGTTTCAAGGGTAATCCAGTCTGCGTCGTTACCCCGCCCGGCCCCTATTACATCTCTCAGCTCGACGCCAACCTGAACATCGAATGGTCGTTCCAGAGCACCACTACCGACGCCAACCACCTAAACGGCTACGAGTGGTGCATCAACATGCCGGCCATCGATATGAATGGGAATGTCTACGTGAACAGCGAAGACGGAAACATCTACGAACTGCCGCAGGGAAACACCGGAGTTTTCGCCACGCCCACCGGCAGTCTATTCCTGAACCTGGCGCTGGGCGCGGCCTACACTCCGCTCTCGGTAGGATCAGACGGCCGCCTCTACACCCAGAACAACGGCCATCTTTTTGTGGTAGGACAATAGATTCACCAGACTCAGCGCAGCGAATTGCCGGCGATGCGCCTAACCGGTTGTCGTCGTTGTCGTGATCAACGTTATCGACAAAGACGCTTTTGACCGCGAAGCAAAGAAGACCCGCGAGGTGGTCAAAGAAGAAAAGAAGAAAAGAAGAAAAAAAGAAAAGAAAAGCCGCGCCTTTCTCCGCGGCTGTTCTCTGCGATCTCCGCGGTTAAAAGCTTCGCGGTTAAAATCTTTCCTGCTTGGTCCGGCCCTGAGGACCAGTTCACTTCGCCCGCCGGGCCTTCGGTGCCTGCGTCAGGTCATCGATCGCCAGATGCGCGTCTTTGGCGTGCGGGCCAGAAGGAAGAATCTTCAGGTAACTCTCATATTCCGCCAGCGCTTCCCCGGGCCGCTCCATCTTCTGCAGGCAAACCGCCAGATGAAACGTAGCTTCGGCGTCGTTCTCTTTGTAATAAAGCGCCTCGCGGTAGCGGTCTTCGGCGGCCTTGAAATTCTTGCGTTTGAAATAGTAGTCGCCGACCTCCACGTCCTTGGCCGCCTTGTGCGGATTCCAGGGATGGAATTCCGCCACAGAGTTCACGTCCCCCGCCGCAGCCACTGCCTCCGCACTCCGCGGATGCGCACGCGCGTCATTCTCCGGCTCGTTCAAATCAATCTGCGTCTCTTTACTCGAGCTCTCCCCGAGATCCGTTCCCAGATCGGCGGCGTTGACGCGATCCGATCGCGGCGGACTCAAGTCTGGACGCTGCGGCTTGCCAGCCGTCGAACCTGCGGACGAAGAATCCGGAGCTTGAGAACTGGCCGGCGAAGCATTCGACGGCGGGGAAGTCGCCGGAGAACTGCTTGACTGAGATTGGCCTGACCCAGATCCGCCCGGCTGAGAATTCGAACTCTGCGCCCAGACTACCGCGCTACACCCGACCAGCAAACACATCAGCCGCAACCACGAAAACACACTCCGCATACGTCTATTCTACCGCCCTTCATGTGTCGCCCGGAACGCTTCCAGACATCGCCGCGCCGTCTCCAGTTCCGGAAACCGGCTGCCTTCCTGTTCCACCAGGTAATATTCCACGCCGCCCACGCTCTCCGCTGCCTGAAAAATTCCTTTCCAGTCGGCGACGCCCTCGCCAAACAAAGTCTTGTAACCCACCGCCGGATCGCGCGACCAGTCCTTACAATGGATGGACCTTATCCGCCCCGGGTTGGCTCGAATCCACGCCACCGGGTCCGCGCCCCCCTCCAGGCAAGTCCCCACATCCAACTGCAGCATCACCGACGCCTTGGTATTCTTGGCCAGAATATCCATGGGACGTTCTTTATTCGCCGCCCGTCCATTCCCCGCCTGCCCATCCACCGCCTTCCACTCCGCCTGATGATTGTGATATCCCACCTTCAATCCCGCCGGCTCCAGCTGCTCGGCAGCCGAGTTCAGTTCTCCGGCCAGCGCCTTCCAGCTATCGGCGCCAGGTTTCGGATCCGACCACGCCAGCACCACATATTTGCAGCCCAGAATCAAATTCATGTCGCGGACGCGCGCAATATTTTTCGCGCTGAAATTGTCCGCGTCGTTGTGCGTGGAGTAACACTTGATTCCCAGATCATCCAGCAGCTTCCGCATCTGCCTGGTCTGCGCCTCGCTCCACTCGAAGTAAGGCCCATAAAACTCCACCACCTGATATCCCATCTGCGCCACCGCGCGCACCGTACCTTCCGCATCTTTTTTCAGCGCCTCGCGCACCGAATAAAGTTCCAGCCCCACGGGAATCGCGCCCGCAGAATTCGCACCAGACGCAGCACCGCGGAAGGCCCACGGCAGTAACGCAGACATGGCGACAAACGAACGGCGGGAGAAAGTGTTCGAGGTCATGCCCAAAATCCTACTCGCCCTCCGCTCCTCGCGGGACGAAATCTCTTGAGTCGAAGATGCTTCCTATCGCCGGCACCTTCCAGCTCACTCGTTGCGCTTCCGCCGAACGTTTGACATTTACATCCGCCCTATGAAGAATCTGTGCCACAACGCGCGGTGCCGAAGTGGTCCGTACCCCAGGGGAATTTGTTTAAGAGCTCAATACGGAGTGAACACCAGTGGCGCACGCTTTTCAGCGTCGGCGGGATCCGGCCGTCAGCTCCGGCTGGCTGCCACTACCCATCTTGCTCGCTTTGTTCCTCTCAGCACCCATAACCCCTCGCGTTGCGGCCCAGGCGCAGGCGTCTCGATCACGACCTGCACCGCTGCTTAGCTCTCCGCCGGGCAACTCACCCGATGACCGACCGGGCGCGATGGAGAATGTCGGAAGAGGGGACGACCAGGGCACCGTACGTGACGACAACGAATGCGCTGCCTATCTGCCTACCCGGGCGAAATTCGTGGTCGCGACCCTAGCACCACCGGGCGCAGACAAAGCACTCGCACCTGACTCCAATCTCGTCAACGGACAGCGATACATTTTTCGATTCCGGTTACACATGTTGTCGCCACCAGACACGGAGACCGTCAGACAGGACATCGCGACTAGCAAATCCGAATTTATCGGTCTCCCAGTGGGCGTAACCTGGGCGCCGGAACCCAGCGTAAAAACAAAAAAAACGCGCCCAGTCTATCCCGGTTACAAGGTTCAATTTACTTACATCGGCCGCGGACGTGACGTCGTATCGGATGTGGCAAACGCTTTGATCGCGGCCTGGCAAAAGCTCGATTGCTTCGGGACTCCTTCGTCTGGAACAGGAAAGCTGCCTATTGCTACGACCAGCGTAACGGTGCTCCTCGGACGAAAAGCCACGTGCTATGGCTGGAGAGCGAAGGAGCTTTCCATGCAATCCCCGTATGTTCAGCTGTACGCGCCCGAGGACATGGACGCGCTTCCGCACACGATAAAGTACAAAGGGGCCGTGCATACAAATGCCAGCGTGGAAGACCGATGCAAAGACATTGAATCGGTTACCTTCACCTTCACCGGCAAGGTGCGATGGGTTCGCCTCTTCGCCGACGACCATGACGATCACCCGCATGAAGTGACGCTCTCAGATCCATTGCCTCCCGCCCCGGAACCTTCCGGGTGGTTCAAAAGATTTGTGCAAAAGGTTCAAACGATCACCGAGGCTCCAGGAGCGACAAACATTCAGCTCCAGTACACGTCCTCCTTCAATCACCAGCAGAAAATTGGGTTTTATTCTAACTCGCTGCTCCTTGTCCCCGTCGGGCGACAAGACCACGATGGACATGAGAGCCATTTCTTTGGCTATCGCTGGTTTGGAATCTCCAGTCTTATTGCACGGGACAACCGGCAAGTCCAGAATCCAGAGTCAACCATCAATACCTTCACGTTCATGACATATTTAAATACTCCGGAGGTCGATTGCGAGGGCAAAACCAAACCTCATCGACCTGGCGACATCCTTGATTGCCCTCAGTTCCAGATGCGCCCACTGATACTGGACGTGCGAACCGGGGCGGAGTACGCCTTGGACACGAGCGCGATTAACCAGGTCAACTCCGCGGCCTTGCACTTGCCCATGGCTCTTGGAAGTATGTCTACCGTTACCTTTAGCCCCATGGGAGGAATTGAGACAGGATGGAACCTCGTGCGAGAAGCACACCTCCCAACCTCGCAGACATTTTTTCGCTGGGTTGTGGGAAGTGATGCAAGTTTCCGCCACAAACCTCCCTTCCCCTGGCTGCTCGGCAGTAAGCCTTATACTCTGAGCGGGATTTTCCGCGCACGATTTCTTACAACTTCGGAGGAGTTCATTCCCAAGGAAATCAGCACCCAAATCGGCACCCAAACCAGCGTGAGATACCCCGGTCGGCCAGACAGGAAGACGCGCAGGCTTTACGGCAGAGCGGAGTTGGGCATTCCACTGTCGAAAATCGTATCGACCGCGATCGTGTATCAATACGGCGACCTTCCGCCCGCATTCAGTTTCTTTGGACACACCATCAGTGTGGCAGTCAAGATTGCCGGCCCAGCCGACTCCGAACGCTGACCGTCGCGGCAACCCAAGAAGGGCATCAAGCTCGGGCGCATGCCGATCCCCCCTCTCCGGTGTGGTGATGTCTGGGCCGGGGCTGGCCTGGAGCTGTGCTGAGTTCCACGTCGACTGGCCCGCGCTGGCTCACCGGCGGCATCGTTGGCCCCGAGGCCAGCGTCCTGACTCCGATTGCGTTGCTGGTAGTAGCCCTGCTTTTCACCCGCTACCATCGCGAGAATCGCTATCCCATGCTCAAACCGCGTTCGTCGCCGCTGTATGTTTCGTAAAGCCGGAGGCTAGCAGCTGGCAGCAAAAAAGCAGGCCGCTCAGGGGGAGCTTGAGCGGCCTGGTTGGCGAAGTCCTCCGGGGAGGAGGGTAAACTTGAGGCGCGGCATCACCGCGCCGAAATCCTGAGCGAAGCGAAGGATCTGCTTCGCTCCGACAGCGTTCTGTTACATCGACGACGGATTGCTCGTCTGGCTCGTAGTCGTCGCCGGCTTGGTCGTGTCACCCGTGGTGTTGGTCATCAGGCGCACATCCACGCGACGGTTGTCCGCGCGTCCAGTCGAAGTCTTGTTGTCCTCGACCGGCTTATCCTTGCCCAGCCCGATCACATAAATCTTGTGGGCCGGCACATTGTATTTCGACGCCAGGTACTGGATCACCGAATTGGCGCGGCGCTGGCTCAGATCATAGTTGTAATCCGCCGGCCCCACCGAATCCGTTCCGCCTTCCAGCGCCAGGATGTAGCCCTTGGTGCTGGCCAGGCTGCCCGCCAGTTGGTCGAGCGCTTCCTTGGCCTTGGGCGTCAGTACGTCGCGGTTGAAGCCGAACTTCACCGACGTCTCCGCCACGGCGTGATAGTTGTCGAGGTTCGCAACCGTATCCGTCAGCACGCCTACGCGGGCGTTGGCGGCATCGGCTACCTGCTGCGCCGCAGCGGCGTTCTGCCCAGCCGTCTGGGCCTTCTGCTCAACATCGGCCGTCTTCACGTTCACGGCCGCAATGCCCGCCTGCGCGCGCGCGTCGACATCTTTGATGTCCTTGCTGTTCTTCGCCGTCAGGTCGTCGAGTTCATTGGTCTTGTTGATCAGCGGCGTGGTCTGTTCCTTCACATAGTTCTTGCTGGCGCAACCTACCGTGGCCAGCATGCTGGCCGCCAAAAAAAGTGTTAACGAAGTGCGGGTCATAGATGAGGCTCCTTGTTTTTAAATCCTGCCCGGCTCTCTACGTTCGCGCCGGAAACCTGAAACTTGGCCTTAGGCCTGGGAAAATGCCCTTAACCCCCTTCTCCAGTGCACGGGACGTGCCAGTTCCCCATGTGGAGAGTTGTCCCCCTAAGTATATACGTTTTCAACTGTTTGCAGCAGAGATGTCCACGCAGCCCACTCCCCGGGCTCACGCTCGCGAACGCAAACCCCACATACGGAAGGGAAATTTTATACGGTCCCGGCTCAGATTGCGCTCGTCCGGTGGCGGGCAAGGATTGTGTGGGGACGGGCACTCTTGCCCGTCCAGGCGAGCGCAGCTCCCCTCCTGCCGACAGGTACAACCGCCGCTAGAGAGGAGCCGAGCTTCGCTCGGCGAACGGGCAAGAGTGCCCGTCACCACACGAGCTTCTTAGTGCCCCGATCCACACGCCGCCCGCGGAACGTAAAATAGAAACCTGACCCCCGCCATGGACCTGCTCGCCAAAATCCGCTCCATTCCCACCGAGCCCGGTGTGTATCTCTACAAAAACGCCGAGGGCGAAGTCATTTACGTGGGCAAGGCCAAGAATCTGCGCAGCCGCGTGGCCAGCTATTTCCATGAAGGACGATGGGAAGACGCCAAAACCGGCACCCTGGTGCGCGAAGCCGCCGACGTGGAATACATTGTCGTCGCCAACAACAAAGAAGCGCTCGCGCTCGAAAACAACCTGATCAAACAGCGCAAGCCGCGCTTCAACATCCTGCTGCGCGACGACAAGACCTACCCCTACGTGAAGCTCACGCTCGCCGAGCGCTGGCCGCGCGTCTACGTCACGCGCCGCCTGCGCAAAGACGGCGCCGCTTACTACGGTCCGTACTTCCCTGCCAACCTCGCCTACCGCATCGTCGATCTCATTCACCGCAACTTTTTGATTCCGTCGTGCAAGGTGGACCTCACGCGTTTTCATCCGCGCCCCTGCCTGCAGTACTACATCAAGCGCTGCCTCGGCCCCTGCGTTGAAAACCTGACCACGCCGGAGATTTATCAGGAAGCCGTGCACGACGTGAAACTGTTTCTCGAAGGCCGTCCCACCGATCTGGCGCGTTCCCTTCGCGACCGTATGGAGCAAGCCGCGGGCGCGCAAGAGTATGAACGCGCGGCAAGGTACCGCGACCTGATTTCAACCGTCGAGCAACTGCAGGAACGCCAACGCATCGCTGCCGCCGAAGGCGACGATGCCGACGTCTTCGGCTACCACTCCGAAAACGGAATGCTGGCCGTGAACCTGTTCCACATGCGCTCCGGAAAAATGGTCGACCGCCGCGAATTCTTCTGGGAAGACCTACCCGAGTTCACCACGGAAGCTTCCGCGGCAGACTCCCCTGTCCCTTGTCATCCTGAGCGAAGCGAAGGACCTATGCAATTTGCCGGCAGCATTGGAGCCGCCGACGAGTGCATAGGTCCTTCGGCCCGCAAACCGCGCGGGCCTCAGGATGACAAGCCGGTTGGTTCAGATTTTCATCCTGGGGAATTTTTCTCCGCTCTGCTCAAGCAGCTCTACATCGGCCAGCCCTACGTCCCCCGCAATATCTATGTGCCCGTCGACTTCGAGGATCGAGAAGCTCTCGAAGACTTGCTCTCCGAGCAAGTCGCGGGCCAAGCCACAGCAAAGAGTGCCCGCGCCACACTGGTGCACATCCTCGTCCCGCAGCGCGGGGATAAACGATCGCTCATCGACCTCGCCGGGAACAACGCCAAGCAGTCTTACGATCAGCGCTTTCGCGTGCTCAAGCCCAACGCCAAAGCTATTCAAGAGGAATTGCAGGACGCGCTCAGCCTGCCCGAACTGCCCAAGCGCATCGAATGCTTCGACATCTCGCACATTCAAGGCGCGGAAACGGTGGCCTCGATGGTGGTGTGGGAAGACGGGAAGATGAAAAAGTCGGACTACCGCAAGTTCATCATCCGCACCGTCGAAGGCGTGGACGATTTCGCGTCGATGCGCGAAGTGGTCACGCGACGATATAAGCGAATTCAGGAAGAGAAGAAGCCCATGCCCAGCCTGGTGCTGATCGACGGCGGCCTCGGTCAACTCCATGCCGCCTCCACAGCGCTCGACTCACTCGAAATCATCAACCAGCCGTTAGCTGCGATCGCTAAGCGGGAGGAGATTCTCTATGTCTATGGACAGGAGAAAGATCCCATCGCGCTCGATCATCACTCTCCGGTTCTTCATCTCATCCAGCTGATTCGCGATGAAGCTCACCGCTTCGCCGTCACCTTTCACCGCAAGCGTCGACAGATGCGCGACCGCTCCACTGAGCTGTTGGAGATTCCTGGAGTAGGCGAGAGCACGACTCGACGTCTTCTGGAGCATTTCGGCAGTCTGCAGGCGGTGAAGCAGGCGGACACGGCTGCGCTGTCAGCGGTGGTGACCCGGGTGCAGGCCGATGCGATCCGCAATCACTTTCGGAAATAGTTGATTCTAAAGAGACAGATTTTTCGCGTTCCAAGCGTTTCAATCACTTAGCGTGAGGGCGCAACGAGAAGCAGATTGCGGTTCGAATCCGCGCGCCTGCTGCGCTCCTAAAGCCGCTGCCAGGTGGCCTGGAATCGCGCAGGAGCGACGACAGGCATCGTGGACGACCGGAAGGTCATCCGGAGAGCGAAACGCGAGAGAGAGCCGGGAAGGTGGCCTGCCGTCGATTTATATCTTTATGCTATAGGCGCCCATCTTATCGGCAAGGCGATCTGCATGATTCGTAACGGATTGCGGCGAAGGCGGCGCCGTGCCCTGTAAACCATTGATTCCATTTGTGAGCGAAAAGCTGTGAGACATAAACCGCAGAATATTCGGGGAAACGACCCGATAAGAAGCTGTGTCCGGTTCTCCGCACGGGTTTCCGAATGCGCGTGTGCGCAAACGGTTGGGGAGAAAGAGTTTGCCTGTGGCAGAGGGTACTCGTGTGGGGACGGGCGCTCTTGCCCGTCCCCACATAGCCCGCCCCACGAGTTAGCTTATTTCGGCTCTGGCGTGGCGTTCCCCATGTCGAGGACTACTTTCCAGCTGCCGTCTTTCTGCTTCTTCCAGATGCTGGTGTACTTGCCGTGATCGACCACGGGCTTGCCGTCTTTGTCTTTCGAGTGGAATTCGAAGGTACCGTAGGTATAGCCAAGATCGCCGGAGGCGGAAATGTCTGCGCCCACGGGCGTCCAGGTCAGGCTGTTGTTTTTGTCGTCGAGGAAACCCATGCCCTTCGCAATGTTCACTTTTCCTTGAATCAGAGGACCACCGTTGGGGACTTCGACGGCATCGTCGGCGTAGTAGGACATATATCCGGCGGAGCCCTTCTCAGCCGCAGCCTTCATGAAATCGGCTTCAAACTGTTTCAAAGTTTCAGGCGTAACGAGAACTGGAGAAGTCGCGGAAGAGGGCGAAGCGGTGAAAGCGAGCGCCGCGACTACCAGCGCCGCCACGAGAGAAACCAGCCAAAACGATTTCATGCAACCTCCGTGAATAGCGCGAACATTCTACCTCTTACGCCGTTATTGACGACACGGGCCGCGCAAGAGCTTTTAACCGCAAGGATCGCAGAGAAAGGCCGCGGAGGACGCAAAGAAAACACAACTAACCTCGGGGGCTCCTCTTCTTCGCGCCCTTCGCGGATTTTCTTTGCGATCTTCGCGGTCAAAAGCTCTTGGCGTCTTTGGCCCAAAACTCCCACGCTTTGTTAAACTGGCCATTCTCATGAAACGAAATTGGTTTTGCGTACTCGTTCTGGCTGCGGGCGGATTCACCGCGCTGCGCTCGGCCGCCCAAACAAATCCTCCCGACCTGACCACCCCGCAGGAGAAACATCTGCGCAACGTTCGGCAACTTACTTTTGGCGGGCAGAATGCCGAAGCTTACTTCTCCGCGGACGGAAAGCAGCTGATCTTTCAGTCGTCACTGGGTCCTGCGGGGCACGGAGACGTGAAGTGCGACCAGATTTTCATCATGAACATCGACGGCAGCGACCAGCACATGGTCTCGACCGGCAAGGGACGCACCACCTGCAGCTATTTTTATCCTGACGGGAAGAAGATTCTTTACTCGTCCACGCATCTGGCCAGCGCGGAGTGTCCGCCGCGTCCGGATTTCTCGAAGGGCTATGTGTGGGCGGTATATGCGGGATACGACGTGTTCACCGCGAATCCCGATGGCACGGATTTGAAGCAACTGACGAAGACTCCCGGCTACGACGCGGAGTCGACGATTTCGCTCGACGGCAAAAAGATTGTGTTCACTTCGATGCGCCACGGCGATCTCGACATTTATTCGATGGACGCTGACGGCAGGCACGTGAAGCAGCTTACGCACGAACTGGGATACGACGGCGGGCCGACGTTCTCACCCGACCGCAAATGGATTGTCTACCGGGCGTACCATCCGCAAACGGAAAAAGAAATTTCGGACTACAAAGAATTGCTGGCACAGAACCTGATCCGGCCCACGTCGCTGGAAATCTGGGTCATGAAGGCGGACGGCAGCGGCAAGCGACAAATCACGAACCTGGGCGCGGCCAGTTTCGGTCCGGCGTTCACGGCGGATGGAAAGAAAATTATTTTCTCCTCGAACTACGATCCCGATACCCACGCCACCGGCGGCATGGGCAACTTCGAACTATGGCGGATCAATCCCGACGGCAGCGGCCTCGAGCGCGTCACCTACAGTGACGGCTTTGACGGCTTTCCGATGTTCTCGCCTGATGGCAAGAAGCTGGTGTGGGCCTCGAACCGCAACGCCAAGGCGCCGCATGAGACCAATATTTTTATTGCGGACTGGGTGCCGTAGGGGATTGCTGATTTTAGATTTTAGATTTTAGATTTTAGATTTTAGATTTTAGATTTTAGATTTTAGGGATTTCAGATTTTAGGATTTCAGATTTTTGATTTGTTGATTTTGGATTCGCGGAATGCTCGCCGCCAGGTCTTTGTCCGATGGATGCGATCGGGAAAAGCTTTTAACCGCCGAGGACGCAGAGACAAGCCGCAGAGGGCGCGGAGTAGATGCTCGCGAAGGAAATGCTGGCTGCTTTATCGACGCCACCCAAAAGCGAAAACCGCAAAACGATATTTTACGCAGGGAGTGCCAGCGAGTTTTACGAGGGCGCTTTTCTTGTTACATTTGGGATGCGAGTTTTTATGAAAGTGCGGCAGTGGATTACCGGGATCGTGTTGCTGGTGCTGGTGGCGGCGGCCGTTGTGGGAGTGGTGTGGACGCGGGAGTCGGGGTCGGCGGAGACCCAAGCCGCGGGCCAGGGTTCGGCGGGGAGTAGCTCGGCGGGGAATGGTTCGGGGGCGTCATCGGCGCAGCGGCAGGCGGCGGCGCGGCGGGCGCTGGTGGATCAGCGTCCGCTGCAGACGGCGCGGCGGCTGGCGGCGAGCGCGGGCACGGTGGAGGAGCAGGCGCTGGCGCACGCGGCCGAGAAAACCGGCGATCACGAACTGGATCTGGCTTTTTTTGACGCGCTGCGGACGGCGGAAGAAAATCCTCCTCCGCTTTCTCCCGAAGCCAAGGTGCTGGCGGAAAGAAAGAACAAAGCGGAGTTGGCGGCGAAGGACGATCAGGAGAACATTGCGCAGCTGACGCGGCGGCTGGCGGCGGCTCCGGTGGCGCAGAAAGATAATCTGCAGGATCAGATCGACGTCGCCAAGGCGCAGGCGGATCTCGATCAGGATGAATTGGACGATGCGAGCGAAGATCTGGAGCAGGCGGGCGGAGATCCGCAGGCCAAGATCAAACGGCTGAAGGAGGAGCACGAGGCCAGTGACCATGACGCCAGTCATGCCGGTTCAGCGGTGAATCCTTATGAGCAGGACTATCAGGCACGCACGCTGTTGGCGGCATACCGCGCGTGGCGGGCGCTGGACGAGAAACGGGCGCTGATTGGGGATGCGAGACAGGAAGCGACGGACAAGGAGCTGCGCTTGAATACGCGGCACTCGGCGCTGGCTAAGCAAGTGGAGCAGGACAAGGAAAACCGGGAAACGGCGCAGCAGCAGGCCAAGGGCTTCTCGCAGAGGAACAAGACGGCAGAGCGCGAGGAATCGAAAGCCTCGGCGCAGGCGGCGCTGGGTTCGCTGAAGCAGTATGCGCGGGACCAGAGGAATCTGGCTGACCTGGGACGGCGCATGCAGGACGAGCAGGAATTGAGAGACGTCTACGGCAGCTGGGAAACGCTGGTGGAAACCCGCGAGCGCAGCGCGCTGCACCACGTGCTGGAGGCGCTGCTGTGGATCCTGGTGGTGGCGCTGGTGGTTTACCTGGGGAACCGGCTGATCGATCATCTGTTCACCGGCATGACCGCGGAGAACAAGCGCATCGAGACCCTGCGCACGGTGGTGAAGTTTGCGGCCGAGGCGGTGGGGGCGATCGTGGTGGTGTTCATGGTGTTCGGCATGCCCAGCCAGGTGACCACCGTGCTGGGGCTGGCGGGCGCGGGGCTGACGGTGGCGATGAAGGATTTCATCGTGGCGTTTTTTGGCTGGTTCATCCTGATGGGGCGCAACGGGATTCGCGTGGGCGATTGGGTGGAGATCAACGGGGTGGGCGGCGAAGTAGTGGAGATTGGGCTGTTGAAAACGGTGTTGCTCGAGACCGGCAGCTGGAGCGATGCGGGGCATCCGACGGGGCGGAAAGTTTCGTTCGTGAACAGCTTTGCCATTGAGGGACATTTCTTTAACTTCTCGACTTCCGGGCAGTGGATGTGGGACGAGTTGCAGGTGCTGATTCCGACGGGGCAGGATCCGTATCCGGTGATCGACGGCATACAGAAGCTGGTGGAGAAAGAAACGGAAGCCAACGCGCGCAAAGCGGAAGAAGAATGGCAGAGCGCGACTACCCGCTACCGGGTGCAGGCAATTTCGGCCGCGCCTGGAATCAACGTGCAGCCGACGGCGGCCGGGATTGAAGTGCGCGTGCGCTATATCACGCGGGCCTATGAGCGGCATGAGGCGCGCAAGCGGCTGTATGAGGCGGTGGTGGAGTTGATGCATGGGAAGCGGGAAGCGGTGAAGGGGTAGAGCGGAAACACGAGGACACACTCGCTGCAGGCCTGACCGTTGGGGCGAACTGAAAAGAGCTTTTAACCGCTGACGACGCAGAGAAAGGCCGCGGAGGACGCAAAGAAAATCTGCCAAACTTTTTCTTTGCGCCGTTCTTCTTCTGCACGATTCTGACGGCGAACCTGGCGGGCTTACTTTGCCTGTATGACCAATAACGAGGAACTGGGCACGCTGATTGTGACTGGCGCCAGCCGGGGCATTGGCGCGGCTGTGGCCAAGCTTGCGGGCGGGCGCGGGTTTCAGGTGGCCGTTAATTTTGCGACGGGGGCGGACGAGGCACGGGAAGTTGTGCGGCAGATTACTTCTGCGGGAGGGCGCGCGGTTACCATCCAGGCGGATGTGAGTCGCGAAGAAGATGTGATGCGATTGTTCGCCACGGCGGAGCGCGAACTGGGCCCGATCAAGGCGCTGGCCAACAACGCTGCGATTACGGGCGGATTCGCCCGAGTGGATTCGGTAACCGCGAAGGCGATCGAACGCGTGATGGCGGTGAATGTTTGTGGAGCGATTTTGTGCGCGCGGGAGGGGGTGCGGCGGATGTCCACGCGGCACGGCGGGACGGGCGGCGCGATTGTGAATATTTCATCCCGCGCGGCGCATACCGGATCGCCGGGCGAGTGGGTGCACTATGCGGCGTCGAAGGGCGCGATTGACAGCTTCACCATTGGATTGGCGCGCGAAGTGGCGACGGAAGGAATCCGCGTGAACGCGATTGCTCCGGGACTGATTGAGACCGGACTGCATGCGGCGAACGGCGAGCCGGGGCGGGTGCAGCGGCTGATGGGAAGCATTCCGATGGGACGCGCGGGGCTACCTGCTGAGGTGGCGGAGGGCGTGTTGTGGCTGCTGTCTCCTGCGGCTTCTTATACTACGGGGGCGATTTTGGAGATGGGCGGCGGGCGGTGAAGGAACAGTGGCCAGGGGGCAGGGGTCAATCACACTTGAACTGTTGGTTTCTTCTCACGTTAACTCTTTTCTCGCGATCAGGATCAGGTCTTCATCGTTCTTTGTGTCGTGGACGAATACGCGGCCAAAATATTTTGGCTCAACGATCATCACTCCTCCGCCTTGCTCTGTGACAAGCCGATCGATTGCGGCGTCGCCGACGATCTTGTCCGCAACGAATTCGATCTCTCCCGGTTCGCCGTGGTAGGTCACGCGGTCTCCCGCTTTTATTTCCTCACCGGATTGGTAGAAGAAGGGCAATTCCTCTCACCTCGACTTTGACTCCAGCTCATTCCGCAAGGCGTTTTTGATTTTGTCCGGCAGGCGCGAAGCGTGGAGAATGTCGCGCAACTGCGCGGGCGGGAGACGGCGGGCGAATTCCAGGGCGCGGGAGAGCGGAGTTTTTTCATTGCGCAGCAGGGCGATGCGAATTTCGGGGCGCAGCGACCACCTGGGGTGGTGGCAGACGGCTTCGACGAAAGCACGCGTGGTGCCGGTCTTGAGGAGTGCTCGGGCAACAGCGGTTTCGGTGAGGCGCGAATTTTCGAGAGCGGTTTGCCAGACGCGGGTTTCCTTGTCGAGCAGCAGAGCGGCAGCTACGCTGGCCGAGGCGCGACGGGCCAGGGCGATGCGCTCGCCAAGCGTGATCGAAGTGACGCGGTTGACCAGCAGATCGTCGGCGGCGCGCTTCAGGTCGGCGGCGACTGCCGGCTGCAGCGCGAACTGCATCAGATCGAAAGTGTAGAACTCGCGGATCAGGCGCAGCGCGATGCGGCGCGGGGCGCGGGGATGCGCGGCTACGGCGATGCGGACTTTGCGCGATTTCATGACACCGGCGTTGTGGCTGATTTTTTCAACGGCATCGGTGGGCAGGTCGCGGCGCTGCAGCAGGGCGAGGGCGAGGTCAGGGGTGAGAGCGGGATCGGAGGCGCTGGCCACGTCGTCGGGCGGGGATACGGTGGACGGGGCTGAGGCGTCGAGGGCGATTTCCGATTGGGATCTCTCCGGGTTCATGGGAGCAAGCGGAGTTCAACAGCAGAATCAAAATCAAGATCAAAATCAAAGGCAAGCGGGCAAGAGTGCCCGCTCCACACAAGCAGAGCCAACAACAAGAACAAGAGCAAGGTCAAGAGCATCGGACAAAGCCTACGCCGAGCGAAGCTGAAGGGAGCGTCCGACCTGCACAATCCGAATCACACTTTGCGGGCCAGGCGCAGGGCGCCTTCGACGGGTTCGACGATTTCCTGCTCGACTTGCACGCCGGGATCGAGCCAGCGAACCTGATTGTAAAAAATCTCGCGCACCAGCGCGGCATGACGAAAGACACCGCCCGCCATGGCCACTGGGATGGATTTAATCTCGGACGGAGTGGGATTGCCGTCCGACGATGGGTTGGGCGGGAACAGGCGGCAGATCACGATTGATGCCAGATGAGCGAGTTCCGCGCCGGCCGAGCCGAGAATCTGAGTGGCGGAATCGTCCGGAGAGGCGAGCACTGCGGGAAACAGGGCGGCAAAGTGGTGAGGTTCCCGCGAGCCGGCAGTGCGGGCAAAGTCTTCCAGCGAAGTAACGTTCCAGGTTTCGAGCAGGGCGGTGGCGAGAGGAGCGGCGCGCAAAGCGGCGCGTCCTTTGGCGTCGCCTTCGGTGCGATCCATGTCGCGCACCAGGGCGGCGGCGGCGGCGCGGCCGATCCAGTGCGCGGAGCCTTCGTCAGAGATAGTGAATCCCCAGCCTCCGGCGCGGGCGGTGTTGCCGTGCGCGTCGCGGCCGTAGGCGATGGAGCCGGTGCCGGCGATGACGATCACGCCGGGACCAGACTCAAATGCGGCTTCGAGCGCGATCTGCATGTCGCCTACGACGTTGATGTTCGAAGGCTGGACGCTCGAAGTCTGGGTGTTCGAAGCCTGGACGGGCGAAGGCAGGAGTTCGGCCAGGGCGCGGCGAACGATTTCAGCAATCTCCGGACGCACGGCTCCGGCGGCGCCGATGCAGGTGCGGCTGACCTGCGCCAGCGTGATTCCGGCGGCGGCGCAGGCCTGGCGCACCGCCTGATGCAACGATTCGCGAGCTTGCGCTTCGCCGACGCGGAGAACGTTGCTCGGTCCGGCCGTGGCGGTGGCCAGGGTTTGGGATTCGTCGCCCACCGCGCAGAGGGTTTTGGTACCGCCGCCGTCGATGCCGAGGAAGTAGGCCATTCGGTTTATTTTTACCACAGGGGGCTTAGCTTCCGGCTCTCGGCTTTCGGCCCCCGGGTTACTTTTGATCGCGCTGCGACGAGGGCGCAGGACTATAGAGTCTCACTCGCGCGTGGATGCCGTTGCCGACATAATGAAGAATTGTTGCGGGCGGCGGGAAAAGCTTAACCGCAGAGATCGCGGAGAACGGCCGCGGAGATTCGTCGCAAGTTTGGGTGGGATATGGGACTGAACCGGGTTGACTTCCTGATCATCGCGCTTTACCTGGCGGGGATCACTTTGTTTGGGCTGCGCTTTCGCAAGAAGCACCGCTCGCTACGGGATTATTTTCTGGCGGGGCGGGATATTCCGTGGTGGGCGATTGCGTTGTCGATCGTGGCGGCGGAGACCAGCACGCTCACCATCATCAGCGTGCCGGGCATTGCTTACGACACCAACTTTACTTTCCTGCAGCTCGTGATGGGGTACCTGGTGGGGCGGGTGGTGATCAGTTTTGTGCTGCTGCCACATTATTTTCGCGGCGACCTTTACACGGCTTATGAGCTGATCGAGCGGCGCTTCGGGCGCGGGCTGCGGTCTTTGACGGCAGGACTCTTCTTATTGACGCGGGCCGCGGCCGAGGGCGTGCGTGTGTATGCGGTGTCTATTGTGGTGTCGATCGCGCTGGGCACGGGCGAAGTGACGTCGATTGCGATTATTACTGCATTGACGCTCGTCTATACGTTTGAAGGTGGACTGGCGGCGGTGATCTGGACGGACGTGGTGCAGACCGCGATTTATGTGGGCGGAACGCTGGTGGGGCTGGTGACGATTCTGCATCTGGTGCCGGGGGGATGGGCGGCGATTCATGCCGCGGCGGCGGGCGCGGGGAAATTGCGGGTGTTTGATTTCAGCGCGAACTTCTGGCTTCCTTATACGTTCTGGGCGGGCGTGATCGGTGGGGCGTTTCTCACCACAGCCAGCCACGGGACCGATCAGCTGATTGTGCAGCGGCTGCTGGCGGCGCGGGGACAGAAACAATCGGTGACGGCGTTGCTGTCGAGCGGCGTGGCGGTGTTTTTTCAGTTTGCCTTGTTTCTGACTGTGGGCGTGATGCTGTGGGCTTATTACCGGGTGCCTTCGGCGACCTTTGGACGTGCGGACAGGATTTATCCGACGTTTATCGTCAGCCGCATGCCGCATGGGATTTCGGGACTGCTGATTGCGGCGATTCTCGCGGCGGCGATGTCGAATTTGAGCGCGGCGCTGAATTCGCTGTCGTCAAGTTCGATCATGGACTTTTATGTGCGCTTTCGTCCGCAGGCAGACGAGCAAACCAAGATGCGCCTTTCGCGAGTGGCGACTTTGTTCTGGGCGCTGCTGCTGTTCGCGCTGGCGGTGTTGTCGCTGAATAAAGTGGGGCGCGTGGTGGAGGTGGGGTTGCAGATTGCGTCGATTGCATATGGCGCGCTGCTGGGCGTGTTTCTGCTGGGAGTGCTCACGCGGCGGGCGAACCAGCGCGGGGCGATGGTGGGGATGGTGTTTGGGTTTGGAGTGGAGTTGTATTTGTGGTTGGGCACGCGCGTGCCTTGGACCTGGTGGGTGATGATTGGGACTTGCGTGACGTTTGGGGTGGGATATGGGGCGAGCTTGCTTGTCGGGGAATCGATTTTCGGTCGGGATGGAAAAAGCTTTTAACCGCGGAGATCGCGGAGGAAGGCCGCTGAGGACGCGGAGAGGGAGCGGAGAAGGGCAGGGCTCTTCTTTGCGTTCTCTGTGATTAAGGGCTTTTCTTTGTGGGACCACTACCGGTTTCGTTTTGGGAACGGGTTGTGTTTTTGTTGGCTTAGCCGATTGTTCGCGGTTCGGAGCGGAGTAGAGTGCTGGCAGGGGAACAGATATGTTCAAGGCGGATGCCAGTCCGGACATCGTCACTCGCGAGATCATTGCCGCAGCCATCAAGATTCACCGCAAACTCGGACCCGGACTGCTGGAATCTGCTTACCAGGCCTGTCTGGGGTACGAAATCGAGAAGATGGGATTGCAGGTGCAACGGCAAAAGCCTGTGCCGCTGGTGTACGAGATGGTCAAGTTAGATTGTGGATATCGCGCGGATCTCGTGGTGGAGAGCCGAGTCGCGGTCGAGTTGAAATGTAAAGAGGCGCTGCATCCAGTCGATGAGGCGCAACTGCTTTCCCATCTGCGTCTGCTGAATCTTCCGGTCGGGTTGCTGATTAACTTCCACGTGGTCATGCTTAAGCACGGCATCAAGCGCATGGTGAACAACTACCGGGAACCGTCGGACGAAGGCTCTCGGCAGGATCACGTGCGGCCGTCCCTGCTCAGGGACGGAACGAGCTCTTAACCGCAGAGGTCGCAAAGAAACCCCGCAGAGAACGCAGAGAAAGGCCTCTCTCTCTCTCCGCGTCCTCAGCGGGGTTTCTTTGCGACCTCTGCGGTTAAAGGCTTTGATCTTTTCTAGAACCACGGCGCTTCTGACGTATACTGGCACGCTTCAACCCATGCCAGAACCAACGCAACCAAAGATTTCCCAGGCGGAACTCTCGCGCGATCTGGGAGTGAGCCATGCGGCCGCCATTGTGGTGGGAACCATTATTGGCAGCGGGATTTTTCTGGTTCCGGCGGAGATGATGCAGGCAGTGGGCTCGGCCAAGCTGGTGTATCTGGCTTGGGTGGTGGGCGGGATGCTGTCGTTTTTTGGGGCGCTCACTTACGCGGAACTTGGCGCGATGAAGCCGCAGGCGGGCGGAGAGTATGTGTACATCCGCGATGGCTACGGGCCGCTTGCCGGATTTCTCTATGCCTGGACGTGGTTCGTGATTGCCAAGCCGGCTTCGGTGGCGACGGTGGTCACCGGGCTGGTGCGAATTCTGGGAACGTTTTCGGTTTTTTCTTTTTTTTCTGCCAATGTGATTTCTGCGCCGTTTGCGGTCAGCTGGGGACAACTGGTTGCGATTGCCGCCGCCATTCTGATTTCTTTTCTGAACTACATCGGCGTGAAAAAAGCGGGAGAGTTCCAGCTGGTTTTTACGATTCTCAAGGTGGCGATCATTCTGGGCATTGTGGTGGTGTGCTTTGGCGGAGCCCGCAATGTGGCGGGACATGGCTGGCACAATTTTGCCGGGACGTTTTCCGGAGCGAAAGGCGGGATCGCCGGTTTCATGGCGGCGCTGGTGGCGGCGTTGTGGGCCTATGACGGATGGAACGACCTGAACATGGTGGCGGGCGAGATCAAGCGGCCGGAGCGCAGCATTCCGATCGCGCTGATTGCCGGGGTGGCGACGGTTGGCGTGCTCTATGTGCTGGTGAATGCGGGAGTGCAGTATGTGCTGCCGGCGGCGGCGATTGCAGCTTCGCCACGTCCGGCTTCGGACGCGGTGGCGCTGATTCTGGGAGGCGTGGGCGCGGGCATCGTTTCGCTGGGGATGGCGTTGTCGATGCTGGTGACGCTGAATGGAACGATTATGAGCGGGGCGCGGGTGCCGTATGCGGTGGCGCGGGATGGATATTTTTTTCGCCAGCTGGCGGAGGTGCATCCGCGGTTTCATACGCCGGCGGCGGCGATTGTGGTGCAGGCGGTGTTGTCGATTCTGCTGTTGTTGCTGGGGGCGAATTTCAAGCAGCTGTTTTCCCTGGCCATTTTTGCGGAGTGGCTTTTCTACATGATCGCGGGGAGCACGGTGTTTGTGTTCCGGCTGCGCGAGCCGCTAGCGGAACGCCCGCACCGGACCTACCGGACCTGGGGATATCCATTTGTGCCCGCCGCTTTTGTGGCCGTGGCGGCGGCCTTTTTGTGCTACACGTTCGCGGACAACTGGCCGAACTCCGCTTATGGACTGCTGGTGATACTCGCCGGGATTCCGCTATTTGCGTATTTTTCGTGGCGGAGGGGGTTGTCGGCAAGCTCGTAAGATGGAGAAAGTGCTTCCAACCGCAAAGGCCGTGGAGGACGCGGCTCGCGCTCAGCGGCGGTTAAGACTGAGATCCCTTCGCTCAGCTGGGGCCGGCTCCTTCGCCGCGATGAAAAACGCGGCGTTCGGGATGCCAAAGGTCTCTTACGGTCTAAGGAAGTCTCTTGCTCTTGACGAGTTTTTCCGGTTTTGGTCTTTTACCCCTTTCCTAGAAACTCGCCCGAATTCTCCGCGTTTCTTTGGTGTTTCTGCCATCGCGACCTTGTCGTTTGGGCGGAAGGAGCGGTCTCTCGCCCGTTTCGGCACGGTTCTCGGAATGGCACCTGGTTTGGTTACCTAAGGTCAAGAGCCGTGGACACGTTTACCCCCTGTCCGAATTCCCTTATTTTGAAGACTCCAGTCCCGGCAGATCTCCCAGCTGGGTACCTTCGGAGAAAAATAGAAATGGCAACGGCTCAACGCAGTTTTCAACTCGGCATTCTGCCCGAACGCAAGATCGACCGGCGGGCGCTGGTGACCAGCTACAGCATCATCACGATTTTGCTGCTGCTCCTGATTAACCTTAGCTTAATCATCCCTGAGACGCTGCAGTTGCGGCAATACCACGTGACTGAACTGATCCCAATGCCTTCGCTGAAACCCGAGCCGGAGCCGGTCAAAACGGAAGCGCCGAAGGTGAAGCCGAAGCTGCTTCCGGCGGCGAAGCTTCCCGTGTTCGACACTCCGAAGCTGGTGGTTCCGAAAGAAGTGCGGCATGAGATGGAGAAGCCGGTGGAAGCGCCGAAGGTGGTGGTGAACCAGTTTGCCGCACCACAGTTGAAGATGGTGGTGGGCGGGGCGCGTCCGCAGCTGGTGCATACGGGAGATTTTGGCCAGGGCAGCTCGAAAATACCCACGGTCAACGTGGCGGTGGAAAAAGTTCAGACCGGCGGATTCGGCGATCCCAATGGTTTGAAGGGCACCGGAAAACCGAACGCGAAGTTGTATGCGGCGCAAGCCGGAGGCTTTGACATGCCGGCCGGTCCGGGACAGGGCAACGGCACGGGTGGAGCGAAAGGAATCAAGGGAACGGTAGCCAGCGCGGACTTTGGAAACGGCGTGGCCACTGGCGGCAAAGGCGACGGGCGCAGCAACGGCGCAGGCGTCGCGACCGGAGGCTTCGGCTCGGAGCAGGTGGTACACAGCGGACCGAAAGTAACGCTGCTGGATGCCGGGGCGCCGACCACGCCGGTGGAAATCACGTACAAGCCGCAACCGATTTATACCGACGAGGCGCGCGGCCTGAAGTTGCAGGGCGAAGTGCTGCTGGAAGTGAGCTTCGGGGCGAACGGGACGCTGCATGTCAATCGCGTGGTGCGCGGGCTGGGACATGGCCTGGACGAAGCGGCTACGGCCGCTGCCAACAAGATGCGTTTCAAGCCGGCGCTGCGCGCCGGGCAGCCAGTGGATTCCACGGCGATTGTGCACGTGGTGTTCCAGATGGCGTACTGAGCGCACGGAGTTGAGCGTACTGAGATTCGATGGGCAAGTTTTTAAGGAAATTGGCCGAAGTTAGGGTTAGGGGATCGAGTTGGCGAATTGCAACCTGGGTAACAGGAGCTTGGAGAAGAGAGTCATGCGCACTTCGAATTGGATGAACACCGCGGCTCTGCTCGTATCGTCGATGCTGCTGACGATGAGCGCCGCCGCACAACAAGCAACGAATCCGCAACCTGCCGCACAGCCAGCCGCCCCGGTGGTCACTCCGGTGGGCGACAACTCGGCCCAGGCGGCGCCAACGGACGGCTCGCAGCCGCCTGCTGCACAGCCTGCAGACGCGGGACAACCCGCTCAGGCGGCTCCTGCTTCGACTGCGCCGGCTCCGGCCGCCCAGACTGTGCCTCCGCCACCGCCCGCCCTACCGGCGCCGGTGACGATGGACCAGGTGGTGAATCTGTTCATCCAGCGCGAGCATGGCTTGATGAAGATGCTCTCCAACCGTACGCCCGTGGTCGAGACCTATTTGCAGAATCTGTCGTCTGATCCGCAACTGGGCCCGGTTCCGAGCGAGGACCATTACTTCCTCGGCCGGCTCGACATGGGCGAAACGGTCGACCGCAAGGACTATCTCAAGGACGAAGAGAAGGAAGGCATGCAGTCGCGCCTGCTGGGCGGCTTCCACAAGCTCTACAAGGTGGAATACCAGCCCATGGGCTTCTCCTGGATGGTGTACGCCGACCGCACCGACTTCGACCGCGAGCACTACGATTTCGCTTACATCCGCCGCGAATTTCTGGGCGATGTGCGCTGCCTGGTGTTTGACGTGAAACCGAAACCGAAATCCGGCCGGGGCCGCTTCCTGGGCCGGGTATGGGTGGAAGATCAGGATTTCAACATCGTGCGCCTGAATGGCACCTACTCTCCCGGAAACCGGAACACCTACTTCTTTCACATGGACAGCTGGCGGCTGAACCTGCTCCCCGGCTACTGGGTGCCGTCTTACATCTACAGCGAAGAAGGCGACTTCAGCGCTGGAGTGAAGAACCGGATCGCGTTCAAGGCGCAGACCCGCATCTGGGGCTATGACCTCAAGAAGGGCGGCAAAGACGACGAACTCACGCAGATCCGCGTGGACAGCGTGAAAGACGAAACTTCGTCAACCCAGGATGCCTCTCCGCTGCAGGCCGAACGGGTCTGGCAGCAACAGGCGGAAGACAACGTCGTGGAGCGTTTGACCAGTGCGGGCTTGCTGGCGCCAGAAGGCGACGTCGACAAGATTCTGCAAACCGTGGTCAACAACCTGGAAGTCACCAACAACATCGATCTGCCGCGTCCGGTACGCACGCGCGTACTGCTGACCGCGCCGCTCGAAACCTTCAGCGTGGGCAACACGATCGTGATCAGCCGCGGCCTGGTGGATGTGCTGCCGGATGAAGCCAGCCTGGCAGCGGTTCTGGCTCATGAACTGGCGCACATTGTTCTTGGCCACAATCTGGGAAGCCAGTATGCATTCAACGACCGCATGCTGTTCTCCGACGACACCACGTATGCCAACCTGGGCTTCCGGCACATTCCGGAAGAAGAAGCCGCGGCCGACAAGAAGGCTCTGGACCTGCTGAAGAACTCGCCCTATGCCCAGAAACTGGACAACGTGGGACTGTTCCTGAAGATGCTGCAGCTGCGCGCGGGCTCGCTGAATGCTCTGTTAACCACGCACCTGGGCAATCCTTTGGCCACGGGTGGCACGGTCAACCGGTTGTCGGCACTTGAGACGCAGGGTCCGGCGCTGGACTTGAACAAGCTGGATCAGATCGCGGCTCTGCCGCTGGGCGGCCGGGTCAAGATCAATCCCTGGGACGACAAGGCGGAAATGGTGAAGACGGCTCCGGTCGCCATCACCTCGGCGCGGGACAAGATGCCGTTTGAAGTCACGCCCTTCTATCCGCGGCTGGCACGGTTTGGCGCGGGGGCTGCGCAACAGGGCGCTGCGCCGACTACCGCGGCGGCCAACGCGAACCCGGGCACGAGCCCCAGCAACTAACTAAGGCGAGAGCGAATTCCCCGGTGGGAATTCGCTCTCTTCCTGATTCACCGACTAATTCACCTCAACTCTTTCACTCCAAGTTGAAGTAAGACGCAGGCCGGGATCCGGAACATCCTTCCGGGATACCCGGCCTTCGTTCTTTTAGGTTGTTGTGTCGAGAGCAAAAAAAGGCGCCGGCAAAATCTCCGGCGCCTAAATTATCCGATCGTCAGGCCTCGCTACGGGCAAGGCACCGCTGATGCTGTGAGAGCAGTGGTGTCGGGGTAGCTGAAAGCACCATCCTTGGCGTTTGAAGTTGCACCCATCTCAAACCATTGCAGCAGAGCTTCCGTCTGCGGGTGGAACGTGAGGGTGGTCTTCCCTTCCGTCAGGGTTATCGCAACCGTAGCATTGGCCAGTACCTCAACCGGATCACCGGTCTCCAGGTTGCCCTGACAAACTGTTGAAGTTGCGGGCTGGCCGGGGAACTGCCAGACCGGGGTCGCGTTGTTGAGGAACGGATCGTTGAAGGACTCCGAGATTTCGTGGGACATGGCGGTCACGTCCTGGAATCCGGCGCCGAAGAGACCGGGCGAAATGTAGCTCGAATACAGGGTGACCCAGCGCGGCTGCGGCGTCACACCGCCTTCATAGAAGTACGTGTGGAAACCCAGGACGCAGCAGGGACCGGGACTGTTGGGACTGGACTCGACGGGGGAGAAGAGGAACGTGTTGGGAAGCAAGTCGAGGTTCAGTGCGTTGGTGGTGAAGTTGTTGGCGTTGATGTCATTCACGACGGCGTTGTCATAATCGGCGTTGAACAGCAGATCCAGCAGAAGCACGAAGGTGGATCCATCGCCGGCTGTCCCGGTGTAGTACGCCGTGACCGCTTCAATCGTCCCATCGGAAAACTGGACGTTCACAGTTTTGGGGATGGTCCAGGTGACGCGGTTCACGATGGTCGGGCCGCCCAGCTTAGTATGCCAGCTGGTTTTTGCAGTGTTGAAAAACTCGGCGCGCTGGATGGCATCAGCAAACTGCGTTGCTGTGGACGAGGAATCATAGATCGAATTCGCGAAGTTCGGAGAGTCGGTCATGACATCCTCGAAGGTACTGGAGAACGGTACGGTCGCGAAGGTGGTTCCGTCAGCATTGAGCAAGGTCAGCGAGACTTCGGTGATTTTCGCGGGGATGGTGGTGGTGCCGCCCGCCAGGGGATCGTTACCCATCATGACGAAAGGAAAGATGTTGCCGAGGCTTGGACCGTTTTCCGGCGCGAACGCTCCGACAAAAGTGGGGAGGGTAACCAGGCCGCTGATGGTGCCTCCAGTGCCGCTAGTGGTGGAGACGTTGGAGATCGGGCCGTGGGTCATGGCTAGCGGCGTGGGGCGGTCAGGAACTACTTTCAGAATCGTGCCCGCCGTCAACGGCCGGGCGGTGGTGATTTCCGTGGGGGCCTTCCGAGTGGATTTGGGCGCCATACCGCTCACTCTTGCATCCTGAGCGTAGCCGGAGTCGGCGGCGCAAATCAGAAACAGTACGGCCGAAACAGCTGCTGTGAATCTACCTGGGATCTGCATGTTTTCTCCTTGATGAGTTATTCGTTGGGAAACTGCGGTCAGCGCAGGGGGGGGAAAGCCCTACCAAGATACAAAACAAACGCCACAACACAAACAAGAAAATTGTCTAAAAATGCTGCAAACTATTGCGCAATTTCGGCAAGAGTATGTCACTGATTCTGCGAGGAAGGCTTAACGAGCCGCGTCCCTTGAATCACCATTGTCAGTCTGGTTTTCGCGTGTTTTTCCCCGGCAGGCCCGCCGGGTTTTCGTGGGTGCGTTCGCGGAAACTGCCGCGCATACCGGCGGCGAGTTTCACGCTGGACTCACCGAACTTGTCGCGCACGCGGTCGGCGGCGGCGAGTGCGTCTTTCCAGCGCTGCTGGCGCGTGCCTTCGAGCAGGCTGATCTGTTCGGGTTGGGATTCGAATTGCGACGTCTGCACTCCCAGAAGGCGGACTTGCATTCCCTTTTTCCAGTTATTGCGGAATAGGGCGCGGATTTGCTCGAAGATTTCCGTGTCGAGTTGCGTGGGCGCGGGCAGCGTGTGAGCGCGGGTGATGGTGGTGAAATCTTTGTAGCGCAGTTTGAGCTGGACGGTGCGGGCGTGAAGGCTGGCTTCGCGCAGGCGGCGGCCGACCATCTCCGCGAGACGCATGAGCGTGGCTTCGAGCTGGGCAACGTCCGCGGTGTCTTCGTTGTAGGTATGCTCGTGGCTGATGGATTTCGCTCCGGTGTCTTCGCCGACTTCGGTGTCGAACCATCCTCCGGCATCTTCGCCGCGGGCTTTGCCGGCGAGAGCCAGGCCCCACTTGCCGAAACGGTCTTCGAGTTCGTGTTCTTCCAGCTTCGCCAAGTCGGCGACTTTCCGGATGCCGAGTGCGTGCAGATGGCTTTCCATGACCTTGCCGACGCCGGGAATCTCGCGCACGTCGAGTGGTGCGAGAAATTTGGCCTCTTCGCCGGGGACGATCCAGAGCACGCCGTTGGGTTTGGCCTGTCCCGAGGAAACTTTGGCGATGAGGCGCGAGCTGCCGATGCCGACGGAACAGTTCAGCAGCGTTTCCGCCTTCATGCGCTGGTGCAGGGTGTGAGCAGCTTTCAGAGGCGGGCCGTGCAGGCGCGCCGTACCGGTCATGTCGAGATAGGCTTCATCGATCGAGGCCATTTCCACTTGCGGAGAAAACGCGCACAGAACTTCGTGAACTTTTTCCGAGCAGTCGCGGTAGCGCTCAGGATGTCCGTCGACAAAGATAGCCTGCGGACACATTTTGGCCGCAGTGCGCAACGGCATGGCCGAATGTACCCCAAACTTGCGCGCCGCGTAAGACGCGGCGGAGACTACGCCGCGCTCGTGGCGCCGTCCGCCGACAACTACGGGCTTGCCTTTCAGCGCGGGATCGTAAAGCTCTTCCACGGAGACGAAGAAGGCGTCCATATCGACGTGGAAGATGGTGCGGGGGAACGCGGGCTGGTGGGCGGCAGCCATGCTGAGGGGATTTTAGCAGCCGGGCCGATGCGATCGGGAGAGGTGGATGCAGGGGCGCTTCGAGTGTGCGATGTCAATGAGCGAAATGGCTTGTTTTCGACAGCTACGATTTCAATGACTACCAATTGGTCCGAAAAGTAGACGCGTGTACAATGCCGTGCATCACCGGAGATGTGGTTTTGGTGGTTCTCGACTTAGGTTGCGGGGCGGGATGCGACTTGAACGCGTGGGGAATTGCCGCGTCGGACAAGGTCGTTGGGATTGACATCGACAAAACCAGCCTGGCGATTGCAAAGACCCGGTTTTGCGATCGCTCTTATATCCAAGCGAGCGGTGCCTGTCTGCCTTTCAAAAACGGGAGTTTCGATCGCGTAATTGCGGCTGTTTCTCTCCCCTACATGAAGATCCCGCAAGCATTAGGAGAGGTTCACCGGATCCTCGTTCCCGCTGGCCGTTTATCGTTAAGCCTGCACCCGCCTAGCTTCACAGCAGCGGAATTGCTTCACCATGCCATCCCGAAGGCGATTCCCACGATCTTTCGGTTATACGTCATTGCAAACGGGCTAGTCTTTCACTTCAGCGGCCGAGTTGTTGGGTTCTTAAAAAGAAGAACGGAATCGTTCCAGACTGAGCGCGGGATGCGAATTGCACTAGCCAGGGCCAAATTCACCGATTTCTCATTCCGCAACGGGAAGGGTCCGTTTGGAAAGACTTTCATCGTGGAAGCAAGAACGTCGGAAACCGGCGACGCCCTTCCCACAACGCATGCGAAGGCCTAATCTCAAGACTACCCCTCGGATAAGGGTATATTCCCCAAAATGGGCGGCATTCGAGAGTATCTGAGAGACAACTGGCGTTACATCTCCGTGAGCGCTCATTGAACTTTGGGCTTTGAGTTTGCGGAGGCATGAGCTGCAGCCCTTCATCCGGACAGGTCAGAATCGGCGCCTTTCAACTCTACATCCTCATCCCGGTGGCCCAATTGACCCTTCATGCTGGTATTGCCACCCTGATTATTCTGGTCTTGCTCCACAGCACCCTTGCCTTGGTCTTGATCCCTCGATTTGTCCATGGGAGTGATCTCTACTCGCTTCATCATGACACCCTCTCTGCGGCAAAATCCCATTCTAGTCTCGAAGCCGCGTTTTGAATGGTCACTTTCGCACAGGACCTGGCCCGCAACACTTCCCCGGGCTGGTTGGGCTTTTGATCTCCACGGCACTACAAACACCGAGGGAGTCCGCCGAGCACCGTGACAATCCCATGTCTCGCAAAAACGGCGAGACCTGGGGCACCCCAACAATCCGACCTCAACAATCCGACCTCAACAATCCAGCCTCAACAATCGCACCTCAACAAGCGCACCTCAACAAGCGCACCTCAACAATTCCACCCCAGCAATCCCAGCCCAGCCATCCGGCGTGCTCAAACTCGGAGCCGCTGTTAGAATCCGCCTCATGTCCGGACGCGCTATCAGGACTATTTCTCGGATCCTGTTTTTCCTCTGCGGAGGGACTTCGCTTTTCACCGGCGTTCCTTACCTGATGCTGCAGGGCATCGACATGCCGGTTCATCGCGCATGGTTCCTATTTCCGGTCGCCCTGGGGGTGGTTGGCGTTTTCAGCGTGACGGTTGCGGTGCTGCCCCGCTCGTGGATCGCCAAAGCATGCAAGAGAGATCGCGACGATGTCCAGTTATTTCTGACGCCGCTCAAACTGCTCGGTGCCTTCGCGCCAATTTCATATCTTCTGGCGCTGCTCGCTTATCTCGCGCCGCACAGCTGGGATCTCGATCCCACCCTCATGCTTTCGCTGTGCCCGCTGTATTTCGTAAAGTTGGCATTCGATCCCTCGCTCGTGGCAGTCTTTTTCATGCTTGCCCCCATGAACGCGGCGGTGTACGGCGCACTCGGCCTTACCTTGGGGTACGCCTGGTTGGCCTGCCGCAGACGGACTCAGGTTAGACTTTCCTGAGGCGAAAGCGCTTGCTGCAACAAAGCCGGGTGCCCAGCGAATTTTTTTTGAATGTTACCGAGTGCCCCGCGCGACCGCCGGGTTAGCACAAACGAAACATCGCAGGCGGATCGCGCTCCGCGGGGCGTGATCCACTCCATCCACCTTCCTATTCCGTCCGAAGGAGAATTGTTTATGAAGTCCAGCCCCAAAGTTCTGTTACTTTTCGCCGCCGCGCTGGTGGCGACTGCCGCCCAAGCTCAGTATGGAAGCACTCCCATCAAGCATGTGGTTGTGATCTTTCAGGAAAACCGCACACCCGACAATCTCTTTCAAGGACTGTGCACCGCCAACGGCGCCGTGCCGGGATGCAACGCCACAGGCACTCCGGGAACCTACGACATCGCATCGGCCTATATGAATGCCGACGGCCAGACCCTGCCCCTCACGCCCGTCGGCCTGGCCACCAACTTCGATCTCGACCACAGCCACGGCGGGCCCAAGCTCAACGGAACCATCAGCGGTTTTAATTTCGAATACCAGAACCAGGGAATCAGCGGCAAACCAGCGGCGAACGTTCCGGCAGGCTGCGGAGCGAATATCTTTGGCTGCGTGGTTCCGGCCAATAATTATTCTCAGTTCATGTATGTGTATAACTCGCCGGTAACCAATTCCAACGGCAGCAGGGGCGGCGTGCTCGACCCTTACATCGCGTTGGCAACGACTTACGGATGGGGCAACCGGATGTTTCAGACCAACCAGGGACCGAGTTATCCCGCGCATCAATATATTTTCGGCGCAACTTCCGCGCCCACCGCGGGAGACGACGCGATGGGCATCTTTGCCGCCGAGAATGGGACCAGCGTATTGTACGGCTGCGGTTCAGGAAGCTCGGTGCAATTGATCCGGCCCAACGGAGACAGCGCTCCGCCTTTTGGTACGGAAACGCCGGGCGACGAAACCGCGCAATGTTTCACCCGTAATGCCATGGATTACCTGTTCAGCCAGACCAGCCCCAAGATGACCTGGACTTACTACTCCGAAGGGCAGAGCAGCCTCTGGGTAGCGCCGAACTCGCTTTCGAACATTTGTATCCCGCTGTCGGGAATTTGCACCGGACCGGACTGGATCAAGGGCGAATCGAACGGTTACGTCGACACCGTGCCGCCCGATGTCTTGAACGACATTGGTAACTGCACGCTTTCGCAAGTAAGCTGGATCACTCCCGCCGGACAATATTCGGACCATCCCATCAACAGCGGCCAGGGACCGTCGTGGGTAGCGGCCATCGTCAACGCGATTGGAAACAACACGAATTGCGATGGCGGGACCGGCTACTGGAAAGACACCGCAATTTTCATCACCTGGGACGATTGGGGCGGCTGGTACGACCACGTCAAGCCGGTTTTTCAGAAGGGCGCAAACCAGAACGACTATCAACTCGGCTTTCGCGTGCCGTTGCTGGTGGTCTCCGCCTACTCGCCCAAAGTCGGATACATCAGCAACCGGGAATACGATTTTGGCAGCATCCTGAAAGCGATTGAAGGGATTTTCGGCCTCGGCAATCTCGGTTTCGCGGATGCGCGGGCGGCGAACGATATGCACGACTTTTTCGACTTCCATCATGCTCCGTCGACGTACAGAACGATTCAGGCGCCGCTGACGGGAGCTTTCTTTACCAAGACGGCTGCGGCCGAGGTGGATGCGCCGGATACGGACTAGGCGGGATTCACATCGGCGAACGCCATGAGCACAGCTGCCCCGCCTTTCGAGAATTGCGAAGGGTGGGGCAGTCTCCCCGAGTGCCCGTGGTCAATGTGTGTAATGGCCTGGTTACAGTAACAGTGCGGTACCATAGTTAATCTGGAGGGAGCCCTCCGATATGCGCTTACTCGCAGCAGCAATTGTGTGCATCGCTTGGTGCGCGGTCGGATTCGTAATGGCCTTTCGCCCTGAGCTCTATCGTCGGTGGGCAGAAAACTCGTGGAAAGGACGACACGCACCAAGAATGACTGAGCGATGGCTGCAACAGCGGTGGAGTGTCCGAATACTTGGGGTCTTGTCTATGGCTTTCGGCCTGGGTTCCTTCATCGGGTTCGTATTGCTAATGCGATAGCTGACGTAACATCGCCATTACACTCAATGGAAGCAGCCGGCCATCGCTCTGGCCGGACAGCCGAGGCGGCTGTCGCTAAGTGAGCTGTGGTTAGACCAGGACTTTCTCTGCTGCCGCCGGCACGCCACGCAGCTGCCGCACCTTCTCGTAGATTTTGCCGTATTCCCGCGCTGACGCGTTCCAGGAAAAATCTTTGTTCATGCCGTTGCGCATTAGAACTTGCCACGACGTCTGGTCGCTGTAGGCTTGCAGCGCTTGCTTGATGGTGAGCAGCAGCGATTCGCCGTTGTATTCGGTGAACTTGAAGCCGGTGCCTTTGCCGCTGCGAGCGTCCCAGGGTTCGATGGTGTCATCGAGGCCGCCGATGGCGCGGACGATAGGCACGGTGCCGTATTTCAAGCTGTATATCTGGTTCAGGCCGCAGGGTTCGTAGCGCGAGGGCATGAGGAACATGTCGGCGCCGGCTTCGATTTTGTGGGCGATGGCGTTATCGTAGGCCACTTTGACAGCGATCTTGTTGGGAAACTGCTTGGCGAGGCGGCTAAACATTTCTTCGTAGGGCTTATCGCCAGCGCCGAGCGCGACCATGATCATTTCTTCGCGGGCCAGGCGGTCGGCGATCTGCGCGATCAGGTCGAAACCTTTTTGCGCGGCGAAGCGGGAGACGATGCCGATCACCGGTAGCTTCATGTCGGCGGCGGGCATGCCGAAAGCGGCCAGCAAATCTGCCTTGCACTTCGCTTTGCCGGCAAGATCCTGCGGAGAATATTTGGCGGCGGTGAATTTATCGGCCTGCGGGCTCCATTCGTCGTAGTCGACGCCGTTGAGAATGCCGCTCACGGTGGAGGCGCGGTCGTGCAGCACACCTTCGAGTCCGAAGCCATATTCCGCGGTTTGAATTTCCTGACTGTATTTTTTGCTGACCGTGGTGATGTAGTCGGAATAGGTGAGCGCACCTTTGAGGAAGTTGACCTGGCCGAAGAATTCCATTTTCGACATGGTGAACAGGTCCCAGGGCAGCATCAGCAGAGGCAAGGTTTCGGGCGGAAACAATCCCTGGTAGCCCATGTTGTGGATGGTGAACACGGTGGCCGCTTCGCGCAGGGCGGGATCTTCCGCGTAAACAGTGCGCAGAAGAATGGGCACCAGCGCCGACTGCCAGTCGTGACAATGGAAGACGTGAGGCACACCGAGAATTTTGGAGGCTTCGATCACGGCGCGGGAAAACAACGCGTAGCGCTCGGCGTTATCGGGATAGTCGCCGGCGGGAGTTCCGTAGAGAGCGTCACGGTCGAAATACGGCGGGTATTCGACAAAGTAAAGCCGCACCCCGGCTTGGCTGCCGCCCGTGACCACAGACGCGAAGCGGTATTTATCGTCGAAGGGGACAGTGATGCTGCGCACCACCGTGGCCGGTTCCGTCAGCTTGGTCTGGCGATAGCGGGGCAAGTAGAGGCTGACCTGATGCCCCAGAGACGCCAGGGCCCGGGGCAAAGCTCCGACTACGTCGGCCAGTCCGCCCGTTTTGGAAAAGGGGACGCCTTCGGAAGCGACAAATGCGATATGCATGAGAGCAATCCACCTCCAGCCCCAATTTCTGCGGGCTCAGGCTATTATGAATGTGTTCCCGAGGTCTGCAGGCTAGCGGTTCTCGATGGATTAGAGACAGCTTCAGCCGACCTGCCAGTCTAATGCTCCGGTAAGAGAGGGTCAACGTGCCGAAGGTCGCAGCCGCCCGCCGTCCGCAAGCAAAACCCAAATTGGGACAGCATTTTCTTGCCAGCGAGGAATACGCGTCGCGCATTGTCGACGCGCTGGGCGACATTTCGCAGAGCACCGTGCTTGAGATCGGGCCGGGGCGCGGCATCCTCACTTCCCCGCTGGCGAAACGCGCGCGGCGGCTGATTGCGGTGGAACTGGATCGCGTGCTGGCGGCGCAGTTGCGCTTGAAGTTCAGCATGGCGAGGAATGTGGAGATCATCGAGGCGGATATTCTGACGATCGAGTTCGATTCCGTGTTCGGTCCGAAGCCCGGTCTGGGGCGCCCGGGGATCGAGTTGAAACCGGAACGCGTGCGGGTGGTGGGGAACCTTCCCTACTACATCACGTCAGATATTTTGCTGCGGCTTTTTGAGTTCGCTAAATATTTCGAGAGCATCGTGATTATGGTGCAGCGCGAGGTGGCGGACCGGATCGCGGCCAAGCCGGGCGGCCGCGAGTATGGAATGCTCTCGGCAACCGCGCAACTCTATGGACGCGTGGAGAATCTTTTTACGTTGCCGCCGGGAGCGTTTGTTCCGCCTCCGAGCGTGCATTCGAGCGTTCTGCGGCTGACGATCGAGCCGCAGCAGGAAAGGCTGGGAGTAGCGGGAGATGGCTTCATCGATTTTCTGCGGCTCTCGTTTGGACAGAAACGCAAGACGCTGTGGAACAATTTGAAAACGAATTATCCTGAGGCTGCGCTGCGGCAGGCGCTGGCGCAAGCGAAGGTCAAGCCGGGCGCGCGGGCGGAAACTCTGGGACTGGAAGAGAGCGCGGCAATCTACCGGGCGCTGCGCGAGGCGAAAGAGCGTTCTTAGTGTTAGTCTGACGACTTTGGTTCGCCAGCGGGAGGAATTATGTCCTCCGTTCGTCATCCGGCCGTTGCCGGGCGTTTTTATCCTCGCGATCCCGAAAGCCTGCGCGAAGAAGTGAATTCCTACCTTAAGAAAGATGATTCCCTGCAAGCCGCTTCGGCGGCCATCGGTTGCATCGCTCCGCACGCGGGATATATGTATTCCGGCCACGTGGCGGGCGCGGTGTTTGCGCGCATCAAGATTCCGCAACGCTGCATCGTGATGTGCCCGAACCACACCGGCATTGGCCGGCCTCTGGCGATCATGAGTGATGGCGAATGGGAAATGCCGCTGGGCAACGTCAAGATCGACAGCGCCCTGGCAGCAAGCCTGAAGGAACATTGTCCAGCGCTGCAGGAAGATGCGTCGGCTCACCACGGCGAGCACGCTGCCGAAGTCGAATTGCCGTTCTTGCTGCTACATCAGCCGAAGCTAACCTTTGTGCCGATCGCGTTAGGAACGCAGGATCTTGATACGCTTGAGCAACTCGGCCTGGCGATCGCCGAAGTCGTTGCCGCTCAGAAAGATCCGGTGCTCATCGTGGCCTCGAGCGACATGAACCACTACGAATCCGATGTAGTCACTCGCGCGAAGGATCAGTGGGCCATCGAGCGGATTCTTACTCTCGACGCCCGCGGGTTGCACGAGGTGGTCACACAGCGGGACATCAGCATGTGCGGCATGGGTCCAGCCGTGACCATGCTCACGGCGACGACGAAGCTGGGAGCGAAGTCCGCGGAACTGGTGAAATACGCGACTTCGGGGGATATTTCAGGCGACCGCGACATGGTGGTGGGCTATGCGGGCGTGGTGGTACGTTGAGCCTCACCCGGCCCGTTCGGGATCACATCTCCTTTGTTAACAGCTACATAGATCTGCTGTCTTCATAACCCCGGTGTCCATCGGTTCAGTTCACATCGGTAACTTTCAGCCCGACTTCCCCTCCGCTAGCCTAACGGGAAAGGCTGGCTCGGGGAGAACCTTCTATGGATGGCCGTTATTGGGCTTGGCTTGGGGTGCGCCTGGTCGTGGGCGTGATTATTGTGGGCTGGGCGTTCAGCTACCTGAGCCCGGGCGGCGGAAGCGGGGAAAAGGAATTTCAGCGAAGTCTGGATGCCCTGAAGCAGGTTCACAGCGTCCGGATCGCCTCGACGACCGATCAAGTTCCGACCCAGCACATTGAAACACTCTGGGAAATTTCCTGCACGCAAGACGCTTATCACTACAAGTGGCACGTGCTCGACACCGGCACTAACAATGGCGGCGAGATCAATCGCGACGAGATGCATGTGGGCAACGTTGAGTATGACCATCAGAGCGACGATTCCTGGGTGGCGAGCAGATATGGCAGCTCGGGAAACAACCCGAATATCCTGTGCCGGCGCCTGGCCGAAGGCAGTGATGCCGTCCTGATGCCCGCGATCGCAACCATGATCAAGCGGGGCATCCTGCAAAAAGGCGATAAAAAGACGGTGAGCGGCGTACGCTGCCGCGAATGGCACGTCACTCTCAAAGGCCCTACCGGCCTGGAGCACGACACGGTTTGCCTGGGGGTAGATGATCACCTGCCCTACGAAGCGACGGTGGACTGGCAGCACTCGCGGACCGTCTATTCCGATTACAACTCACCGCTCCAACTGACGCTGCCGGAAGCCACAGTGCAACCGGCCAGCGCCAATACCGGCTCGAATTAGACCAATCGGGCAAATACCAGGTGAATGATGAGACCGACTCAATTCGCATCCAAAAATTCGCGGATCGATAATTTCATGCGGTTCCGAGTGATGCTTTCCGCAGGGCTGGTATGGCTCGGGGCGATTTGTTCCGCGCCGGCTCAACAAAGCTCTTCGCTCGCCGATGCGGCCCGCCAGGCGCGAGCTCAAAAGGCGGATCAGCCGAAAGCGGAACCCAGCAAGGCCCAGGAAGTGGTCAACCAACTGGTGGAAGATCAGGACGACACGGGAAATGCGCCCGCGGGTTTCAAGACCTACAACGCGGGCGATTACAGACTGTTCGTACCCGCGCCTTACACCGTGGAAGGCCGCGACAATAGCGGCATTGTGCTGGTGAATTCGGCGCAAGGAAGGGCTCGCTCGCTGGTGCTTGTGGGCAATCCCGTGGTTCTTCCCCCAGGCAGCGGCGATGACGCGTTTGGCGACGCGGCTTCGCAGATCGCCCACATCTACGCCCCGTCTGCCACCTGCACCCCGGCCACCGTCGCAGGCCACAAGGCGTATCAATGCGGATTGGCAGGAGCGACCCTTCTGGGACGGAAAGTCGGCGGCAATGCAGTGTTCGTGCGCGGGTCTCGGAACATGATTCCCGTGTTTTGCGTCGCTCCCACCGACAGCCGGGCGCGCGATATGTATAACAACCCGCACTCCAACTCCAGGCAAAAAGCCTACGCCAAGCAAGTGATGGAGCGCGAGGACCAGGATGTGAGAAACACATGGCAGGCTTGCGACTCGGTGCTCCAGTCGGTTCGCCTGAAGGAAGATGGCGGGACGACCGCAACCGCGTCGGTAAAGACTGACAACGCAGCGAGCGCGACTGCTCCAGCCGCCCCCGCCCAAGCGGCGGCCGGCTCAGCGAGCAACGCGCCCGCGGCATCTTCGCCCGCAACATCTTCGAGCCAGGTCGCGACTGCAAGTGCCGGTGGATCTGCTTCTCTGGCTGAAATCGCACGGAGGATACACGAGTCTCCTGCCCCGGGAGCAGTGGCGCAAGCGCAACCGCAACGCCCGCCTGACAACGCCCCAGAATCGGACGCGGCTCCAGAGGGTTTCAAAACGCAGTCATTCCGCTATTGCAAAGCTCACTCTCAACAATGCTGGGACGCCCTGATATTTGTTCCGGCCGACGCCAAACTGTTGAGCTCGGGCTGCAAGCAGTATGTGTTTGAGACCAAGGTAAACGGAGAAACGTTCCTTCTGCTCGCCGGTCAGAGTGGCAGCGCAGGCTGCGAAGAGCGCGCGCCGAATGATCCCGACCCGGTTCGCTGGCATCAGCTCGTGGACCCGGAAAGCATTCGAGCGCCGGGCACGGCAGCCACGATCAGCAATCTGCAGATGACGCTGGCCGGGAAATCGGCGGTCATCACCAAATTGAAATTCAAGAAAGGCCTCGCCGATTGGATGGCAAAACGGGCTGACGTGGAAAGCAACGGGCTGCAGATTGTAGTCGGCTGTATGGCGCCACGCGACAGCTTCGCCGACGGAGAGGCGATGTGTACCACCTTGATCGAATCCCTGCGCTTGCCATGAAGAATTTTCTTCTAACTCGCGGAGCACTGCCGGCGGCTCTTCTGATCGCCTGCCTTGGCGCGGCCGCGCAGGACTCTTCCCAGGATGCTTCGCAGGACGGTCCGGCACCAGGTGCATCTCTCGCCGACCTTGCCCGCAAGACACGCGCCCAGAAGCAATCGGCTCAGACGCCGGGCTCGGTGAGCAAGGCTCAGGAACTTGCCAGCCAGTTGGAACAAGAGCAGGAAGAATCGGAAAACGCTCCGGTAGGGTTCAAGACCTATAACGCGGGCGATTACCGGCTCTGGGTGCCGTTTCCGTATGAAGTGGAAGGGCGCGACGAAATCGGCACGGTGCTGGCTGGGTCGCGCGTGGGGGTCACCAATACTGTGGTGATGGCGGGCAACCCGCTCAGCTTTCCGCCAAATCTCGACGACGCCACGGAACGGAATCTGGTTTCCCAGGTAGCGCGCTTCTACTCTCAGTCGTCTGGCTGCGGAGCCATCAAGTTCGGAGAGCGCCGCGCGTATCGTTGCGGACTCAACCGGGCGTGGCTGATGGGGAACGAGGTTTCGGGAACCATGCTGTTCCTCATGGGACCGAGCAGCGTGATTCCGGTGATGTGCGTCAGCCCGGACGACAACAGCAAATGCTTAACCAGCGACAAATGGGGATATCACACTTGCGCCAACCAGAATCCGTCATGGGACGAGGTTCAGAAGACGAAGGCCGACCTGCTGACGCGGAATCAGGATCAACGCACGACGGCGCAGGTTTGCGATCAGGTGATCTATCCCTCGATCCGGTTGCGCGAGGATTTAGCGCCCAGATCGTTCTCGAACCCCGCCAGCGAGGGAACGAATCAACCCGCACCTGCCAAGACGGCCGCTAAACTGCCGGCCGGCGGAGGACCACAGGCGGTTGCGAAGAGCGCTGAGCCGGAGGCCGCAGCAACTCCTTCACTGGCCGATGTTGTGCGCCATGCGAAGGAAAGCGCCGCCAATCAACCAAAAGCCAAGCGAAAGCTGGATGCGACGGATGGCGGAGGGCTTCCGCCAGCGGGATTCAAGTCGGCGTCATTTTCCTACTGCCAGGGTCCGGATTATTGCTGGCAGGCGTCCCTATTCTTGCCGTTGAACGCGGTGCCGACCGATCCTCGCTACCCCGAATTTGTGTACGAGGCTCCGCTGGGCCAGGACAGGCTTTCACAGGACAAGCTTGGACAGGACAAGGTGTTGCTCTTTGCTGGTTTCGCGCACATCAGTTTCGCGAACCGGGGAGGCAAGGATCCCAGCGTGGCGCTGTGGAGGGAAATCAACGCGGACGACTCGGTGGGGCAGAGTGGCCTGCAGGCGGTAACCCGCGACGAAGCCACCATCGCGGGAATGCCCGGCTTTCTGACCCACTTCGAGATCAAGAGGAATGACACGATCTGGGTGGGAATCCGCGCCAACGTGGTGAGCCGCGGAGTGGAGCTCATGGTGGGCTGTCTGGCGCCGAAGCAGCGCTTTGGCGACGCCGATCAGGATTGCTCAACCTTGATCGATTCGTTGCGCCTGCCATGAGGATACAACTTTCAATCCGCGGAATGTTGGCTGGGGTTGCACTGATGTGCGGCTTCGCCGTAGCCGCCGGAGCGCAAGACTCCGGCCAGGGCTCGTCCCTCGGCGATCTCGGGCGCAAAACGCGCCAGGAGCACACGTCCAAAGATCACGTCACGGCCAAGCAGGTATTGACTGAAGATAGCCAGGCGGCCCGCGGCGCGACCTGGGTGGTGCATGCCTGCCGACACGTGCCCTGCTACTCACTGGTGATAGCGCTGCCTAAAAACGCGCAATGGAGCAAGCCGGCAAGCGGCCAGACCTACGCAACTATTCCGCTGCACGGACACGAATCCGACCCAAACCACATCATCCGCGTGTATGCCGCGGACCTGCTCAACACGTATACGCTCGACCAGGGTAAACGTCTGTTTCTGCAGGAGTGGTTCTCGCGGCCCTACTTTTTCGGACAATCGGCAAAATTCGAATTCGACGATCAGACCACGATCGACGGGAATTCAGCCGTGATCACACACTTCACGCTGCCTAACAAAGTGGGCTTATATCGCGGTCTCGGCCTGATTGCATGGGTTCCTGCGGGGACGTTTGGTTTTGCCTGCGTGTTCCGCGACGACGATTCCGGCGATGCCACGAGCGTTTGTGAGGGGGTTCTGAATTCGGGGAGGATCTCCATGATGGAAGAAACCAAACCGAAGGGGCAAGCTGCGGTTGACGACGATGAAGATTGCGGGTGTTCGGACGACGACAGCCAGAAATAACGACGACACGAATTAGTAAGTCATTAGGCGACAGAAACCACCAATGAAACGACGACTCTCCATTGTCGTGGCGATCTTAGTGTGTGCAGGGCCGTCGGCGCTGAGGCTACATGCTCAGACTGTATCGCCTGCCAGTGCACGAGCAGTCTCTCTCTACGCGGAACTCACGTCCGGAGACGTGCTGCGCTATGAACTTGAAGCCAGCGCGTCTTTCCTGCCGCAAGCCGATATTCGCGGCGCCGCGGTAAGAGCGCCCTGGGGACCGTGTGATTATTCTCTGGCTGCGATCGTCACGCTGCGTCCGCGGGCCGTGGACAGAGACGGAAACATTCCAGTAGAAGCCACTTTCAGCGAGGCCCGGGTCACCAGCGTGCGCTGCTTGCCGGTGACGCAGGCGGCGTTTGAAAGGCGGCTGAGTTCCCTCGAGGCTACGCCCTATCTGTTTCGCGTGGGGCCACATGCCGAAACCGGCGTGATCCCTTCGGGAGAAAAGCGATTCGATTACTGGAACGGCGCGGCGCTGCTGCGGAAAGTTACGCAGGACTTGCTGCAGACTCAGTTCTCGCCGCGGCCGGTCACTCCCGGCGCGACGTGGAAGCCACGCGGCCAGTTCGCCTATGCGAGAGACCCCGCGTTGCGCGACCTGGAACTGAGCGGCGCGGACATGCATTTTCACAGTCTCGCTGCGGTTACGGGAAAGCCGTGCGCCTGGATTACGTCAAAGTACGTATTTTCGCCGCTCGACTACCAGGCCAATGTGCTCAACCCGCAGGGGCAACCGCTTCCCGGCGGCGGCAATCTTGCCGTTGCAGCGGTGCTGAATATCTCGTTGCTGCTCGATACGAACACTCATCGCGTAGCCTGGCTGCAGCGGACGCAAAGCATCGAGAACAAGCTGACGCTGGCTCATCCCGTCTACGATGTCGACGACGACGATCCGCCGGAGGGCTCGGCCGGTCCGAACGCGGATGATCCCAGTTCCGACGATCCAAATTCTGACGATCCAAACTCTGATAATCCAGCGGAAGGTCCCAAAGATCCCATTCCGCCGGCTCACATGCCAGACCTTTCGGGCACGCGCGCGCAGAGACCGGGGTATCACCCTTTCATGACGTTTCATTTTCAGGAGGACGCCAAAGCGCGGCTGTTGCCAGCGGCCTCGACCGCAGCTTCGACGACGGAGTGGCTATCCGCGTTGCGTAGTTTCGAGCAGTCTCCCGAGCCGGGAACAGCGGCGAAAGCAAGGACTGCGCGCGCGAATGTTCCATCAAGCGCGTTGGCCCAGGCTGCAAAAGCAGGAGGGGTAAAGCACGCGACGCGAATCGTGGTGGATTCCGAAACGCTGCTGGCAACTCCGGCAGGATTCACGCGCTATGAAAAGGGACTTTGCCACGATGCCTGGTTCTGCGCCACGGCGTCAGTGGCCCTGCCGGGGAAAGTGGAAGTGGCCGATGACACTCCGCTGCGCACCGTCTTCCTGGCGCGGAAGGACGACTCGCTGATCAGCGTGGCCATTGGGCCGGCGCTGGACCGGCACGATCGCGGGCTCACCGAGGACGAGGAACTGGAGCGGCACGCGAAATATTATTTGTCGAACTACGTTTGGCTGGCGGTGAAGCCGGGCATGGCGTCGTCGTCCTCGAGCGCGACGCTCGATGGATATCCCGGGCTGATGACTTATTTCAGCGCAACGCAACGCGATCTTTCCAACCTGCACGGCGTGTTGGGATTGATTCTGACGCCGTGGGGGAAAGTGGTGCCGGTAGGCTGCTCTTTCGATCACGGGTCCACGGCGGAGATGCAGTCGCTGTGCGAGCAGGTTATTACGTCGGTCAGTTTGCGGAGATGATTGGGCAAGGCGTCTCTGGCAGAAGAACCAGCACTCCGCGGACAAATTGATGGCGTAAAAACAAAGGGCGGCCACCTGGCCGCCCTGTACATTTCTAATCGTTAGTTTCGACTTTTTTCCCGCCCCATGTCCTTAGTGGTGCCCACCAGAAGCGTGTCCGCCCGAACTGCCGCTCGAACTGTGGCTCATGGAGGAAGAGGAACTTGTGCTGGAATGCCCTCCACTATAGCCAGATGGGCTGCCACTCGGAGCGGACGCGGCGAACTGCGGAGTTGGGTGCAATTCCACCGAACCCGATTTCGCCACCTGGTGATTGAGACTCTTCATGCCGTCGATTGAACCGCGAGCAATCCCCAAACCGGCGGAGCCATTCCGCACCACCATCCGGAACGTGGGCGCCGACGAAAACACCGGCCCGCCCTTGCCCACCGCGACGGTGCTGACGATCCCTGCGGGTGCAACCGGAGCATGGAAGGTAGCAGGCAGTGCGCCGGCAGTGCTAGGCAACACGTTCCAGGTATTGAAGCCGCCGGGCTGCCACATCCAGCCGTTTCCGGGAACCATCATCCAGTTGCCGTAGCGGTAAGGCAGCCAGCCCCAGGGATACGCCGATATAAACATCGAGCCATACCCGGGATACCACGACCAGGCTCCGTCCATGAACGGATCCCAGCCCACGCCGGTGAAGAACGGCTGCCACATCATGCCGTAGCCGGCAACGCTGGTGTAGTTGCCGTAGTAACCGAGGTCGCTCGCGCCGTAGCCGTAAGGCGACGAATTGTTGCGCGCGTACTGCTCGTGATACTGGATGGATTCCTTGTCCCACGAGTCAAGCGGCGCTTCGTCGATCGACTTGGCCAAAGTGAACTGATCCTGGTTGGTGACGTTGAATTCCGCCATTTTTTTCTTGGCGACCGCCACTTTGCCGGACGGGCCTTCGACGTCAACGTCTCCTTTGAACACGGCGAGTTTGACGAGGTCCGGCGAAGCGTCGACGCGGAAATGGGCCGCATGGTCGAGCGCGACTTTTTCGTGCGAGAAGTTCAGGGTGAACCCGTCCTTACCCTGCCAGTTCACGTAGGCCAGCCCTTCCGCCAGGTTCACTTCGGAAATGCGCTGACCCGAATCGGTGAGGTTGAGCGTGCTGAACTCGACGGCCGTATTGGGGCCGAGGCGCATCGTGCTGCCGTCTTCGAATTCGATTTCGACGCGGCCGTTACTGCGGGTTCGCAGCCGCGCGCCCTGCATGATGGGAAGATTGAGAAATGCACTTTCGAAGCCCAAGCCTGTGTTCTTGTCGATTTGAACCGAACCATGCACGTCGCTCAAGCGAACGATGCGTGCCTGCGAACCAGCCATAGCGGGCAAAGCAAAAAACGCGCAGGCCATGGCGGTCAGAACAAAAAGAGCAGATCGCGATCCGGACAGAAATGGGTTGGACATGACAGCCCCCCAGACTTACTAGGCCTATTAGAGCACGATTTTGGGCGAATGATTGTAAAAACGAGGTCACGCGGAGCGCCCCCGACCGGATGGCGCCTGGGCAGTGCCGAGCCTTCTCAGTGGCTGGCTGCGGCCTTGCCCATTTCCAGCAGCCGTTCGGCCCGGGCGCGGACGATGTTGATGACCGTGGTGTCATCCAGAATCTGCTGCAGAACCGGCTGGACCGCCTGCAGTTCGCCCAGGCTGTTGTCGCGGGCCTGTTCTTCCATGTGTTTCAATTCCTCGTCGAGCGCCAGCTTCTGGTAACGGTGAAAATAGGTGAGATGGCGCCCATACTCCAGCGTGGCCGATAGGTTCTGGAAATAGGCCGTAAGTTGCTGCACCGGCGGAATGGCGGAATAGTTGTACTTCGCGGAAGAGTTGCGCTGGCCATCGCTGTAGGCAAGGGTTTTCGATCCCGTGAATGCCAGTTTTTTGTTTCCGGAATCGACCTTCCCGGCGAAGAAATGCGCCTGGGCCGCCAGGTCGAAAATGCGCTGTCGTCCCGCGGGAGAGAGCTCAAACTCCGACTGGTAGGTTTCACGCTCGTCCGACTCCTCGGAAATTTTCGCCGAGCATACGTATTTGCTGTGTCCGTCGGCGCTGACCGAAATGGAGTAACGCTCGGGATCGGAGCCAGGGAAGTCCAGGGTGAACGTGACCGTGGCCGGGTCAGCCGCGTGACCAGGCGCGGAACAAAGAAACAACGCCAGGGCCGCCAAGGGGAGCCGGAAACAGAGGCGCTTCGGTTGGTAACGGAGTGCGACTGACATTTTCTTCAGCCTGTCGCCACTTTCTTGACGCTTCGCTGCCGGGCGAGCGTGGCCGCGGTGTGCAGGTGGCAGATGGCGATGGCCAGCGCGTCGGAGGCGTCCATGGGCTCGGGAACTTGGGCGAGTTGCAGAAGGCGCGTGACCATCTGCTGCACCTGCTGCTTCTCGGCGCGGCCATAGCCCACCACCGACGATTTGATGGTCAGCGGGGAATATTCGGCAACTGCCAACCCAGCCTCTGCCGCCGCCAGCATGGCGACTCCGCGCACCTGTCCCAGCTTCAGCGCGGACTTCACATTCAGCGCGTAGAACACATCTTCAATGGCAACTTCATCGGGCTGGTGCTCGGCGATGATCTCGCCCAGTTGGGTGAAGATTTGCGACAACCGCCGCGGCAGAGCCTCGCGCGGAGAAAGCTTGATCGCGCCGCAGGTCAGGCAGCGCAGCCCGCCAGTGGAATGGATCTCGACCACACCGTAGCCGGTGTATTCTCCGCCGCAATCGATTCCGAGGACGCGCATGTGTGGACTGGCCTAGTGGACTGGCACAGATGAGTTTACTCCAGGTTTCCGGCGCGCCTCGCGCCGGGAGTCGTGAAGGTCAACCACCGCGGCGCCTCAGCAGCACCTGGCGCGGCGGGCGGCGGCGTGCTCCCGTTCGCGCCAGAAAGCGGCATAGGCTTCAGGCGATGAAGGTGTCTGCGTGCGCTCCAGGAAACGAGCGTAAGGAGCTTCGTCGAATATCTCGCGCAGTATCGCCAGCAGAATTCCGGCGAAATTTGTGATCCGCTTCATGCGTTTTCTCCCGCCGCCAGTCGCGTCATCACGAACGGCGCTTCTCGCACCGGAGATGCCTTCTTTCCGCTCAGGATGCCTGCCCACACGCGTATCGATTCGATCACCACCAGGGTGACCATGACCACCAGAGCCGCCGTAACCGCGGCGTCCAGGCGGTTGTTGAAAATGAGCCGAGCGGTCGCGCTGGTCGCAGGACCTGCCGCCAGCAACCTGGCCTGAGCCAGAAATCCGATGCTTGGATTCGGATCCAGCACTTTGTGCCAGGCGGCCGTATACGTTACGGTCACGAGCCACGCCAGGGGAATCAGGGTCACCAGCGAATATTTAGCGCGGTGCATTTTGATGATGATCGTCGTAGCCACGCAGAGCGCCACGGTCGCCAGCAATTGATTCGCGATGCCGAACAGCGGCCACAACGAATTGATTCCCCCCAGCGGATCTTTCACTCCCTGCCACAGAAAATATCCCCAGGCGGCGACGATCAACGCGCTGGTTGCCAGAATCGAGGGATACCAACTCGTCCGGCCCAGCGGCTTGTAAACGTGGCCGAGAGCGTCCTGCACCATGAAGCGGGCCACGCGCGTGCCCGCGTCGAGGATGGACAATATGAACAGGGCCTCAAACATGATGGCGAAGTGGTACCACAAGGCCATCACTTCCTGGCCTCCGAGAGTGCTGGAAAAAATGTGGGCCATGCCGACGGCGAAGGCCGGCGCGCCTCCGGTGCGGTTGTAGAGAGTCTGTTCGCCTACTGCATGCGCCAGGGCTTGCATATCGGCAGCGGTCACGGGGAATCCCCAGCTTGAGATGGTGCTGGCCGCAACGTCGGGAGCCCCGCCCACGATGCTTGCCGGGCTATTGATGGCGAAATAAATTCCCGGCTGCAGAACGCACGCCGCGATCACCGCCATGATGGCCACGGCGGATTCGCACATCATGGCACCGTAGCCGACCATGCGTGTTTCCGTTTCACGCGCGATCAGCTTGGGCGTGGTCCCACTCGAAATCAGGGAATGGAAACCGCTGATCGCTCCACAGGCAATGGTGATAAAGGCAAAGGGGAAAACCTTGCCGGCAAACACCGGGCCGGTGCCGTCGACGAAGCGCGTGAGCGCAGGCATATGCAGTGTGGGATGCAACACGACAATCCCTACGCTCAAAAGCGCGATGGTTCCCAACTTTACGAAAGTGCTCAGGTAATCGCGCGGCGCCAGCAGCAACCACACCGGCAGCGCGGACGCGGCAAATCCGTAAACAATAATTAGAAGTGACAGCGTGGTCGCGCTCAGCGTGAAAATGCCGGCCAGCACGGGATTCTGCGAAACCCACTGCCCGCCCCAAATCGCCAGCATCACCAGAATGAAGCCGAGCAGGGAAACTTCCAGCACTTTGCCGGGGCGAATCCGGCGCAAATAGACTCCCATCAGCAGTGCGATGGGCATGGTCATGGCAATGGTGAAAGTGCCCCAGGGGCTGGACTTCAACGCGTTCACCACGATCAGCGCGACCACTGCAAGCAGGATAATCAGAATTGCGATCACCGAAGCATAAGCGACCAGTCCGCCGATGCGTCCGGTTTCTTCTTTTGCCATCTCCGTGAGCGATTTGCCGTCGCGGCGTACGGAAAACAGCAGGATCACGAAATCCTGCACGCAGCCCGCGAACACGCCCCCGGCCAGGATCCACAGGGTTCCCGGCAAATATCCAAACTGGGCCGCCAGCACCGGCCCCACCAGCGGACCCGGCCCGGCGATGGCCGCAAAATGATGGCCGAACACTACCCATTTATTCGTAACGAGAAAATCCCGGCCATTTTCCAGGCGCTCGGCCGGGGTGGCCCGAAGTGCATCGACCGCAAGAATTTTGACGGCAATAAACCGGCTGTAGAAGCGATATCCCAGGGCGTAACAACAAGTGGCCGCAACCACCAGCCAGAGAGCGTTGATCGGTTCGCCGCGGCGGAAGGCCACTACGGAAACCGCCAACGCGCCGACCGTTGCAACCCCACCCCAAACGAGAACTGCGACAGGTTTCGTCATGTTCGTGGAGCATTGTGGCGAATTCTGCGCTTCGATGCAATGTCAATTAGAAGAGACGCTTAGTCGCCGCTTTCACGACTTCTCCGTTGCCGGCCCGGTTTCGGCGGACGCTCCTTTGGTGATACTCTATTTCTTCCGAACGACTGCCAACCCCGCGTTGAGGGCCTTATTTGGTTTGCCCTCGCGCCAGGGGTTCATTCACAGGTTCCGTCTGACTCCATACCTGCAGAGGAGCAAAACATGAAGATTGGCATACTGACCGGCGGAGGCGATTGTCCGGGGCTGAACGCGGTGATCCGCGCCGTGGTGCGCAAGGGAGTTTTTCATTACGGCGACGAGTTTGTCGGCTTTCTCGAGGGCTGGCGCGGGTTGGTGGACGATAAAAGCATGGTGCTCGACCTGGAAGCAGTCAGTGGCATTCTGCCCCGTGGCGGGACTATTCTTCGCACCTCGCGCACGAATCCTTCCAAGAAACCGGACGGACTTGACCGCTGCGCCGCGACCATCGAGAAACACAAACTTGACGGACTCATCGCCATCGGAGGCGATGACACGCTTTCGGTCGCGCAGAAACTCCACGAGCGCGGAATCAAGGTGATCGGCGTGCCCAAGACCATCGACAACGATCTGGCGGGAACGGATTACACTTTCGGCTTCGATACGGCGGTGAATGTAGTGTGTGAAGCCATTGACCGCGTCCACACCACTGCCGAAGCTCACAATCGGGTGATGGTGGTCGAGGTGATGGGCCGCGATGCGGGCTGGATCGCCCTTTACAGCGGAATCGCGGGAGGCGCGGACGTCATTCTGATCCCCGAACGGCCCTTTGATATCGACAAAGTCGCGGACCAGATCCGGCAGCGCCACGAACGCGGAAAGTATTTTTCCATCGTCGTGGTGGCGGAAGGAGCGAAGTTTGCCGCGGGCACCGATGGCAGCCAGGGCGCCCCGGTGTTGCAAGATATGGGCAAGGACGAGTTCGGGCACGCCAAACTGGGCGGCATAGCCAACATTCTGGCGCGTGAAATCGAGCGCCGCACCGGCTATGAGACGCGCGCGGTGGTGCTCGGCCACATCCAGCGCGGAGGGTCTCCCAGCGCATTCGACCGGGTTCTGGCCTCGCGTTACGGCCTGGGCGCAATCGACATGGCGCATCGCGGCGAATTCGGCGCCATGGCCGCTCTGCGGGCCAATAAGATTATCTCGATTCCGCTGAAGGAAGCGATCGCGACCAACCGCAAAGTAGGCGAGGATATGATCGAAGTCGCCGACGGGTTGCTCGACATCGTCGCCGACCGCGCAACCGTAGGAAAGTAAACGGGAGGCGTCCCGGTTCGCCGGCCGACCTTAACGAGTCGCAATTTCAGCCCGGGATTCGCTCCCGGGCTTTTTGCTGTCTTTTTTGCGGCCTGGAAAGTATGCTGCCTCGAACGTAACCTAAAGTGGTGTCCGCTGGTTTGATCCGTTAAACATGCCCGCCCTGGTCAGAATCTACGCCCGCCTGTCTCCCTTCCTGGTTGTGTTATTCGAACTGCTTCAGGTAATCGCCGTCGTCGCCTGGATATTTATTTCGCAGCGAAGAAGTTCCAGCGCGTCCGAACCGCGCCAATTCCGCAGCATTTCTCGAGCTTTCTCCAATCTGGCCCGGCGCAAAACTCTTTCAGTGGTCTTCGCCGGCGCGTCCGTGCTGGCGATTCGTCTCGCTCTGATTCCGCTGCTGGGCGTTCCGGAGCCCATGTGGCACGACGAATACAGCTTCCTGCTGGCTGCCGACACCTTCGCGCATGGCAGACTGACGAATCCCACGCACCCGATGTGGATGCACTTCGAGAGCTTCCACATCATCCAAAAGCCGACTTATATGTCAATGTATCCGCCGGCGCAGGGTTTGATTCTGGCGGCGGGCCAGAAGCTCGGGCATCCCTGGATCGGGCAACTGCTGGTCACGGCGCTGATGTGTTCCGCGCTGTGCTGGATGCTGCAGGCATGGCTTCCGCCCGCCTGGGCGCTGTATGGAGCGGCGCTCGCTGTGTTGCGATTCGGAATACTGAGCTATTGGATGAACAGCTACTTCGGTGCAGGCCTGCCCGCGCTCGCGGGCGCGCTGCTGTTGGGTGCGTTGCCGCGCATCCGGCGTTACGGACGTTTGCGCGACGCCGTGGGAATGGGAATCGGCGTAGCCATACTGGCGAATACTCGTCCGTATGAAGGCCTCGTCTTCAGTTTGCCGATCGCAGCCGCAATGTTGGTCTGGATGGTGCAGCAGGAAAAAATTCCGGCCAGCACGGTGATGTTGCGGGTCGTTGTGCCGCTGGTTGTGATCCTTGGCATCACGGGGGCGGCCATGGGCTACTACTTCTGGCGAGTGACCGGCAACCCCTTCGTCATGCCCTACCAGGTCGACCGGCAAACTTACGCGATGGCTCCTTATTTCATCTGGCAGCATGCGCGTCCCGAACCGGTCTATCGTCACGCGGCGATGCGCGATTTTTACCAGGGCTGGGAGTATCACGACTATCTGTCGGGACGCACGCCGCTCGGTTTCCTGCTCCGCCTGCGCCACAAAGCGTATTGGCTATGGGTGTTTTACGCCAGCCCGGCGCTGACGATTCCGCTGCTGGCATTTCCCTGCATTCTGCGCGACCGCAGGATGAAGTTTCCTCTCATCGTCGCCGGCTTCGTTACGGCAGGGATAGTTCTGGAAACCTGGACTGGGGCGCACTACGTGGCGGCAGCCACCGGACTTTTTCTCCTGTTGCTGATGCAATGCATGCGGCATCTGCGTTTGTGGCGGTCAGGAAAGCCGGTCGGAGCGGCGCTGGTCAGGGCCGTGCCCGCGATCTGCGTGGCGATGATCGGTTTGCGTCTTTGTGCCTTAGTGGCGGGCACACAAATCGAGCAGCGCTGGCCGCGGGGAAACCTGGAGCGCGCGGCGATTGTGCGCCAACTCGAATCGACTCCCGGCGATCACATGGTGATTGTCCGGTACGCTCCAAACCACGGTTCTCACATCGAATGGGTTTACAACCGCGCAGACATTGACGGTGCGAAGGTGGTGTGGGCGCGGGATATGGGCGAGCAGCAGAACCAGGAGTTGCTTCGCTACTTTTCGACTCGTCACGTCTGGCTGCTCGAACCCGACGAATCTTCGGCGCTCAAGCCCTACCCTGCAGACTAAATTGAGGCGAATCTAGGTTGAGGCAAACCGTCGAACAAACCATTTCCCACGACGATTCGCGCGCGCCTATTTCCCGAACAGGAATGCCAGCGCTTCCGGAAAGCGCCGCGCCCAAGCCGACTCGCTGTGCGGTGCCCCATCTTCGATCACCAAGCGCAGGCGTCTTTCGTTCAATCCTGCGCGGCGCAAGACTCCAGCCAGTTCGCGCACGTCGTCCACGACGCTCCGATCTCTGTCTTGCCTGCCTGCTTCTGCGGTGCCCGTCGCAAGAAATACTCGTTCCGGCCACCGTTTCATCGCGCGACTTTCCTTGACTGTCTGCCGGTTGGAGGCCCACAACGAAGGACTCTCCAGCAACAATCGTCCGACCAACCCTGGCCGTGCAATCGCTGTGTAAAGCGCGATCAGGGCGCCCAGGGACGAACCGCCGAGTCCAGTGTTGTCCGGTCCCGCGGCCACTCGATAGTTGCGGCCTATGAACGCCATCACTTCTTTCGCCAGGAAGTCGGGATAGCGCAAGCCCTGCACGCGCAGCATCATGGGATGCATCGAACGGTGCGGCATGAATTCGCGGATGCGGTCTTTGCCCGCGTGGTCGATGCCGACGATGATCATCGGCGGGATGACCCCTTCGCGAATCAGGCGGTCAGCGGCGTCGTCCACTTGCCAGTCCACTCCGGCGTACGCGGTGGCCGCCTCGAAGAGATTTTGGCCGTCGTTCAAATAGAGGACAGGGTAACGCCGACCCTGATTCGCGGCATCGTCGTAACCAGGCGGCAGCCACACCCGCAGGAACCGCGTGTTGCGAAAAACCCGGCTGCGGAATTCGTGCAGCCGGAGATCGCCAGTCGCCGCTTCGGCACGAATGATCCCAGGCATACCGGCGGCGTGGCTTTCAGTTTTGTGAAGTTCTTCCATCCAGAAAGTATTTTCTTGTGACCTTCTTCAACCGCGCTTTCAACTTCAACCGCGCTTTCAACTTCACCCGCGCTTCGTTTCAATCGCGCTCACGCCACCTTAGCCGCCCACAGCTTAGCCACACCCGCCAGCACGCTGATCGCGAAAATAATCCCCAGCGACGTCAAACACAGCACGCACCAGGTCGTCAAAACGTAGCCTTCGACATAGGTAAGATACAAAGCGAATGCCAATCCGGCTGCCGCGGCCACGAGCAAACGAAACGGCGTGTCCGCGCGCTCCCGGTAAAATGTCGAGAGTGCCAGCAACACCCCATACCCCACAAAGCCAATCCCCGCCACCGGAATTCCCAGCAACTCGGAATACTCGCTGCGGTTCACGATGTCGCAGTTGAACTTTTCACCGAAGTCGCAATACGACGTCGCCGATTTCGCGTAGTGGCGCTGCAGCGATACTGCCGACACGATCATCCCCGCCACGGACAGAACCGCGATCGCCCAGAAGATGTACTTCACGCTTTTCGGAACTCGCGAATTTCCATCCGCCGATCCGTTCTGCAAGTTGTCGGCGGAGGTTGTCACTACGGGGTGCACCCGGTCTGTGCGCCTAGATCGTCCAGGGTACGAACCCCCTCCAGGAGCGGGCCGCCATTGAATTGCCAGCTGGGAAAATGTTTGGCATTGGCGGCTTTGCATTCCGGCGCCATCTCCCGCGAACCCCGGATCGCGCATTCTACATAGGGCACATACTGAAACGATTTGCCGAACATCTCTTTCTGCTCCAGACAATGCGGACACCAGTAAAGCCCATACATCTTCGCGTTTTTTGAAGCGATGCACTTCGCGAACTGGTCATAACGATGATTCTTGTGATGCCAGCCGGCATAATAAGCCACAGCAAACAACACCACGACCAGCGCGGCCCAGACGAACTTCCGCGAGTTCGGGTTCGGCTGGCCGGCGTTCTCCCGTTCCTGCTGACGTTTTCGGCGCTCTTCTGACATGATGTTTTTTATATCACGGCTGTTGGCAAAGAATTCTGCGCAACCGGCTAGGCAACAACATTCAAAGCTCCAGGCAACACGTCCAATTCTTCGCAATGCAAGGTCAGCACTTCGCCGTCCACCATCACATCGACCGGAGCGTCCAGTGCAAACATCACGTGCCGCACCGCTTTATGCTCGGCCAATGGATGCTCGATATGCGTGCCATCGTAAAGCCCCGGCAGATTACGAATCAGCCCCAGACGCCCGATCGGTCCCCAGCGGACGTATTCCACCATGCCGCTGCTCACCTCAGCCTTGGGTGCAATCATCATGGTGCCGCCTGTGAACTTGCTGTTGTTGAAGGTGAGAAACAGGCAAGACCTGCGGTCGAATTTTTTTTCGCCTTCCAGCCGCAGCGGAAACGGACGGCGCTGAAACCGCGCCAGCCCCAGAAAAATCGAGATCACGTAACCCAACTCGCCCCACCCGCTGAAGCGGCGTGCGCGCAGCGTAGCTACGTCGGCGGTAAATCCCATGCTGAGGAGGTTGATGTAATGGATCACTCCCTGCCTGTGGCGCAACCGCAGCACATCGCAGGATTGGCTGCGCCCCGACAGAATCGATTCGATGGCGTGCTCCACGCCGCGGTCGCTGAAATCTCGCAGAAAAGAATTCCCCGTGCCGAGAGGCAGGAAGGCCAGGGTCGGCCTTTCCCCAGCAAGCGCCTCGGGATAGAGCCCGTTGACAACTTCGTAAGACGTACCGTCGCCGCCGACGGCGATGAACCGCCGCACGCCGCGTCCGTAGGCCTCGCGCGCAATCTGCGTGGCCTGGCCCGCCGCGCTCGTCTGGGCGACCTCGACCTCCACGCCTCCGGCCCGCAGCCGCTGCAGCGCCGGAGCAAGCATCTTCGCGCTTCGCCCCCCGCCCGCCGCCGGATTCACAATCGCCAGGAAAGATTCGCTCACGCCGATTTCGCTTAGAAAGTTACAAGCGCTTTCCGCTCCACGCTCTTGCCAATGTCTTCCGCCAGTTCCTGGCGCTTGATCTTCATGGAAGCGGTTCGCGGAAAATCCTTATTCCACACCAAATAGGCGCCGACCCTCTTGAAGTCCGGCAGGCGCCGGTTGCGGACGCTCATTTCCTCCAGCAATTTGCTGTCAAAATGCTGGTTCGGTTCCAGCCGCAGAACGATCACCAGCATCTCACGTCCCAGGTCATTCTTTGGCCACACGTAATTCGCGGCAAAAACGCAATATTCCTTCACCGGCAGCGCATCGAAGACAGTCTCAATATCTTCGGGATAAATATTTTTCCCGCCCTCGGTCACAATCATGTTCTTCTTGCGCCCGAACAGTTGCAGATGCCCGGTATCATCAAACCGTCCCAGATCGCCCGTGAGAAGCCACCCCTCGACGATAGTCTCCAGAGTGAGTTCGGCGTCGTCGAGGTAATGGGACATAACGGTCTTGCTACGAGCCGCCACTTCGCCCACGCCTTCGGCATCCGGATTCAGAATTCGGATCTCGACGCCGGGCAGCGGCTTGCCTACCGTATCGGCGCGGAACGGCTTCAGATCGTTGACGGTGAGGACGGTTCCGGCTTCCGTGAGTCCGTATCCGTTGGCCACGGGAATTCCGAGGTCGTAGAAAAACTGCGTGGTCGAGGGTTCCATGAACGCACCGCCGGTGAACATGGCCAGCAGTTCTCCCCCGAATCCGCGATGCACCTGGGGCAGCAGCGCGCGGCTGAGGCCTGCCCTTGGGCGGCGTCGCGTGAACAACTTGTTCAAAGCAATCGAGCGATTGAGGAAGAACCTTTTCCACGACGGCAGTTCGTCGAACTTGGCGCGCAACCCGCGCTCCAGATTCTTCAGGATCATCGGCACCAGCGCAACGTACGTGATGCGGTAGCGCACAAAAGCGTCGCGCACAAAATCCGGACGCAGCGTCCGCAGATGCACCACGCAAGCTCCGCACACGAACGGCCCGATGAAGCCGACCATGAAATCAATCGCGTGGTTGGTGGGCAGAATGCTGAGATAGCGCACACCCGGCCAAAACGGATACCACGCGGTCAGCGCGCGGCACTGCTCCAGATAATTCTCGTGGGTAAGGACGCAGCCCTTGGGACGCCCGCCAGTTCCCGACGAATACACGATGCAGGCCACGTCGTCCTTCTGCCGCATTACGAAATCGGGCGCGCCTTTGCGCTTGAAATCTTCCCAGCGAAACCCGCCTGCCAGGTCGGCCCCGAGCGGCGCCTCGGTCACGAGCACGATCTTTGCGCTGATGCTGTGAAACTCTGGCGACTGCATGATCGCCCGCCACAAGTGATACTCCACGACGAGCACTTTCGCCTTCGAGTGCGCGAGCAACTGGAGGTGCTCGGCAGCGGTCAGCTTGTAATCGAGCGGCACCAGCACGCCGCCGCAGTGGAAAACCGCGTAGGCAGAAATCAGCCACTTCGACTGATTGGTCATGATGATGGCGGCGCGCTCGCCGGGATCGAAATCGGCGTCTTCCAGCGCGCGAGTCAGGGGCAGAGCAATTTCTTTGAAATCGGAATACGTCAGCCGAACTTTCTCGCGGTCGCGGTCCGCCTCGATCAGGCAGACTTGTGGGGCAAAGCGGTCCAGCGCATCGCGCAAAGCCGCCCCGAGGCATGTGTATTGTTGGAGATCGAGCATCAACAGGCTATTTCATCACAGAGGCGCGGGCGTGCGAATTAAACCTTGTTTATCAGTTCATCACCTGCGCGCACGAAAGGCCGGTCGAGAACTGCTCACGCATTCGAACTTAGTGGCCGCGCCCCGAATTCTGTTCCTAAAGTCGCGCCTGAATTTTTCCCGCCAGCGTGCGAAAGTCGGTCACGCCCTGCAGTTCGTAATCCGGCAATTCGACGTGAAAGTGGTGCTCGAGCCGGGTGAGGAGTTCGAGAGTCTGCAGGCTGTCGATGCCAAGCGCTATGAAGAAATCCTCGTCGGGATGCAGTTTCTCCCGCGGCACTTTGAAATGGACTGACGCCAGGCTCAAAATCTCGTCGAGCGTTTGATTGGCAGTGGGCATATCGTTCGCTTTCATTTTATTAACTTTCATCGCAATAAGCGCGAAGCATTACGGCAAGTACGGCTGTGCTTCCGTGCTCTCGACGAATTTCTTCAGCCCAGCCTCGACCGCCGGGCGAGAAAACAATTCACAGAAAATATCGATCTCGCGCCGCAACTCTTCGTGCGGGATGGGCTTGATGAAGCGTTTGGCGGCAGCGGCGGTTTCGCGATCAAACTTGCCGAGTTGCGCCGCTGTCGCCCGCGCCGCGCGCAGGGCCTCGCCTTCGCCCACCACCTGGCTTACCAGACCCATCTGTTGCGCCTTGGTCGCATTGAAGCTGCGCCCAGTCAGCAATAAATCTCGCACCACGGCATTGCCCAGATCGCGCTTCAGTCGCGGGATCCCGCCGAATCCGGGAATCAGCCCCAGCCGCAATTCCGGGAAGCAGAAGCGCGCCATCTTGTCGGCGATGATCAGGTCGCAAGCCAGCGCCAGTTCAAATCCTCCTCCGAACGTCACGCCATGCACGGCCGCGATCGTGGTCAAAGGCGCCGCATCAATCAGATTCAACACGCGATGAATCCGTTCCAGAAAATCGCGCACGCCCTTCAACGCTGCAGATTTGTCCATCGCCTGCGATCGCTGGTAAAGTTCGCGCAAATCGGCGCCCGCGCAGAATCCGGCTTTCAGGTCGCTGTAAATGATGATTGCGTGAGCATCCCCCGGCAGACCCTCAAGCACACCGGCAAACTTCTCCAATTCCTCGAGCGCAAGCGAACCGATTTCGTTGCAGGGTTCGCGATGCAGAGCCACTTCGATGACGCCTTCGCGCACCTGCCACGACAACGCGCTCCCGTCATGCGCTGGCGATGAGACGCTCATGCCGTTTTCACCGCACGGTACATTTCTTCAATCTCGCTTTTCATCCGCGAAGCGATTAAATCGCGTTTCAGTTTTCCGTTCACCGTAAGCGTGCCCTCGTCGATTGAAAACGGCTCCGGCCGCAGGTGGAACACCCGCACCTGCTTGTAATGCGGAAGTTGCGTATTCACTGTATCCAGCGCCTCCTGCACTTGTTGCCGGGTCACACCGCCGGTGACGATCGCGGAAAGATATCCGCGTCCGTTACCCACGAGCACCACTTGTTGCGCGCCCGGCAGGCTGCGCGCAATCTCATCCTCGATGGCTTCCGGCGAAATCTTGTGCCCGGACCCGAGCACGATCAGGTTCTTGATTCTCCCCACGATGCGCCAGTTGCCCGAAGCATCCATCTCGCCCTGATCGCCGGTGTGAAACCACCCATCGCGCAGCGCTTCTGCAGTTTGCTGCGGACGATTCCAATATCCGGGAAAAACATTCGGCCCGCGCACAACCATCTCTTCATTCTCGCCCAGCCGCATCTCGATGCCCGGGATCGCCGGCCCGACGCGGCCTGGCTCGACATGCAGCGGATCATCCATGGTGCAGATCCCGGTCGTCTCCGTCAAACCGTACACCTGCAAAACCGGAATACCCAGCATGCGGAAGTAGAGTTGCGTTTCCGGATTCAGCGGCGCCGACCCGCAGATCAGCGCCTTCAAGTTCGTCCCGGTCATTTTGGCGCGGATTTTTGGGAACACCAGAGTGTTCGCCAGCCACAACCACAAACCATCGCCCGACATCGGACGCTTCTCCACTTGCCGCGCCCAGGCGCTTTTCGCGCGTGAGTAGATGGCGAGTCCAATTCCTCCGGCTTTCTCCACCTGCTCGTCGACTCCACGGCGCATGCGCTCCAGCAATTGCGGCACGTTCAGAAAATAATCCGGAGCAGCCGAGGGCAGATCGCTGGCAATCTTCGTCAAATCGGTATTCAGTGTCACCAGTACCCTTCTCATCAAAAATGTCAGCAGCGCGATCCACGACGCGCAGAAGCTGAAGGGCAAATAATGAAAGACCCGATCCTGCCCCGTTCGGCCTTTCATCAAAACATCGAAACGATCCGAAGTGCAGCCCAGTATGAACCCGACATTCGCCGCATTCAGGACTACGCCCTTGGCTTCGCCCGAGGTCCCCGACGTATAGATGATCGTCACCGGACTCTCGCTCCCCACTTGCAGCCGGTCAAGCGCCACGCCTTCGACCCCAGCAAAAATCTCGTCAAACAGAAAATGCGGCGGCGCTTCCACCCAGCTCTGCCGGATTCGATCGCGCAACGCAGCGTCGCCGCAACACACGGCCGACGGCGCGCAATCTTTCATCATCGCCACCAGCTCCGCCGGAGCCTGGCGCGAATAAAGCGGGACCGCGATCAGTCCCTCGGCCATGATGGCAAGATCCATCGCCACCCAGCGGATGCTGTTCGGCGCCAGCAGACCGCAGCGGTCGCCCTTGTTGAGTCCCTTCGACGCCAGAAAAGTTCGCGCCTTGCGAATCAATTCCAGCAGCTCTGCTCCGGTCACTCCCGTGACCTGGCCGTCGCGGATTTCCTGCAGGATCACGGTATCCGCGGCCGTTTTCAGTTGCGAAAATATGTCCCCGACAAAGGGCATAGTGTTTACCGGAACGGCTGACGGCGGCAAGATCAGCCGAATCAGCTGTACGCTTCCGCCAATTGCCGCAACGAAGGACTGATCGGCGGCAGATAATCTTCCCAACTCCACTCGCCCTTGCGAGTCGGGAATTCGGGATAGCGCCGCTGCACTTCTTCTTCGAAGTAAACGCCCATGCGCGCCATCACCTTCAGATTCTTCACCACCGTACGTCCAATTCCGTCGGCAATGCGCTCTCCTTCCATCGCCACCTTTTCGAGAGCCACCAGCAGCTTGGGTTCGAGATCAGGATCGTCCACATTCATCAGCAAGTCCTGATGTCCGCGCTCGCGCATCAGGTTGCGAATGCGCTCGTCCATGGTGATTCCCGCCGAGGGCACGAGCGCCGGCATCGAAGTTACGATGCCGTGAAATCGCGACGACGCCATCATGTGCCCGGCGCGCAGGATGCTCACCATTTGATACATGTCGTGCTCTTCGGAGGTGAACACGGGCAGCCCGCCGCCCAGCTTCTCGGCAATGCGCCGGCAGGCGCGCGCATCGAGTGCTTCGGTCGCGGCCAGCACCGTGAACACGCGTCGCCGCTGGCGGAACGCATCCACCGCGTTGGCAATCGCGGTCAGATAATCCTCGAAGGCCGCGTCCACGTCGTAGCCCGATTTGTGAAAATAAACCGTGCGGTAGTGACTGTCCTTATAGGCACCCGTTACCGAGCGGGCTGCATATTTCACCAGCGACGGTTTCACAGGCCACCAGAACGGATTGATGGGGCAAACAATCAAGACCGGCAGCTTGCCGTCCCAACCCGCGTCCCTCAAGGCTTTGCGGCCATACTCCGGCGGCAGCGGCTCGAAGGTCCAAGCTGTGTCCGTGCCAAGTTCCGTGGGCACGCCAAGCTTGCGCAGCACGGTTCGCGATTCTTCGTTGCGCGTGATGATGAGGGAACTCTTGCAATAGCGTCCACACATGCGCGCGACCAGCGGATCCATATGTCCCGCTTCAGACCCGTAGCCCACGGCCAGCTTGTTCTGCGCCGCCGCCATGCCCAGCGAACCAATGATCATCGTGGTCAGGGCGTTGGCGAACTTGCTCTTGAAGGCCGAGCCTTCCACCACCACCACGCCGTGATGCTTGGGGACTTCGCGCGCCAAGAAAGGCGGAAACACATCCGGAAGATGCACCTGCTCCGCGCCGGGGAAATATCCACGCGTCATGTCAAAATTCTGCGACATGGCGCTGAACTCGACCTTTTCCGCGCCCAGAATGTGCCGCAGCTGCCGGAGCGTTTCTTCCGGGCGCACATCGGATCCCGTGTTTCGCGTGCCGTTATAGCCGGCGAACAACAGCTTCAGCTTCTCCCCCGGCTTCCAGTGCGTGCCGCCCCCGAGCATCCAGCTGGCCTTGGCCCGCTCAATGGACGAACTCACCCACGCTTCCAAAATGAAATCCATCATGCCGCGGTCCCTCCCGCGGCGGCCGGCCACGGCTTGTAGCGGTACTCGAAATGATTCTCCCGGCTGAACTTCAAGAGCGGATAACTGTAGCGCGAGAACGGAACCGGCTTGCGCCCCAATTCGGTGGTCACGCGCGTGTTGTCGAACACCGTGTTCCACACCAGATAGGGCAGGAACACTTTCATCAACGCGGCGCCGTGTCCCACAGGTCCTTTCCGATTGGCGAGAAAATTCACCGCCGAAGAGAACGGCTTCTCCAGGAACGGCAGAAACACGGGCCCGCGCTTGTTTTGCGCCGCCGCCAGAGTGCTGGTGAGCTGGCGAAAGGTTTGCGACTCCAGGCCCGACGAAAGATGATACGTGTCGTATTGCGGCTGATCTTTCTGGTGCAGCGTCGCGATCGCGTCGGCCACGAAATCCACGTTTACGATGTCGATCTTATCCGTCGGCCGGAACGGCAGCGCGGGCAACCCGGCAAGAAACACGAACGACCGCACCATGTCGAACTGCGTAGTTTCTGCGTAGCGGCTGTCTCCAAGAACGATGCTGGGGCGAAAAACCGTTTTCGGAGTGTCGGGCAGCAGCACGCGCATCATGTGCTCGCAGAATTTCTTCGTGCGCGCATAGGGATCGTAGTCCGAGCGGTCCCATTCAATCGATCGGTCTTCCGTCACTACTTCATGATGGCGCTTTCCGCAGACGGCCACCGTGCTTACCTGGCTGAAGCGGCGCAGCCCGTGGTAATGCTCGGCGTGGCGGGCCAGCGTCAGCACTTCGAGCGTGCCTCGCAGGTTCACGTTCAGGCAACTTTTCTCCGATTTGCGGTTGAGCGAAGCAGCGCAATGAATCACCGAATCGGTGGTGTGCACCAGCCGATCATAATCATCGCGCCCGAGTCCGAACGCCGGAGACGTCAGATCGCCGCAGAAAACTCGCACCCGCGTCTGCAAGTATTCGTAGAAGCGTGGGAAGTCCAGATGCAACTGCAGGGAATTCCACAACCGCACCTGCGCTTCCCCTTGTTCGCGCGCCCGCACCAGCACGTTCAAGGCGGCGCCATGCCCATCCAGCAGATTCGCAGCCACGTGCGCGCCGATGTATCCCGTTGATCCCGTCAGGAATATCGCCACGTCGCTCCGTTAGTTCCGGTTTTCACGGTTTCGCCGTTTTCCACGGCGGCGGGGGCAAGCTGGAAGGTGCGCGCGGGCCGCGCTTCCAGCGGACGCCCTTCGATCAGCGGATAGGTCCACCGCCGCAGCGCAGGGATATGCACGTTGATCCAATACTCCCACCAATCGAGGTCGCGCGTGTCGTAGCCGAATTGTTTCTGTTCTTCCGGCACCAGCGCGTAGGAGAGTTTCTCGATGTTGTCGGCGGCAAAATCGTGCTCATTCAGAAGTATGAATGGCTCGAACAGTTCGATCAGCTTTTCCAGCCGTTCCAGGCTGCGCTCGGTCTTCACCAGCGGAGCTCTCTTCAACGGCAAGGGCGACATTACGCGTTGAATCGATTTCACAATCGCCCGCTGCGCCGGAGCCGACATACGGTTGTAGCGCGTTTTCGAAACCGGAATCGCATCAAACCGCAGCCGCAGCCAGGATTCCAATCCCTCCTGCGCGCGGTAATGTTTGCGGTGCGCCAGCGACGTCAGTTCGATCGACCGGCCCATATCGCAGGGATTCGTCACCGAAGTCGCAAGCTGGTAGAGCCGGTCATGCCGCCGCTCGATAATGGCCGCGGCGATCAGTGTCATCCCGTCACACACCGCGTCCACCGGAATAATGTCGAGCCGCTTGCTTTCGTTCGAAGGCAGTTGCCGGAAATATGTGCCCAACAAATAAGAGAGCGACGCCGAAGTGTTGATGCCCTCGTTCCAGCCGCAGAACGGCTTGGCCACAGAAGTCTCAACAATGGCCGGGCGCACCACGGCGATCGGCAGCCCGGCCCCATACTTCACGATGAGTGATTCCGCCAGGCTTTTGGTAAGCGTGTAAGTATTCGGCCAACCTAATTCCTTGGCCCGCCGCGTTCCAAGTTCCGTCAGATAGGCCTTCAACCAGCGGATACGGTTCTTGCGAATCTGGTTTTCCAGCGCCGCGCCCTGCAGATCCTTGGCCGCGTGCTCCTTGGCCAGAGCCTGCATTTTCAAACCTTCGCTGACGTCAGTGCCTTCCGCCTGCGCCTCGGCCTGCCGGATCAACTCATGCAGGTTGCGCAATTCCTGCTCGGCGTCAAAATCCGGAATGTGCCGGGGGGTGTAGTTTGCGACTAGCTTTTCCGCGACTCGCCCATCCTGCTCGCCCGCGACGTAGCAAGTCGAGAGATGCAGCAACCCCGCATGATCCGTGGTTCGCACAAACTCGACAATGTTGAGCGCGGCGTCCGTGTTCGTCGTGATCGCGTCGCGCAGGTCAGGATTAAAATCGGTCAGGCCCGAACTGTTAATCACTAAGTCCAGGTCCCGCTGCATGCGCCGCAGATTTTCCGGGCTCAAGCCCAGGCCCGATCGCGTGACGTCGCCTTCCAGCACTTCCACCTTATCTCGCAGGAACCGCGGCAGGTCATCTCCGGAGCGCTCAAACAGAGGATCGAAAACCGGCGACTCTTCCACGATCTTCTCGAAGCGCCGCTCCGCCGGATTAGATTTCTGCCGCCGGACGAGCAGATAGATTCGTCCAACCTCCGGCAATTCGAGCAATGTGTTGACCAGCCACACTTTCCCAATAAATCCGGTCACGCCGATCAGCATCAGATGCTTTCCCCGCAGGGCGCGTGCAACTGAGAATCCGGCTGGCTGTTTCTGGCCGTCAAAGTGTACGATCGGCCGCTCCCGCGGCAGCGCTTCCCTGTCGGCCCCAATCACCGCTTCCCGCAACTCCTCGATCGAAATCCCCAGGTGGCGCGCCAGCGTCTTGGGCGCTCGCCGTCCATCCGGATGCTGTTCCCTGAGACGCGCAAACACTCCCCGCGGCCGGATCACCGGTTCCAGCAGACGTCCCGTCGCCACGCGATCGCGAAACTCCAGGCGGTTCGCGACCAGATGCTTCACTCCCAGATGCCGCGCCAGCGGACGCATCACGTGATCCAATCCCTGGCTCACTAACACCACGTCCGCGCCGCAGTTCAAAAGCTCCTGTACTTTCTGCACCCCTTGCGCCTTCAGCCGCGGTCTCAGCCGGTACTGAAAATATTCTTCGCCCAGCAGATCCAGCCGATCCCTGGTCACGCCGCGCAGCACGGTGTGCACCATGCGCGTGGCAAATTTTCGATTAGACGCATAAAGAAACGGACGCAGCACCGCCATCAAAAAAATCAGGCCGCGTCGCCGCACCCGCCCGCTGAATGTCTGATCGTTCCAGGTAAAGAAGGCCAGCGGCGCGACCACGGTCAGGTCGAGCAAGCTGCCTTCCACCCTCCAGTAAACGCTGGGAGGGTTCCCGGAATTGTGTTTTGGCTGTTCCAAAGTTGCGGTTCGTCCTGGTGCGACCCCTGACAGAGGGCCGGACGAAACCCCTATTGTAAACAATGCGTGGAGGTTTGAGGTATAAGTTGGTGAGCCGGTAATGGGCGCACTTCGATGCTGACAAGCCATCTCGTCGGCGTCATCGAAGCCCCGCGTCCTTACCAGCGGGGCGAGGGATCTCCCGCGCGGAGTCCTGCTGGGTGTCAAAAGCTGGCTCAGCCCGCCCCAATATCCCTGGCGCAGCCGGTCATCCCTTCGCCGCAAGTGACGGCGCTTGCTCTGCACCAACCACCAAAGCCAGGCACCCGCTCACCGCCAGCACCACGGCAATCGCCAGCAACCCCCCGAACCCTCGATTGTCAGACCGCACAAACCCGATGATGTAGGGCCCGAAATATCCGCCCAGGTTCGCGACCGAGTTAATAATCGCGATAGACGCCGCGGCCGCCGTCCCCTTCATCCGCGACGTTGCCATCGCCCAGAACGGCCCCGCCATCGACTGCGCTCCCAACATTCCCACGCTCATCCCTGCAATCACCAGAAACGATGCCCCGCCGTAAGCCGCCACGCCCAAAGCCCCTGCTCCCAGGAATGCCATCGCAGCCGTATGCCATGCCCGCTCGCCAGTTCGGTCGGAATGCCGCCCCACCACCACCATGGCAATCGCCGTCGCAAAATACGGGATGGCTGCCACCACCCCAATCATCTGGTTGCTCAAGCCCGACATGCTGTGGATCGCGGTCGGCAGCCACGCCGTAACCCCATACATCGCGGCGGGCAACCCGAAATAGACCAGAGAAAGCACCCAGACCCGCCAATCCACAAACACCGACCACAAACCTCCGGCATGACCGGACTCGGCCTGCTCCTCGCGATTCAATTGGTCCAGCAGCCATTTCCGTTCATCGTCGCGGAGCCACCGCGCCTGCTTCGGACTTTCCGCCAGCACCCAAAGTACTGCCACGCCAAGCAGGATGGCCGGCGCGCCCTCCATCAAGAACAGCCATTGCCATCCCGCCAGTCCGCTGCCATGAAGTCCCAACAGCGCACCCGAGATCGGGCTGCCCACCACGCCGGCCAGAGGATTCGCCGTCATGAACCACGCCACCGCCCGGGCGCGCGCGCGCGCCGGAAACCAGTGCTTCAGGTAAAGAATCATCCCTGGAAAGAATCCCGCTTCCGCCGCGCCCAGAAGAAACCGAAGCACATAAAAACTCCGCGGGCCACGAATAAAAATCATCGAACAGGAGACGACGCCCCACGTCACCATCAGACCCGAAATCCAGCGCCGGACGCCCACCTTCTGCAGCACCAGATTGCTCGGCACCTGAAAAAAAAAGTATCCCGCAAAGAACATCCCAAAAGCCACGCCTTTCACGCGATCAGTGAGATGGAGCGGTTCGCTCATCTGCAACACCGCAAAGCCCACGTTGATGCGGTCCAGATAGGCAACGATGTAGAGAAGAAACAGGAACGGCATGAGCCGCCACATCAGGCGGTTGATGGTGGCGGATTCGAGTCTGGGGTCGGCCGGCGTATCCAAGTGGGCGTCCAGGGATGTCCCGCGAAACTGAGTTCGGGGTGCGCGAGGATTCTACGCTAAGCCGAGGCGTTCCCGAATTTCAGCGACAATTTCTTCTGGAGTTTGGGCGATGTCCGCCACCACCGCCTCTTGCGGCTCCTCCAAGTCGGCAAACTGCCCGGCCAAAATCCTTTCGTCGGCAAAATGTCCCCGCCGCGCCCGCAGCCGCTCGGTGATCCGTTCGCAACTTCCCTTCAGATAGACAAAACGGACCTCCGGTCCCACGCTCAGTTCCTGCCGGTAGCTCCGCTTCAGGGCCGAACACGCCATCACTCCGCTACGGACGTCCCCCATCCAACTCAGGATTTGTTTTCGCAAATTCGCCAACCAGGGACCCCGGTCTCCATCGTTGAGCGCGATGCCGCGCTCTATCTTCTCGACATTCGCGCGCGGATGAAAGTCGTCGGCGTCGGCAAACTCCCACCCCAGTTGCTCCGCCAGCAGCCGCCCCACCAACGTCTTCCCCGACCCCGTCACTCCCATCACGATCACAATCATGGGCGGAGCCGCGCAGCGCGTTTTTCGTTCTTAAGTCTCCGGTAAGACATCTCTGGGTTGAAAGACTGGGTTGAAGAAGAAGGATAGCAGCCGCTTAGAAGTCATCCCATAAAATGCGTTGGAAGAGCACGGCTTCCAGCCGTGCCGCTCAAGTGCCCGGCAATTCCGGCTTTAGCCTCTGAGGTTTGGCTCGTGTCCAGCCGCCAGGGCTTATGAGATAGGGGCTTAGGATCCTTAGCCCCGGCGTTGGTCATTTTGTTTTGCCGACTGCTCGCACGCCTCGCGCGCATCGCGCCCCGTAACTTCCTTGTACCACGCGGGATGAAACGTCCACGCCCACGCCTCACTCACCGCTCCGCGAATCATCGCCTGGAAAGTCCCAGTCTCGCCGATCGTGCTTAGGTAAATGTGGATGAAAATTCCCCCCAGCATGATGATCGCGGAAATATCGTGCAACACATAGCTGACCGCAACCGTGATGCGGCCAAAAGTCGAGGCTCCGAACCACAGCACGATCCCGGTGATCAGATAAGCCACGCAGCCCCACACGATCTCCCAGAACTGTAATTTCTGTCCTGCGTTGAAGAAGCCGGTATCGGGCGGATCCACCTTTTCCTTTCCCCCGAAGATTCTTCTCATATTGAGCATCCAGTTGGTATCGCCCTTGGTCCACGACATGGGCCTGATCCAGTTCAGCATTTGCAGCCCAAAGAAAAAAACAAATCCCAACCCGAACCACGGATGCATCTGCCGGCTCAGCGGCCCACCACCAAAAATTGGCGTGAACCAGCGGAACAGCCACGGCAAATAAATGCCAAATCCGGTGAACAACGCGAGGAAAAAGAAAAGCGCGACCGACCAGTGCAGAACCCGCGTGTAGACCGGATGCCGCAATAACTCGCCCTTGTACACTTCCGTCTGGCCCAAAGAATCGAAGGTGCGGCGGGCTTTGTCGTCAAAGCGTTCAATCACCGTTCCCATTCGCGCCCTCCTTTTTCGGCGGCTCGGGTTGCGGACGCCGCGGCCCCACCGTCACATAGTGCACCAGCACGCCCAGCGCTCCAAACAGCGCAAATGTCCCCAAAACCGGCTTGAACAGCCACTTCCACACGGTATAGCTCCAGGGAATAGTCGGATTCTTCGGCAACCCGCCATAGCGCTCAGGATCGGTCGCGTCATGCAAAACGTAAATCACGTGCGTGCCGCCAATCGATTGCGGGTCGTAAACGCCCGCGTTCTCCATCCCGAATTTATCGCGCAGTTGCTTGGCCCGCTCTTCCGCGATGTACTTCATGTCGTCCTTGGAACCAAACTTCAGGCAGCCCGTGGGACAAGCCTTGATGCAGGCCGGCTCCAGCCCCTCGCCCACGCGGTCCGAGCAAAGCGTGCATTTATAAACCTTCTTCGTTCCCGGATTAAACCGCGGAATATTAAACGGACACCCCGAAACGCAGAACTCGCACCCTATGCAATTCTCCTGATTGAAGTCGACGATCCCGTTCGTGTATTTCACGATCGCGCCGTCCGCCGGACACGCGGCCAGGCATCCCGGCTCGGCGCAGTGCATGCACTGGTCTTTGCGCATCAGCCACTGGATCGTCCCGTCTTCCCGCTGGTGTTCGTTGAACTTGATCAGGTTCCAAAAATTCCACCGCGTTTCCGGCATCGTCTGGTACGTGTTGTCGAACATGGTCGCGCTGAACGGCATATCATTCCACTCGACGCACGCCACCTCGCAAGCCTTGCAGCCGATGCACGTAGTAGTATCGACCAGCTTGCACACCTCGAAATCGCGCTGCATCCCTTTGCCGGGAGCCGGTCCGGAATGTCCCGAAATCTTTTCGGCTTGTAGCGTCTTGCGGTCGACCATGTTCGTTAGCCTTTAAAGTTTCTCGACCTTCACCAGGAATCCCTTGAACTCCGGCGTAAACGCGTTCGGATCAATCACCGTCGGCGTCAGCTGGTTGGCCAGCGTCTTCGCCGTTTTGCCCTCGTCCTCGGCAATGCCGCGGAATCCCCAGTGAATCGGAATTCCGATCTGGAACATTTCCTGCCCATCGATCTTCATCGGCCGGATACGCCGCGTCACCATCGCTTTCGCAATATAGTGGCTGCGCGCGCTCGTGACTTTCACTTTCTCTCCGCCCTTCAGCTGCATCTGTTCCGCCAGCTCAAACGGAATTTCCACAAACGGCTCCGGCACCAGTTGCACGTTCATGGGATTGTTCTTCGTCCAATAGTGGTAATGCTCCGTAAGGCGGTACGTCGTGCAGATCACCTTGAATTCCTGCCCCGTCACCGCGTACTTGTCGGCATCGGTTTTGTACTTCTTCACCACCGGATTGTTCGATTGCGCCGGATGCAGCGGATTCGCGATCGGACTCTCGATCGGCTCATAGTGCTCCGGAAACGGCCCGTCGGCCATCCCGCCGAGCGGCACAAACAAACGCCCCACGCCTTCCGGATTCATAATGAACGGCCCCATGTGATCTTTCGGCGCCGAATCCGGCTTGAAATCCGGAACGTCATTTCCCACCCAACTCTGCTTCGCCTCGTCCCACCAAATCTGCCGCCGCTGCGGATCCCACGGCTTGCCCTCCGTGTCGCAAGACGCCCGGTTGTACATTACGCGGCGGTTCATCGGCCACGACCATGCCCAGTTGGGATAAATTCCCAGCCCCGAAGGATCGTCGGTTCCGCGCCGCTGCATCAGCGCGCCCGCTTCCGTCCACGACCCGCAGTAAATCCAGTTCCCGCACGAAGTCGTCCCGTCGTCCTTGAGCCACGCAAAGCCCGGCAATTGCTGCCCGGCCTTGATCGTGACGTTCGTCTTCGGATCGGTGATATCGACCAGCGCCTTGCCGTTAAGTTCCTTCGCCACTTCCGACAGCGATGGGTTGTACGGATCGGTATAAGCGAACGTCAGGTTGAGAATTGGATCCGGGAACTTCCCGCCTTTTTTGTAGAGCTCGCGAACTTTCAGGAAGATCGTCGCAATAATTTCCTGATCGAGCCGCGCTTCTCCCGGCGGCGGCACGGCTACGTTCTTCCACTGCAGCCAGCGCGCCGAGTTCACGAACGTTCCGTCTTTCTCGGCAAAACCTGCGCCCGGCAGGCGATACACCGTGGTATTAATCTTCTTCATCTCGTCGGTCGAGATGCCCGGCGCGCGCCAGAATTCGCTGGTTTCGTCGGGATAAATCTCGCAAACCACCAGCCAGTCGGCCTTTTTCAGCGCATCAATATTTTTCTTCGAATCCGGGCCGATCATCACCCCGTTCATCCCGAAGGCAAAAATCCCTTTGACTTTGCCTTCATACATATCGTTCCAGATATTCACCCAGGAATAATTACGGTCGATCTTGGGCAGATAGTGATACGCGTAGTCGTTCTCCTTGGTCGCCGCCGGCCCATACATCGCCTTCAGCAGCGACGTGGCAAACTTCGGCGTGTTGGAGTAGTAGTTGAACGAGTCCCAGGCATCAGGCTTGGAAGCCGTCGGCGTAACCCGCTTCAGATACGTCGCCAGATCCACATCATTCGGATTCGGCACTTTCAGATATCCCGGCAGATTATCGAAGATGCCGGCCATATCGGTTGCGCCCTGAATGTTCGAGTGTCCGCGCAGAGCGTTCACGCCGCCCCCGGCACGCCCCACGTTGCCCAATAGCAACTGCAGCATGGCCGCGGTGCGGATAATCTGCGTGCCGGAACTGTGCTGCGTCCAGCCCACGGCGTAAATAATTGTGGCGACTTTCTTCATGTCGCCGTCTTTGCGCACAGAAGTAAACAGATCGGCAGCCTTGAGGAATTGTTCTTTCGGAATTCCGGTGATGCGCTCCACCATCTCCGGCGTGTAGCGCTCGTATTGCTTCTTCAATAACTGAAACACGCAGCGCGGATGCTGCAGCGAAAGGTCGTAGGCGGTTTTCGCGGGAAGCAGCGGCGGAGGTGGTGGCGTACCCACAACCGCAGGCTTCGCCGCCGCAGCTGCGCGATGCTCCGGCGTCGCGACGGCGGCCTTGCCCGTTAGATCTCCGCCTTCTTCATAATTCCAGGTAGCCTTGTCGTAGACCTTCTTCTCCTCATCAAATCCTGAGTAGAGCCCGTCTTCCGGAAGCTTGAATCCCTCTTTGATGATGAACGCGGCGTTGGTGTAGTTGACCAGATAGTCGTGCGCAATGCGCCCATTCTGCACGGCGTAGTTGATCACCCCGCCCAGAAAAGCAATATCCGCGCCTGCCCGAATCTGCAAATAGAGATCTGCATTGGCCGCCGTCCGCGTCAGCCGCGGATCCACAACGATGGTTTTCGCATTGCGGTGAATCTTGGCTTCAATCGCCCACTTGAAGCCGCAAGGATGGTTCTCCGCCGGATTCCCACCCATGATCAACATCATGTCGGTGTTCTTGATGTCGATCCAGCCATTGGTCATTGCCCCGCGTCCGAATGTTGGCCCCAAACTGGAGACCGTAGGGCCATGTCAAACCCGAGCCTGGTTTTCCAGGTAGCAGACCCCCAGGCTGCGCATGGTCTTCACGACCAGATAGTTGAACTCGTTGGTATCGGTGCAACCGCCGGTAAAGGCGATGCCTTCGCAGCGGTTCACGGTCTTGCCCGCCGCGTCTTTTTCAAAGAACGTCGCGTCGCGCGTGTCCTTCACTTTCTGCGCAATTTCGTTGTAGGCGTCATCCCACGAAATATCTTCCCAGTCGGTCGCGCCCGGCCGCCGCACCTGTGGTTTCAGCAGCCGCCGCTCATTCAAAATATCCTGCTCCAGCGACGACCCCTTGGGGCAGAGCGTCCCGCGATTGATGGGATGGTCCGGATCTCCCTCGACGTGAATGACCTGCGGAATCGCGTTCTTGGCCTTATCGCCCAGCGTGTAAATGATCACGCCGCAACTCACCGAGCAATACGGACAAGTGCTGCGCGTCTCGGTGGCGCGGGAAATCTTCAGGCCTTGGGTTTGGGCGTAAACGGGAGTGAGATCGAAACCGAGGAGAGAGAAGCCCGCGCCTCCGGCGAGCGTTCCCTTCAGGAAAGTCCTGCGAGAGAGTTCCATTTCACATCCTCCGGCCACTTCGGCCGCGGCCCGAAAGTCGTACAACGGAGCGGAACGACTTGCTTGCGAGACGGAGGTTGATTGTTACGGCCACCCACATCCTGAACCCAGTGGCCGGCTCGTTCTGTTCAGATGCCCAGCAATATAGTCCCAGCTGCGCGCCTGCGTCAATGCGGGTATTGGAAGTCGCCGTGAGAACCGAGGGTCGGAGGAGGAGATGGAACGGAGTCCTCTGATTCCTGCCCCGAAACGGGCGGCACGCGATCGCCCGGCGCGGAAGTGCCCGGGAAGAGCGGACGCTGACAATACCCCGCCAGGGACGCAACCGGTTCCGGATGCATAGTCGTAAAAACCCAGTCCCCACTCTCGTGGACGATGGGTTGCGCCGCCGGCGCTCGAAGCTCATAATCGCGGCGTGACCGCAAGCCGCTGGCAGCAACGCATTCAGCGCGCCGAAACCCTCGCCGCCCGGCATGCCTTCGCCGCTGAGATGCTGGCCTTCTACATAAAGATCGCCCATTTTCAGGAGAGCCTCTTCCAACGCCTGCAGCGCGCCGCGGAGAACAAAGTTTCTGTTTCAGGGCCGCCGGAACTGCCCGAACTGCTCTCCAGTTTCGGGCCTTATCTCTCGCTGGTCGCAGAGCAAGGCCCCGAACGCGTCGCCGTGGTTGCCCACGATCTGAAAAACAGCGGGAAGAACTCCTGGCAAGAATGGCTGAACGAGTGCTGGTCTGCGGTCGAGCAGCCTTCCGCCGAGCCGCGGGAATTTCTTGCTCTTGCGTTTCTGCAGCCCTACGCGGAATTTGTCCGCTCGCGGGTTCCCCTGCAGCTAGATGGCTACACGCACTCTCTTTGCCCGTTCTGCAGCCGCAAGCCTGGCATGGGCATTCTGCGCCAGCAAGGTGATGGAGGTCGGCGTTCGCTGCTTTGCGCGTTCTGCCTCACCGAGTGGGAATTTCGCCGCATACTCTGTCCCGGCTGCGGCGAAGAAGATCACAAGCGCTTGCCGGTCTACACCGCCGAAGAGTTCGGCTACATCCGGGTGGAATGCTGCGATTCGTGCAAGACGTATATCAAGAGCGTGGACCTTGGCAAAGCTGGCCTGGCGGAGCCGCTGGTGGATGAGATTGCCTCCGTCCCGCTCGACTTATGGTCGCAGGAACACGGCTACGCCAAGCTGCATCCCAACCTGCTGGGAATGTAGGCTGGGCATTCCCGCTCCTAGCTGCTTATCTCTTAGCTAAGGCGTAGACAGATCGCGGGCGCGTGGCCAATGCGCGCGGTGGCCGATCTGATTTCGGCGGCCCGGACCCCTCCCAGGATGCCATTTCCTGAGCCGGAAACGGCCCTAATTTCGACGAGCCGGTGCGGGGGCAGGGAAAACCTCATCCGCGAGATTACCCGTGCGTCCTGCGGCATTCCAGGTGGCATCTACTTGTTTTCAATCACTTACACCAAGACTCAATAACTTACGGATAATTTCAACGACTTACAAGCGAGGGATTACAATGTGCTGAGATCCGGATCCGGGAAACGGCATAGGGCCACAAACGGCACCAAGGCAGACCGGAACCCGTTGGTGGATCCACTTGAATTTCTCCGCGCACTTTGCGGTTTTTCCTTTGGTTCAAGGCTCTTGCTTTTTTTACGGAAAATCAAAAGGCTTTAACTGCCAAGTGCGCAAAGAAAGGCCCGAAGCACGCGAAGAAATTCAAACTGAACCATTACTACGAACCCTCATGACTTTGCCTTGCGCTTTGCTTCGTGGCTTTCTGTGGTCGAAGACTTAGCACGCCCAACCACACCTCACTCCCACTTCGCCTGACCTTCACGAATCGTGATGTAGCGGTCGATTGGGAGATCGGTGAAGCGCTGTACCAATCCGCTGGGCTGCGGCCATTTCACTTCCAGCCAATCAAGTTTGGTTCGCTTGCCGATGCCCAGCACGATCCGCGGATCGTGCTGGGAAAGAAAACGTCCAACGTTTTTTCTCAGCAGAACCGGCGGCTCATTGCTCAAGCTCTTAGTAAGAAAGGCGGGGCACCAGGTCATTTCGAAGCTTAGGCTAGAATTCGGTGTATGAGGGTACAGAGCCGAGTCCGGCACACGGCCAGGATCTACGTATTGGGACTGCTGATTGCCCGCGCCGTGGTTGCGCAGACCGGAGCGTCACCCAACTCTCAGCCCGCAAGAGGCACAGAAACACAACTGCACTCCTACCTCGAACGTGCTGCGGAAGCCATGCACAAAGGCGAACTGGCCTCTGCCGCGGAGGCCCTGCGGCAGGCGCTGGCAATTGATCCACATTCTCTTGCCGCCCTGAATAACCTGGGCATTGTGCTGTCGCGCGAGGGGAAACCCGCAGAGGCCATCCCCCTCTACGAAGAAGCGCTAAAGGTTCGCCCCGGCGATCCGGCGACTCAACGCAATCTTGCTATTGCTGACTTCAAAGCCCAGCACTACCGCTCGGCGTGGAGTCTGCTTCAAGCCATGGCGGTGGCCTATCCCAATGACTTTCAGATCCTCGACCTGGCAGGACTTTCCCTTTTTGCGCTGGATCGTTACCCGGAAGCGGCCAGCTATCTGGAACGCGCCAACCAGGTGCAGCCATCCGATCTGGAGACCCTCGACATGCTGGGCAAGGCGTATTCGCGGATGAAAGACTACGAGGCGCTCACCAGCGTGTTCGCACGCATTATGCAGCTGAATCCGAATTCGGCCTCGGCTCACATCATGATGGGCGCGGCCTATGACCAGATGTCGGATCGGCCGGAGGCGATCAAGGAATATCAGGCGGCGATCGCCGCCGATCCGAATTTCATGGGAGCCCATTCCGGCCTGGGTTTCCAGTATTGGCGGCAAGGCGAGAATGAACTAGCCGAGAAGGAGTTTCGGGCAGAGCTGGAGCGCTTTCCAGCTGATCCGGTGTCGAACTGCATTCTGGGCCAAATCCTTCTGGCGGAGTCTGAGCCAGAAGAGGCCGAGACGCATTTTCGCGCAGCCCTGAAAGTGAATCCTCGATATACCGAGGCTCAATTCGGTCTGGGCAGAACGGAAGTGGCCTTGAAACATCCGCAAGCGGCGGTTGATGCCCTTCGCAAAGCGATCCAGATCGACCCCGACTACTTCCAGGCGCATTACGTGCTGGGTACGGTGCTGCGGCAGCTAGGGCAAACCGCCGAAGCAGCGAAAGAACAAAAAATAGCAGTCGATATCCAGGAGAAAGGACGAGCGGAGGCGATCAAGAAGAACGAAGGCCAGAAGGATGAGGGCCCATAATGCTGTCGGCTTACGAATTCCCCGTTGTACCTACGAAGAAATATTCATTCGGCCTGAGAAAAAGGCGCACGCTTTTTGGGGCGTGCGCCCGGAACCAACGTCACGCGGAGCGCTAGAATTTGATCTTGACTCCCAACTGCATCGTGCGTGGGTCATGCCATCCGTTAATGCTGCCGAACGCGGCTGGGTTCCCGATGTCCGTGTTAAGTCCGCTCGGACTGCCATGATTGAAAGCGTTGAAGGTCTCGAGTCTAAGCTGCAGGGCTGCGCGTTCTCCAAACTTTACGTTCTTTATCAGCGAGATGTCCCACAGCTGGAACCCCGGCCCTAAGACAGTGCCCGGAGCCTCACTACCGAAATGTCCAACTGCCGTGGCAAAAGCAGCGGTATTGAAGAACTTTGCCGCGGTCTTCGGTCCTCTCGGGTCCCCTATCAAATCAGTACGGATTTGAGCGGTCGCTCCGCGAGCCAAGTTTAGGCCCGACTGGTTGTTCGCAGCGTTGGCGAATGGATCGTTACCACCCTGAGTCACCGTATTTGACTGGCCGGACTGTACGTTAGTAATCCCGGAGAGCTCCCAACCTCCTAGCACATGGCCAAGCGCGCTATTGTCATGCCTGTAGAAAGGTAATTCGTAGACATAGCTGACTACGAGGATTTGAGGAGTGTTAAGAGTCGACAGGCCATAGTCCCCCTTGAGGTTGTATGCGTCAGCGACTCCCAGGCTGCGGTCTTGCGGATTGGTGGTGAGAAGCTTCGACCACGTGTAGGCAACTCCAAATGTGAGGCCCTGGCTGAGCCGCCTATTCAAAGACACTTGCAACGAGTTGTAGTTGCTGGTGAAAATTGGCGCACGGGAAACAATGGCCTGGTATCCGGGATAGGGAACCAGAGCGTTGGCGTCGTCCGTTGGGTTCGCCAAACGCGTGGCCACAGTGGGTTGATTGATGTTGATATCGCCGAGTAGGTGAGTACCTTTCGTGCCGACGTACCCAACCTCTAACACAGTATTGTGCATGATCTCATGCTGCACTGACAGGTTGTAGTCCTGATAGCTGGGGGGGGTGAAGGTCGGTATTCCCGTAGCTGTCAGGCTGGCGGGACCGAGAGGCGCACCGGCAGGAGCCCCGGCAGTTGGGTTGTCGAACACATTTAGGCTTGCCGTTCCATTGTTGTTGACAGTGGCGGTTTGTACCAGCGGAGGATCATTGAAGGCATTCTGTTCCCAGATGCCATTTAAGGTGCGGTCGTAAAAGAGGCCGTAGCCAGCACGTACGGCCCATTTTCCGTCTCCGAAAGGATCGTAGGCAAGACCAAGTCGAGGTCCCCAATTGTTATTCGAGCTGGGATTCACGCGGCTGCCGTACGGAGAACATGTGACCAAGGGACCGATCGCCTGAGCGGCAGTACACGCCGCGCCAGTTGGGAAGACTAGGCCATTGGCATAGGTTGCCGCATCGTTTCCTGGAGCCATCTGGCCTGTAGCTGGGTCGATGACTGGAGCTTTGGAGATCTGAAACGCATTGGAATCGAAGTTGAGGAGTGTGTTGTGACTGTCGGACGGCGACGGGAAGTAACTGTACCGGACACCTATATTCAAAGTCAGGCGGCGGGTAACTTTCCAGTCGTCTTGCACGTAAGCTTCGAAGTTTACGTAATGCAGAAATGGAACGGTGTCTTTGCTTTGTTGCGTGTAGCTAGACGACTGCCCCAACAGAAAATTCGCGAATTCGGGGTTTCCATTGGCGCCGGAGAAATTAAACGTTGCCGCGCCTGAGTCGCCGTTCTCGGTTTTGACCATCCACATCGACGTAAGACCAGTCCGAATCGTGTGGTTGCCGTGCTGGATCGAGAGATTGTCGAAAATGTTCTTGTCTTTGTTGCGCTCGAAATAAGGCGCACTGGTGTTGGTCAACCCCGCTGCGCCGGAGGCGAAAGAAATGTTGGGCGCTCGACCGTAGGGGTCCTGGTAGACGGTGTTGTTGGTCAGCGTGCTTGTGAACGCAGGAGAGTCCGCGATCGCCTTAGTGAGAACCGAATTGATGGCGCCATAAGAATCGACGAACTCTACCTCGTTGACGATTTTTGGGGAGAGGGTCGCCGTTGCGTTTATTACCAGGTTGCGCCCGGGAGCGTTGAGTGATGTGGTTTCAACCCCAGGGTAGTTGGCTGCCCCCCAGAGTCCAAACGGGAAGTTCTGTGGCACGGAATCCTGCAAGTAACGCGCGTAGAGGCGGACTTTGTCTCCGAGATTCTGGTCGAGACGAATGTTGTCCTGCCGGAAGTTGTTCAACTGACTATATCCCGTGACCAGCTGTCCGCTTGCGCCGGCAGGGTTCGCGTTCATGAATGCGTTCAGGTAGGCATTCGCATTCTTGCTGAAACAACTAGAACTGATGGTGGAGGTGGTCCCTACGGTCGTCACACAACCCGCTGGGGCGACCGGAATGGGAGCTGTGAATACGCCGCTCAGTTCTGCGGCAGTTGGCACTGTAATGGTGTTTGTACCCGGCGTGCTGGCCTTCCGCCACTCCTCAGACCAGAAGAAATATGTCCTGTCTTTGGCTGGATGGAAAACCTTCGGGATGAAAAGTGGACCACCGAGGGTGAAGCCGTAGTCGTTGTAACGCTCGATCGGGGTTTGATTGGCGGAGACGGGAGCACCGGCGGCGATATTGGCCCTGTTGCCGAAGGTGTTTGCGTTATAGAAATTGTTGCGATTGAATTCGTAGGCGCTACCGTGAAATTGGTTCGTGCCCGATTTCGTCGCGACGACAATCTGACCGCCGCCACTGCGTCCAAATGATGCGTCGTAGTTGCTTCTCTCTAGCGTGAACTCTTGGATCGCATCAATACTGGGGGTGTTCAATAACGTTCCGTTCGAACCGCTATCATTAATGTCAGCGCCGTCGACCGTCCAGTTATTGGCGCCCGTGCGCGCACCATTGATCGAAATAGAAGTGTTGCTGCTGAGGCCAAAGCCGGGTTTGTCTCCCAACTGGTTTGAAACGCCGGGTTGCAGCAATACGAGCTGTTCGAAGTTGCGATTGTCAAGCGCCAGTTCTCGGACCTGGTCCCCTGTGACTGTTCCGGATTCTTCCGCCGTGGTGGTTTGAATCGGCGTGTTTTCTGCCGTCACCTCGAGGGTTTCGGTCACCTTCCCGGTTACTAAGCCGACATCGAGAGTGTGCTTTTCTGCGACGTTCAGAATGACGTCCCTGGCGACATATGCCTGGAATCCGCTGCTCTTGACCGTCACCGTATAACGTCCGGCAGGCAGATTCGTAATGTTGAAATTTCCACTGCTGCCGGTGCTGATCGCGCGGTCAGCGCCGGTTTCGTCGCTGTGAACCGAGACGGTTGCGCCCGGAACCACGGCGCCGCTGGGGTCGGTTACCGTACCCGTGAGCGTGGCCGCCAGCTCTTGCGCCAGTCCAACTGTCGACAAGCTCAGGATGACCAAGCAGACTCCCAGAAGTAAAGACATCGTCTGCATTGGTCCGCGCTGCGTTGAATTTTCGCGTCTTCCGCAAATCCATTTCGTTATCACAGTGCCTCCTCGAAACACTTCCTGCTGGGCGCTAGAGACTAGCCCTAATTGAAATCGATTATGCTATATAGCACATGGCAGTGCATGGTCAAGAAAAAAATGCAGAAAACTGTGAAAATCTTTTTGGGGCGATTCTGGATCGCTCTATATCACTTCGCTCCGAGGCCAGGACTGCGGCTCAGGCTCGGAGCTGACTCGTGCTTCGCTTCTGGAGTAAGGATCGAGTGAATGTGGGCCAATCAGCATTTTTTATGCGCCTTACGCAAAAAATCGCTGCGGGGCTGCCCGCCCCGGCCAGAGAGCAAAAAACACATGCTCTATAGCATTCCATGCCTGACCAAAATGGAGCTGTGGTGAATTTTCGCGATTTTGGCTTTACACGGCGACTCAAATACGCTATATAGCACAAGGACGCGCACCGCGGGTTCCTACTCAAGCGCACGCATCAGGGGACGCAATTGCCCCCGGCGGAATGCCCTTGTAGGCTGAGTAAATCGATTTATGTCAGGAAATCACAGCAACGGAACGCCGGCTTACAAGCGGATCCAGAACACGATCCGGAAGCGCATCGAGGCCGACCAGCTCGGGCCCGGGGATGCCGTTGCCTCGGAGCGCGAGCTTGCCAAAGCGCACAAAGTCAGCCTGATGACGGCCCGCCATGCGCTGGCCGGGCTGGAGCGGGAAGGGATCGTGGAGCGGCGGCGGGGTGCGGGGACGTTCGTCGCATCGCCCAAGATTCATTTCAACAAGCTGATGAGTTACACCGAGCACATGGCCAGCCGCGGGCTGGCGCCGAGTTCGCGCGTGCTGCTGGCCAAAGTGATTGACGATGAGCAGGAAGTGGCGGCCCGCCTGGGCCTGCCCGCAGCCAGCCGCATGGTCAAGATCGAGCGTCTTCGCATGACCGGCGAAGAACCGTTCGCGCTGGAAATCTGTTACCTGCCGGCGGCGGAGTTTTCCGACCTGGTACGGGCGCCGCTGGGCAGGAGCTCTCTGTTCGCCGCGCTGAAGCACGAATACGGCGTGGAGCTGGCCTATGCCGACGAAGAAATTGATGCGACCGCGGCCGATACCAATATTGCCGAGTTGCTGGGGCTGCACCGCGGAGCGCCGATCCTGCGCATCCGGCAGGTGATCTATTCCACGAAGGGCAAGGCCACCATCTACGGAGTGGGCTTCTACCGCTCGGAGCGGCACACGCTGTTCATCCGGCGCTTCCGCTAGGGCTGATCTGGCCAGCGAAGCTGCGGTCTTGTGCGGGTTTTCCCGACTGCCGGTCCCGCAACCCGTCTTCACCCTTTTCACAATTCTTCATCCCAGTCTTCCCCCTTCTTCACCCCGGCCCACAGGGCGACCTCCGACTTGCTAGAATCGTGTGTTTGTCTGGCGCAGGGAATTTGCGCTGACGGTCTGTTTTCCAGGAGGACGGAGGAATGCCGCTCGTTCGCATCCGCGCTGCCATTTTTGTCTGGTTCATCTTGATCGCCACGCTTGCCTTTTCACAACAGCTGCCCGAAGGACGTCTGATGCGCTTCCCCGATATTCACGGGGATAAGATCGCGTTCGTCTATGGAGGTGACATATGGCTGGCTTCGGCCAGCGGCGGCGCGGCGCACCGCATCACCACGCATCCCGGCCGCGAATTGTTCCCGAAGTTTTCGCCGGACGGCAAATGGATCGCATTCACCGGCCAGTATGACGGCAACTTCAATGTCTACGTGATGAGTTCGTCGGGCAGCCAGCCGCGCCAGCTCACTTTTTATCAGGGCAGCGCCACGCAGCTAAACGACCGCATGGGCATCCACAACCAGGTCATCACGTGGACGCCCGACAGCAAGCGCATTGTTTTTCTCTCGCGGCGCGACGCCTCCAACGGCTGGACTAAACGCCAGTTTACGATTTCGATTGATGGCGGGCTGCCCGAGCCTCTGCCCATGGACCAGGGCGGGCTCACTTCGTTCAACGCGGACGGCACGAAGATTGCCTACAACCGAATTTTCCGCAACTTTCGCACCTGGAAACGCTACACCGGCGGGTTGGCGCAGGACATCTACATTTACGACCTCAAGAACAACGTTTTCGAGCAGCAGATTCCGCACACCGATTACACCGACACGTTTCCCATGTGGCACGGCAACACGGTCTATTTCACCTCGGACCGGGGTACGGAACACCGGTTCAACGTCTATGCCTATGACCTGGGCACGAAGCAGGTGGAGCAGATCACGCACTTCACCGAGTTCGACGTGATGTGGCCGAGCCTGGGGGATTCCTCGATCGTCTTCGAGAACGGCGGATATCTCTACGTGCTGGACCTGAGCACGCGCCAGGCGACGAAGCTCACCATCGCGCTGCCCGGCGAACGTGATTTGACCATGAAGCACTGGGCGAGCGTCAGCAAGAACATCACCGAGTTCGATATCGCTCCTGACGGTAAACGCGCAGTGTTTGCGGCCCGCGGCGACGTCTTCACCGTACCCGCCAAAGAGGGTGCTACGCGCAATCTCACGCGCACTCCGGGCATTCGGGAAAAAGAAGTTGCGTGGTCTCCGGACGGGCGCTGGATCGCGTTCGTTTCCGACCGCACCGGCGAAGACGAGATCTACATCACGCCCCAAGACGGCATGGGCAATGTCGAGTTAGGCAAAGAGAACGAGACCAAGGAAAAAGAAAAAGACAAGGAAGCCGCTGCCAAAGAAGCCGCCCGGGAGAAAGAACGGGGGAAAGACAAAGAGCAGCAGATCACCAGCGGCTACAAAGGCTTCAAGTTCGTGCCCGCGTGGTCGCCGGACAGCAAGAAACTGGCCTGGGCGGATAAAGATCTTCGGCTTTGGTACGTCGACATTGATGCTAAGAAAGATGACAGGAAGCCAGTCGAAGTGGATCGCGGCAAATACAACGAAATCACGAACTACGCATGGTCGCCCGACAGCAAGTGGCTGGCCTACGATAAGGCGCAACAGAGCGGGCTGAGCATCGTGTATCTCTACTCGACCGCCGACCAGAAGATCACGGCCGTCACTAGCGAACTGGTCAACAGCCAGGGTCCCGTTTTCGATCCTGAGGGCAACTACCTTTATTTCCTCTCTGACCGCGATTACAACGAAGTGCTCGGCAATTTCGATTTCGAGTTCGCCAACCCCAAGACTACGCGGCCTTACCTGGTTACTCTTCGCGCTGACGCGGCTTCTCCCTTCCCGGCGCTCAGTGATGAAACCGCCATCAAGCACGAGGAGCCCGCGGCGGAAGCTTCCGAATCCGAGAAGGGCGAAAAGGACAAAGACAAGTCCAAGGACAATCGAGCGGACGAGAAAAAGAAAACTTCCAGCGATGACCGGAAGAAGGAAGAGGTGAAGCGCGAGAGAGAGATCAAGGAAGTCATCAAGAACTTCCGCATTGATCTGGAAGGCATCCAGAACCGCATCGTCGCACTGCCGGTGCCTCCTGCGAGCGTAAGCGGCATGGGAGCCGCGAAAGGCTTTCTCTACTATTCCACGCAGCCGGTGCAGGGCCTTTCGGGGCCGCTTCCGGGCGAAGAATCCGCGATTCATGCCTACGACCTGAAGGAGCGAAAAGAGAAGACACTGATCGAAGGCATTGACCGGTGGACTATTTCTTTCGACGGCACGAAGATTCTGTACCAGGCGAAGGAAGCGTACGGCATCATCGACGCGAAAGCGGACGGCCCGAAGAAACCTGGCGAAGGCGCGCTGAATCTGAGCGGCCTGCGCGCGGAAATCGATCCGCCGGCCGAATGGAAACAGATATTCAACGAAGTCTGGCGGCAGGAACGCGACTTTTTTTTCGAGGCCAGCATGAACGGCGTGAACTGGGAAGCGATTCGCGACAAATATGCGCCGCTGGTTCCTTATGCCGCCAATCGTTATGACCTTACTTACATCCTGGGCGAGGTGATTGGCGAGCTGTCCAATTCGCACACTTACGTGGGCGGCGGAGACCAGCCCGACCTGCATCCCGTGAATATGGGCCTGCTGGGTGTGGACTTCGAACTCGATTCCGCCAGCGGGCTATACCGCTTTAAGAAAATATATCCGGGAGAGAATTGGAATCCGCAGACGCGGTCGCCGCTCACCGAGCCCGGCGTAAACGTGCGCGAGGGCGAATATCTGCTGGCGGTCAACGGCCGGGCGCTGCGCGCGCCGCAGAATCCCTACGAGCTATTCGTCAACACGGCCAACGAGACCACTGCTATTACCGTGAACTCCAAGCCCAACGCGGAAGGCGCTCGCACCTTGCCGGTAAAGCCCATCGCCGACGAGTATCCGCTGCGCGAACTCAACATGGTCGAGACCAATCGAAAAAAGGTGGACGCGGCCACGCACGGCCGCGTCGGCTACCTCTACCTGCCCGACATGGGCGATGCGGGACTCAACGCGTTCGTCAAACAGTACTTTCCGCAGATTCGCAAGGAAGGCCTGATCATCGACGTGCGCTACAACGGCGGAGGCTTCGTCGACCAGCTCATCTTCGAGCGCCTGCGCCGCATCCTGGCCGGAATGGACTCTGCCCGCAACTGGGAGAGCAATACAGTACCGCCGGTAGTCTTCCACGGCTACATGGCTGCGATCACCAACCAGTACGCCGCTTCCGACGGCGACATTTTCAGCGAGTTCTTCAAGGTCTACAAACTGGGCCCGCTCATCGGCGAGCGGACCTGGGGCGGAGTGCGCGGCATCCGTGGTGAATTCGCGCTCATCGACGGCGGCTACATCACGCGGCCGGAATTCTCCCGTTACGATCTCAACAGCAAGTGGGTGGTCGAAAACCGCGGCGTGGCTCCGGACATTGAGGTGGACAATCGTCCCGACGACGTGGTGCGCGGCAGAGATGCCCAACTGGAGCGCGCCATCCAGGAAGTGATGAAACAGATCGACGCCAATCCCAAGAAGCTGCCGCCACGCCCGCCCGACCTTCCGGCGTATCCGGAAGGACCGGCGATGTAGCAGATCCATCGGAAGTGGAACGGAGAGGACCGCGATTTCAGCGGGGGCGGTCCCCCGCCGGCAGAATTTTGTTGAGTTCCGCGCAAAATGCCCGACTTCCGTGCCACTCCTATGGCACGTTAGGGCTTTGACCGAGGTGGTTACGGTTGGTTACTGTAGAAACCATGATTTCCCCCGATCGTAACCTTGATGGGTGTCCTCGACAAACTTCCGACATTTTTGACCGTAGGGGCGCTGGTCATTATTTTTGCCTGCCTCAAACGTCATGCGAGCTGCGCGCGGCTCACGGCGTGGTCCGTGGGATGGGCGCTGGTGTTCACGCACTTCCTGGCGCAACTGCTCGAGCCTGATCGCGGCCACATTAGTTCCCTTCTGCTGGCAATCGACGCGGGTGCTTTGCAGGCTGCGGCCGTGGCGTTTCTGGTCTCCGTTTCTTCGGTGGCCGAAAATTCCGCCAAGCGCACCATGCTGCTGCTGGTGCTGGGTGTGCCTTCTCTGCTGTACTCCGCGTTGTCCTCGAACGGCTCGCAGGCGCGGTGGCTCTACGTTCTCTGCCTGATTGTATGTTTCGGCGGCGCAGCTGCATTTTTCTTGCGCGTGCATCGCAAGTTTTCCTGGTATATAGCCTCCGTCACTTTTCTTTGCTCGCTCGCCGGCGCGTGGGCGATTCGAGCGGCTGTGCACGGTTCGTTTGAGGAAGGCACGGTCGCGTTACTGGGCATTGGATTTGGCTTGCCAGGGGTTTTTATCTGCCGGAATTACTGGCGCAGATCGTTCGGCATCCTGACAATTTCCGGCGGCTTCCTGTGCTGGGGAGCGCTGTTTCCCGCGGGCCTCTGGATCGAACGATTCGCACCGAAATTGATTGTGCCCGGAGAGCTGTGGGACGTGCCCAAGCTTTTCGTCGCCTTTGGCATGATTCTCGCCATCGTCGAAGATAAATCGCTCTCCATCACGGGCATGCGCCAGAAGGCGGAATCGCTTAATCGTCAACTGGAGCGTTTCGCGGCCATCACCTCGCGCCTGCTGAGCGGCGCAAAACCGGAAGAGATATGCCCCGAGATCGCCACCGCGATCACCGAAGTCTGCGGCTTCACCGCAGCGATGGTTCAACTTGAGGATGGTGATGGGCAGTTAAGGGTCATGGGGTCCAGCGGATCGCCCAACGCTCTGCGCAAGCTTAAAGCGGAAGCGCAAGACTGGACGGCGGATCGCATCCCGAGCGCTTGCGCGAGCGGCCTGCGCATTGGCAGTAACTCATTTTTGCAGCCGCGGGAAAAACCTGGAACTTCAGAGGTCGCGGACCGGGAAGCCGAGACCGATTCCGGCACATCCTGCCAGAACAGCCACACTTTGTTGATACCGCTCTGCTCCGGGGCGGGCATGCATCTGGGGTGTATTCGATTACTGACGCCGGGGCCGGCATACCTGTTGGATACGCTCGAATTGGCGCGCATCGAGATGGTCGCGGCCGATCTGGCGGTAGCGCTGCAGTTAAAAACCCTGCATCGGCAGTTGGTGTGGTCCGAAAAGTTGGCGGCGCTCGGTCAATTGCTCGCCGGCGTGGCGCATGAGCTCAACAATCCACTGACCGTGATCATGGGGTACGGCGAACTGATCGGCGACAACCTCGTTTCGCCCCCGGCGCGGGAGCAGCTCGCCCGGCTGGTGAACGAGACCCGCCGCATGAAGCGGATCATCGAAAACCTGCTGCGCTTTTCGAGGCAGGGGGCGCGTGACGCGCATATTGTCCAGCTATCTCCGCTGGTGCACGAAGTGCTGGCGTTGTGCGAGTACTACACCCGCAAGCGCAACGTGCGCGTGGAACTCGATATCGCTCCTGGCCTTCCGTCGCTGGCAGTGCATGAAGACGAAATCAAACAAATTCTGCTGAACCTGTTCAAGAATTCCAGCGACGCGCTGGAGGGTTTCACGGGGAACAAGTGCATCAGCATTCGCGCCTATCAGTCCGGGGCGCGGGCGGTGATTGAAGTAGAAGACAGCGGACCCGGTTTCGCGAATCTGAATCGCGCCCTGGAACCCTTCTTCACAACCAAGCCTGCCGGAAAAGGCACGGGCCTTGGCCTGAGCGTCTGTTACGGAATCGTGAAACAACGCGGAGGCGCTCTGCGGATCGAAAACCTGAATCCGTTGGGGGCGCGAGTTACGGTGGAACTTCCGATCGCAGAAACGGCGCCGCAGACGCTTCTGGCGGCGGTGGCGAATGCGTAGTCCTGGACAGGATGCTGAGAGGCGAGCAGCCGAAGATTCCGCGTGGCTTTAGCTAAAAGCTAAGAGCTGAGAGCCTTTTTACTCCCACTCAATCGTTCCCGGCGGCTTCGAGGTAATGTCATAGACCACGCGGTTCACGCCCTTCACTTCGTTTACAATCCGCGTGGAGATTTTTTTCAGGACTTCGTGCGACAGCGGAACCCAGTCGGCGGTCATGCCATCCTCGGAACTGACGGCGCGGACCGCGCAGGTGTAGGCGTAAGTTCGCATGTCGCCCATCACGCCGACGGACATCACCGGCAACAGCACGGCGAACGCCTGCCAGATTTTCGTGTAAAGCCCAGCGTTCTTGATTTCGGTGACCACGACATCGTCGCATTCGCGTAAGAGCGTGAGCCGCTCAGGGGTGACTTCTCCCAGAACGCGAACCGCAAGGCCGGGGCCCGGGAAGGGCTGCCGCTGCAGGATTTCGTCGGGCATGCCGAGGTCGCGGCCAATTTTGCGGACTTCATCTTTGAACAGATCTTTCAACGGCTCGATCAGCTTGAGTTTCATCTTAGCCGGTAGGCCGCCGACGTTGTGGTGCGACTTGATGACTTGCGACGGCCCGCGGACGGAGCGCGATTCGATCACGTCGGGATAGAGCGTTCCCTGCACCAGCCATTTCACCTTGCCTGCTTTTTTTTCAATGCGGCGGGCTTCTTTTTCGAAAACCTTAATAAATTGGTTGCCGATGATCTTGCGCTTTTTCTCGGGGTCGCTCACGCCTTTGAGCTTGCCGAGAAAACGCTCGGCCGCATCGACCGCGTCGAGATGCAGGCCGAGTTTATCGCGCAGCGTCTTCTGCACTTTTTCAAATTCGTTCTTGCGCAGCACTCCGTTGTTCACGAAAACGCAGGTCAGGCGCGACTTGCCGTTCTTGTCACGCAGGGCCCGATCGACCAGGACCGCAGCCACCGAAGAATCCACGCCGCCGGAAAGGGCGCAGATGGCGCGCCCTGTGCCGACTTGCTGCTTCACCTGCTCGACCGTCGAATCGATGAAGTGCTGCGGCGTCCATGTGGGCTTCGCTCCGCAGATTTGAAAAACGAAGTTGCGCAGAATTTCCGTGCCCTGCCGCGTGTGGTGGACTTCGGGATGGAACTGCACCGCAAACCATCGCTTAGCGACATTCTGAATGCCGGCCACGGCGTGGGCGGTTTTCGCCGTCAGCTCGAAGCCGGGAGGCAGTTCCAGCGCTTCGTCTCCGTGGGACATCCAGACGGGAAGTTTTCTCGGCAGGCCCAGAAACAAAGTTGACTCGGCCACCACCTCGACTTCCGCGTGTCCGTATTCGCGCTTATCAGCCGGACGAACTTTTCCACCGAGGGTGTGCACCATGAATTGCAATCCGTAGCAGATGCCAAGCACAGGCAGGCCCAGTTCGAACAAGCGCGCATCGGCCGGCGGCGCATCTTTGTCGTAGACGGACCAGGGCGCGCCCGAGAGCACGATCCCCGCAGGGGCATAGCTCTTGATCTCGTCGAGCTTGGCCGTGCAAGGCAGCACGACGGAGAAAACATTCTGTTCACGGATGCGGCGCGCGATGAGCTGCGTATACTGCGCGCCAAAATCGAGGATGACGATGGATTGGGTTTCCACGGATGAGTATTTCAGATTCGGGTCAATAGTGTAAATGACCCCGTGGAAATGTTGCTTGCGAGGTCCCTTGGGGCGCCTACGGATGACAGCTCCTATGATGGTGGCGCCGACGTACCAGCTACGTCTCTACGACCAGGTTCGGAATGTCGCTCAGAATCGGTTCGTCACGGTCGACGGCTGTCTGGGGCGGCGCGCTGCTGGGCTCTCCGCCGGATCGCGGAGCCGGCGGCGGAACATATGGTGGCGAGGAGGGCAGTGGAGCCGGCGCGAGCAATGCCTCGGGCATCTCGGCGATGCAAACATATCCCGCGAGCCGCACCATGTACAGCCAGTCGGCGACCGCGAAGTAGGCCATCGTAATCAGGATGACTCCGATCAGCACAACCCGCCCAGGTGCAATTCGAGCCAGGCTCAGCGGCATCGACACTACAGTGGTCGCCACCACGAATACCGTCAGGTGCGCCAAGCCGGTCCACGTGCTGACTGCGAAAACCGCTCCGCTGCGCTCGCGGCTGAAGGCGACCGCATCTGAAAGCGCGCGCAACGCATTCCCGGGACCCTCACCGCGGACGGCAAACACGCCTGCCAGCGAGAGAACCCAGTTGAGCGTGGACCATGCCAGAAAGACGAGGCCTGCCAGAGGGAACAGGAGCAGAAACGCAAGCCCGGACGCGGGGTCCGGAGGCGGCGAAGTTCCAGCCGAGGTCACTCCAGCGGACGCCGCAGTGCTCGCACTGAGGCCGGCTGAAATCAGTTGCACCAGGATCGCCCCACCGACCAAGCCGAGTATCGCAGCCAGCGCTACGGCTGCCCGCAGAAAGTTCAGCCGTAGAAGCGATCCGAGCGGACGGGAATCCTTCTTCGACGGGACTACGGTCACGCCTGTATCCGTCGCCTCTTGATTAGGCCCCTCGTTAGCCGTTACCCCTTTACCGTTTACCTCGTCGGTCGCCTCTTTCGTTCGCTGCGCGAAATAATCCAGCATGCCGCGCACGGTTGTTGCCCGGCCCACGGAAGCGGCAAAAATCCACAGAAAGGTCAGCGCGACGGCCGCAACTAGTCCGGCCAGGACGATGCGAGGCAGGCTGCCATGAAAAATGTGCCCCAGAGCCTGACCGATCAAAACGGGCTGCCGGGTGCGCAGGAGCAGAATATCGCTGCTCGTGACAGGCAGCGTGTCGAGATATTCAAGAAACAGGAATGAATATAACGCGGCCGCGGTTGCGCCCACGGTCCAGCGCCAGGAGATTTCGGCCAGCGTGAGCGAAGGCCGGCGAAACACGGCACGAAAGCCTTCGAGCGTGGGCGAGACCCGGGACATGTGTAGTCAGGATAACGCAACTGACGGCTGGGATCCGCGGAGAACTGCAAATCACCTTGTCATCCTGAGCGAAGCGAAGGACCTATGTAATCGCCGGCAGCACCGATGTTGCCAGGCAAGTTGTATAGGTCCTTCGCGGCAAAGAACGCCGCTCAGGATGACAAACTGCGGAGAGTCGCGTAAAGGACTAAGGCCCTCACCTGACCACGAAATTCAGCAGCTTGCCCGCCACGAAAATTGTCTTCACGATCTGCTTGCCCGCGATGGCAGCTTTGACTTTCTCGTCGGCGAGCGCGCGGTCGACCACCAAATCCTCGGCAGCGTCAGCAGTCACAACCACGCGGCCGCGCAGCTTGCCGTTGACTTGCACGGGGATTTCGATTTCTTCTTCCTTCGCCAAAGCCGCGTCATACTTCGGCCAGGGAGCCTTGAGCAGGCTTCCTTTTTCGCCCAGCATTTCCCAGAGTTCATGAGCGAGATATGGCGCGAACGGAGCCAGCAGGAGCACAAGGTTCCTTTGCACTTCCGCAAGAACAGGCACCGGGACGGCGTTTTTTTCGATCGCCTCCTCCGCACCGTAGAGAGCGTTCACCAGCTCCATGATGGCCGAAATGCAGGTGTTGAAATGCCATCGTCCCTGAAAGTCGTCGGTAACGCGCTTGATGGTCTGGTGCATCTTGCGCTGAATGGCGCGCGCATCGAGTGGCAATTCCGCGGGAACGGGGCGGCTCCAGTCAGGATGGTCCGGGTGCGCGTGACGCAGGACGAACCGGTACACCCGCCCCAGGAATTTGCGAATGCCTTCGATTCCCGAATCCTGCCAGTCCATATCTCGATCTGGCGGTGCGGCGAACAAGCTGTAAAGACGCGCAGCATCGGCGCCGTAGCGCTCGACCATTTCATCGGGCACGACCACGTTGCCCCGGTTCTTCGACATCTTCGCGCCGTCTTTGATGACCATGCCCTGCGAGAACTGGTGGTCCACGGGCTCGTCGTTCGTAATCATGCCCAGGTCGCGCATGAACTTGGTCCAAAAACGCGAGTAGATCAGATGCAGGATGGCGTGCTCCACGCCGCCGATGTACTGATCGATCGGGAACCAGTATTGCGCGGCCTTCGAATCGAAAGGCGCATGGTCGTTGTGCGCGTCCGTGTAGCGGTAGAAATACCAGGACGAATCCACAAACGTGTCCATGGTGTCGCTCTCGCGGCGAGCCGGGCCGCCACATTTCGGGCAAGTCGTATTGACGAACTCGGGCACGCGGGTGAGCGGCGACGCGCCGGTGAGCGTGATATCGACATTGTCGGGCAACAGCACGGGCAAATCTGTTTCCGGCACGGGGACAATGCCGTCTTGGTCGCAATACACTATGGGAATCGGCGTGCCCCAGTAGCGCTGGCGCGAAATTCCCCAATCTTTCAAGCGATAGGTAACGGCGGCCTTGCCGAAGCCGTTCTGCTCCGCCTCGGCCGACATTTTCTGGATCGCCTCTTCGCAGGTGAGACCGCTGAATCGTCCCGAGTTGATCAGGGTGCCGTCGGTCACAGTGAACGGCAGGCGCGGCTCGGCCACGGTTTCTTCAGGGTCGTTCGAGACCGGCAGAATCACCAATCGGATTTCCAGTTTATATTTCTTGGCGAAATCGTAGTCGCGCTCATCGTGCGCTGGAACGCTCATGATCGCGCCCGTGCCGTAATCCATCAGAACGTAATTCGCCACCCAGATGGGCACGCGCTCGCCGTTATAAGGATTCACCGCGTAATGGCCGGTGTTGACGCCGTGCTTCTCGATGGCGCCAATGTCGCCGGTTTCTTTCGCTTTGCGCTGCTCGGCGATCAACTGGTCGACGGACGCGCCCAGCACCTGGTTGTAGCGCGTGAAGCTGGCCACCAGCGGATGCTGCGGCGCAAGCTGCACCGAAGTCGCGCCGAAGATGGTATCGACGCGCGTGGTAAACACACGGATCGTAGCACCGGCGGCGTCATCCGCCACCTTGAAATCGACCAGCGTGCCTTGGCTGCGACCGATCCAGTTGCGCTGCATGGTGCGAACTTTTTCCGGCCAGCCGTCGAGCTTGTCGATGTCGGCTAACAGTTCTTCCGCATAATCGGTGATACGCAGGAACCACTGTTCCAAGTCGCGCTGCTCGACCGGCGTATCTTCGTGGCGCCAGCAGTTGCCGTTCACCACTTGCTCGTTGGCTAACACGGTGCAGCATTGCGGACACCAGTTCACCTTGCTCTTCTTGCGATAGGCCAACCCTTTTTCGTAAAACTTCAAAAAGAACCACTGGTTCCAGCGGTAATACTCGGGCAGGCAGGTGGTGACTTCGCGCGACCAGTCGTAGGCAAAGCCCAGGCGATTCATCTGCGCCTTCATGTTGGCGATGTTGGCCTGGGTCCATTCACGCGGCGGCGTGTTGTTCTTGATGGCGGCGTTTTCCGCGGGCAGGCCGAACGAATCCCAGCCCATGGGATGCAGCACGTTGTAACCATTCATCCACATGTAACGGGCCAGCGCATCGCCGATCGCGTAGTTGCGGACGTGGCCCATGTGCAACGCGCCCGAGGGATAAGGCAGCATCTCGAGCACGTAATATTTCTTTTTGGCGGAGTGAGGCTCGGCGGCGTACAGCGCGGAATCCTGCCGCCAGCGCTCAAACCATTTAAGCTCGACGCGGTGGGCGTCGTAGCGGACGTCGTTGAGGTCGAGACGTGCGTCGTCGCGACCATTGCTGGTCACGGTAGTGCCTTCCGGTTTATCTTGCGATGGCATAGGAGAACGAAAACCAGGATGTTAAACCTTAGATTCTACAACGGAAGCGGTCGGAGAGACGTTGCTTGCGACGTCTCTCTCGCCATCGCCGGGAATGGCGCGGGCCAGCCTTCCGATCAACTACCGGCTGGCCGGGTTGATGCCCGCGGGATTCTTTACCACGAAATCCCGCCTCGGTTTTACTATGCCGGCCTCCTGCTGGTGATCCTGCTGGTCTCTGGCATCCGATTCCACCTGCGAGACATGCCTCTCGAACGCGACGAGGGCGAATACGCTTACGCCGGACAACTCATCCTGCAGGGCATTCCTCCTTACGAACTCGCCTACAACATGAAGTTGCCCGGCACTTACGCGGCCTATGCAGCGATCATGGCGATTTTCGGGCAGACAGCGGCGGGAATCCGGCTCGGGGTGTTGCTGGTGAACGCGGCGAACATCGTTCTGGTTTTTGTGCTGGCACAGAAGCTCGCCGGGGAACTGGCCGCATTGGTGGCGGGAACCACTTATGGCGTGCTCTCGATTTTGCCCGCAACCTTGGGATTCGCGGTGCACGCCACGCACTTCGTGGTTTTATTCGCGCTGGCGGGAATACTTGTCTTGTGGCGTGCCTTGAACACGCAGCGCGACCAGTTCCTGTTTTTCTGCGGCGGGTTACTGCTCGGCGTTGCTTTCATCATGAAACAGCCCGGCATCGCATTCGCGGCGTTCGGCGCGCTCTATGTCGCCCACTGCACGTGGAGACAAGCTCGACTCCTGCTCACGCGAGAGGCTGTCTTCCTGGCGGGAGCTGCATTGCCTTTCGTTCTGACTTGCCTTGTCATGGCGCGTGCTGGCGTACTGAGGGCCTTCTGGTTTTGGACCTTCACTTATGCTCGCGTATATTCCTCCGAAACCACCCTCGCCACAGGCTGGCAGGCGCTGCGGCAATCGGTGCAGTGGGTGTTGCATCCGTTTCCGCTGTGGGCGATTGCCGAGCTCGGTTTCGTGGCGCTGTTCTGGGATCGGCGCTGGCACCCGCAGGTCTTTTTTCTCACAGCCCTTACCGCTTGTTCGGCGCTGGCAGTGAGCGCCGGCCTTTACTTCCGGCCGCACTACTTCATTCTTGTTCTTCCGGCGGCATCAATCCTGGCAGGATTAGCCATAACGTCGGCCCGCGACTTTCTGATGGAACGCGGGCACGACCGGCGTGCGGGTCAGGCTGCGCTGCTGGTTTTCTTCGCGGCGTGCGCATTCTCGCTCTGGAACCAGCGAGCCTTCCTGTTTGAGCTCGATCCCGCTTCCGCGGGCCAGAGGATCTACGCCGCGAATCCCTTCGCGGAAGCAATCACTGTAGCCAAAACCGTGCGAGATTCCACCACGGAGGCGGACACCATTGCCGTGTTCGGCTCAGAGCCGGAGATTTATTTCCTGTCCGGGCGCCACTCCGCCACCAGCTACATCTACATGTACGACCTTACTAAGCCGCAGCCGTATCAGAGGCAGATGCAGCAGGAACTGATGCGCCAGCTGGAGGCTGCGCGCCCCCGTATAGTCATCTACGTGGACGATTGGGCCTCCTGGGGATGGAAGCTTGGCCAGGAGCACGACGAATTTTTCACCTGGATGGAGCATTACATCCGTGAAGGCTACGAGCCGGTACAACAAATCCAGATCAATGCGCTGCCCGCACATCGTTGGGGCGATGGGGCGAAGCTGTACGTTTTCGCGCGCAAGGATAGCGGCGGCCATCATTAGCATCTGCTGGCAAGAATGTTCAGGCAGCAGCGCTCAGGCAAACAAGCCGCGGCCATTGCTGGCCGCGGCCTTCGCGCTCAAGCTTTAATTCCTCTCAAGGCAGACGTGGTAAGTGCTTCCGCGCCCTCGTTCTGGCCGATTCCGAGAACCACGCGGCCGTTGATTTTCCCTTTCTTCATCCGGTCGAACACGTCGTTAATCGAGCCGAGAGGAAGAGTCTCGATGGTTGCTTTCACTTTGCCTTCCGCGGCAAAAGCGAGAGATTCCTCGAGATCGAGTCGTGTGCCGACGATGGAGCCGCGAACGGTGTAGCCGTTCAGGACCACATCAAAGATGGAGATGGGAAACTCTCCCGCGGGGAGACCGTTGAGCACGCAAGTGCCGCCGCGCCGCAACATGCCGATCGCCTGTTTGAAAGCGATAGTCGAGACCGCGGTGACCAGGACTCCGTGGGCTCCGCCGATCTGTTTCTGGATTTCCGTCGCCGGATCCTGCGTTTTGGCGTCGATGGTGATGTCAGCGCCCAATTTGCGCGCCAACGCCATCTTCTCTGGACCGAGATCCACAGCCGCCACGTGCAGTCCCATCGCCTTGGCGTATTGAATGGCGACGTGGCCCAGACCTCCCGCGCCTGAGATCACGACCCACTGGCCGGGACTTGTGTTGGTTTCTTTCAATCCTTTGTAAGTGGTGACCCCGGCGCAGAGAATCGGCGCCGCGTCCACGAAAGAGAGGTTCTTGGGGATTCGTCCCAGATAGTCGGCCTGGCCCAGAGCATATTGGGCGAACGTCCCGTTCACCGAATATCCCGAGTTCTTTTGCTCGAGGCAGAGTGTTTCCCAGCCCGCCAGGCAGAATTCGCAGTGCCCGCACGCGCTGTGCAGCCAGGCAATTCCGACGCGGTCTCCCAGCTTCAGATGTGTGACTCCGGCGCCAAGGGCAACCACAATTCCGGCGCCTTCGTGACCGGGAATGAATGGTGGAGTTGGCTTGACGGGCCAGTCTCCTTCCGCAGCATGCAGGTCGGTATGACACACGCCGGTGGCGATAATTTCGACGAGGGCCTGTCCCGGGCCCGGTGTAGGTACTGGAACTTCTTGAATGGAGAGGGGTTTGCCGAATTGCTCGACAACCGCGGCTCTCATAGTTTTCGGAATTGCCATAACTTGATCCTCCTCGCGAACTTCTTGGGGCTAACTTGTCCACTCTATCCGTCGGCGGAATGGGGAGGCGGTGATCCGGATCACAATCAGGGGTGCTGAATCTCACGACGCCTGTGGAAATCTCTCGGCGGATCGCTGCAATTGCCGTGCGGTGGCGGGGAACGATAGACTCATACAGGCACAGAGCAGCATTTCGAACCACTGCCGGTTCAAGAGGTTGCGGGCAATGTCTCATTTAAGAGGACGCTTATGTTAGTCGTCATGCAGGCGCAGGCTACCGAAGAACAGGTACGCGCCGTTTGTCAGAAAATCGAGAAGCTCGGCTATCGCGCCCACTCCATGCCGGGCGCGCAACGCACCGCCATCGGCATCACCGGCAACAAGGGCGAAGTGGAACAGGGCACGCTCGAAGAGATGCCGGGCGTGCAGGAAGTGATTAAGGTCTCCAAGCCCTACAAGCTGGTCAGCCGCGACCTCAAACAGGAGAACACCGTCATCCGCTTTCCCGGCACTGCGGCGACCATCGGAGGCCCAGGGTTGGCAATTGTGGCGGGCCCGTGCGGCATCGAAAGCCGCGAGCAGGCCTTTGCCGTGGCCGAGCGCGTGCATCGCGCCGGCGCCCAGTTCTTTCGTGGCGGAGCTTACAAGCCGCGCACTTCTCCGTATGCCTTTCAAGGATTAGGTGAAGAAGGCCTGCGCATCATGGCGGAAATCCGGCAGCAGTTCGGCATGAAGATTATTACGGAAGCTATTGATAATGAATCACTTGACCTGGTCGACGAGTACGCCGACGTCATTCAGATCGGCGCCCGCAACATGCAGAATTTTTCTTTACTCAAACGCGCTGGACGCGCCAAGAAACCGGTGCTGCTCAAGCGCGGCATGTCAGCCACGCTGGAAGAATTCCTCATGGCCGCGGAATACATTCTGAGCGAGGGCAACTACAACGTAGCGCTGTGCGAACGCGGCGTCCGCACCTTCGCCGACCACACCCGCAACACGCTCGACCTGAGCGTGGTGCCGGCGGTGCAGCGGCTCAGCCATTTGCCGATTCTCGTCGATCCCAGCCACGGTACCGGCAAGCGCAACAAAGTCACTCCGCTGTCGCGCGCGGCGGTTGCCGTGGGCGCGGACGGGCTCATGGTGGAAGTGCATCACAAACCCGACGAGGCGCTGTCGGACGGCCCGCAATCGCTGTTCCCCGACCAGTTCGACGAATTGATGGTGCAGGTGCGGCAAATCGCGGCGGTCGTGGGAAGGACCGTGCCGCGGATTGAGGTAACGGAACCGGTCGCAGTCAGCAAATGACTTGAAGGCTGAGAGGGTCCCGGGTGCCCCCATATCTCGCGCTCTTTGCGGGATGTGGGACGCGGGATTCGAACTACCCCACTTCTCGCAAGAGACCGAGAAATGGGGGCACCCAACACTCCATCACCCAACACCGCAGAGCCTTTGATAAGCTTTCTTCTTCAACGTCAACCCCTTGCGAAAACTCCTTCTCATCGTTCTCCTGATTCCGATTCTCGGCGGGATTGCCTGGTGGTATTTCCGCGAGCAGGCGTTGCCGGACTACGGGCCTGCCTATCGCGAGTACGCCTACGTCACGAACGGCAAAAGCAACACGGTCAGCGTGATCGACATACGCACGTTTTCCCTGGCCAAGACCATCGTTGTGGGGCTGGAGCCGACCGGAATCGCGGCCAACAGCAAGAAGAATGAAATCTACGTGGTCAACACCAGCTCGAACAATGTCAGCGTGATCGACGCTGAGACGAACAGAGTGGCAGCAACGATCGGGGTGCATGGCAAACCGTATTTCATCGATGTTTCAGAAGACGGCAAGCGGGCCTACGTAGCCAACTCAGGCTCGGCCAACGTCAGTGTGATCGACCTGGAAAAGCGAACCGTGGTGGACAACATCCGCGTGGGCGCTGCGCCGGGACTGGCGCGGGTTTCGCCCGACGGCACAACCGTCGTGGTGAGCAATCGCGGCGACAACACGGTTTCTCTGATCGATGCCAAGCTGCTGCGGGTGCGCGCCACGCTTCCTGTGTGCCAGCAACCAGAGGACATCGCCATCCTGCCTGACTCCAGCAAAGCCTTTGTGGCTTGTTCCGGATCGTCGCAGGTCGCGTCCATCGACTTGAAGCGCGATCATGTGCTGGCGCTGCTCGACGTAGGACGTAGTCCGGTGAGTCTCGCCGTCAAGCCCGATGGCGGCGAGTTGATCGTGTGCGATTTCGATTCCGACAGTATTTCTATCATCGAGACCGGCAACGACGAAGTCGGCAGCAGCCATCTGATCGGGCAGCATCCCTCGCATGCCGTGGTCACGCTGGATAACTCGCGGCTCTACGTGAGCAACTTCGGCTCCGACACCGTCGCGATTTACGACATCGATATCGGCAAGCTGATCGCGACCATGCAGGTTGGCAGCCGCCCCGATGCGCTGGCGTTGTCCCAGGGCCAGACTTACCTCCTGGTGCTGGATACGCAGGCGGGAGACGTAACTGTGATCCAGAAGCGCCGTCCGCGCAAACTGGAGCCGACCGAATATTCTTTATTGACGATGATTCCGGTGGGAGTCCAGCCAAACGCGATCGTAGTGAAGGCGTTCATGATGAGCAAGGCGGCGAAGAAGTAAGCGGCGGATCTTGTGAAAACAGAGACGTTGCAAGCAACATCTCTACGATTTCGTAGAGACGTCGCTTGTTACGTCTCTCTAACCACTCAACTTCAAGCCTGCGTCGCCACAGGCTTGGCGCACAACTTTTCAAACGCCGCCTTTAAATCGGCGGCAATCTCGGTCGCTTCGCGGCTTTCGATGTCGCGTCGCGGCATCATGTAGGCGAGCTGGCCATCGCGAAAAATCGCGATCGAGGGCGAGGACGGCGGCTGTCCGGTGAAATAGCTGCGAGCCCGGTCGGTGGCTTCCCGGTCTTGCCCGGCGAACACCGAGAATAACCTCTCCGGCCGGATTGCGCTCTGCAGCGCCATGCGCACCGCAGGACGCATTCTTCCGGCGGCGCATCCGCAAATCGAATTGACTACCACCATGGTGGT